>Ga0163154_10010556_pt1 | contig 10240 bp, 5 predicted proteins | sample OliLakLV19MP9P1_FD_148649 | JGI IMG/M metagenome (GOLD analysis project Ga0163154, IMG submission 148649) | Freshwater microbial mat bacterial communities from Lake Vanda, McMurdo Dry Valleys, Antarctica - Oligotrophic Lake LV.19.MP9.P1 | ecosystem: Environmental > Aquatic > Freshwater > Lake >...
ATACTTGTATTACCTCACTCCATTGATGTTATTACTTGGATTCCCTTGACGTGAGGATTATCACACCATATAAAAATATCATCGAACTAGGGGATCACGGAAATGCGCTCGACTCACGCCCTCACTTTGCCTCGCACAGCCGTATTGGTTGCGGCGCTTATATGCTTATTGGTTATCTTCAATATTGTTCCCGTTTTTGCCGCACCCCCGAATGATGATTTAGCATTCGCAACGGTCATCACCGCTGTTCCTTATAATGGTGTGGTTGATACGACGGGTACAACCCAAGAAGTTGACGAACTCGAAGTGACCTGTGGAGATACATTAGGGTCGGTATGGTGGACTTTTTCACCTACTGTCTCCGGTAATTATCAGATCGATACCAGCGGCACCGAATTACCCATTTATGACACGTTGTTGTCTCTATACGACGATGCAGCAGCAGACCACCCGCTGAATGAAATCAACTGTAATGACGACTACAGTGGGGATGCCCTAGCGAGGTTCATACATCCATTGTATGTCGGCACACAGTACACTATTCGCGCTGCTGACAACGATGATTCGGGCAACTTTGAAGTTGGCAACATGCATTTAAACGTGACGTTGGTCGGACCTCCCTTTAATGATGATTTGGCGAACGCGACGACTATTACCTCGCTTCCCTACTCTGATGTCGTAAATACCACAGGCATGACCGAAGAAGCCAACGAATCAGAGCCTAGCATGACGTGTGGTGATACATTAGGCTCTGTGTGGTGGACGTTTACACCAACTGACACGGGTATGTATTCAATCGACACCAACGGTAGCCAGTCGCCTGTCGATGATACCTTGTTAAGTGTGTACACAGCGGGAAGTTCTACACATCCACTAGATGAAATCAACTGTGATGATGAAGGGGGGGAGGGCAGTAATTCGCGCATAGAGCTTGAGCTTACGGCAAACACGCAATATTACATTCGCGTCGCCGATTTTGATAATGCAGGCAATCTTGATGTCGGCAACGTGCATTTAAATGTTTTCGGTCCTCCCGCCAATGACAACATAGCGAACGCGACGAACATTACTGCCGTTCCCTACACAAATACAGTAAATTCCAACCTCATGACGGAAGAACCTAACGAAATTGACCCCTCCTTGTGCGGAGTCAGTACGTTAGGGTCACTCTGGTGGAGTTTCACGCCGCCTGTCGATGGAAATTATCAAATTGACACGTTCGACTCCGCCTATCCTGCTGACAATACAGTGCTGAGTGTGTATACCGGAACGTTCCCGGCACTGAACGAGTTGGCTTGCAACGACCAGAGTTTAATCGGCAGCAACTCTGTATTGACCCTGAATTTGACGACAACCGAAACATACTATATTCGTGTTGCCGATAACGGAGACGATGCGAGTTTGGATGTGGGCGATGTGACTTTACATATCACCAATCTCGATGTAGCTCCCATCAACGACGATTTTGCCAATGCGCTCATCATCGCTCCCACAGCAGAGTTCTACAGCAGCACGATTAATACCGCCAACATGACCGAGGAGACGGATGAGCCTGTCGTTTGCGTTGATACAGCCGGATCGGTGTGGTGGACGTTCACCCCTGCGACAGACGGTGTCTACATAATTGATACATTTGACTCGGAATCCCCTGCTGATAACACCGTATTGAGTGTTCATACGGGGACATTGGGTGCGTTAACTCTCGTCGATTGTAACGACGACTCTGCTGTCTCTGGTGGACTCGACTCATCATTGATGCCCACCCTCGCTGCCGGGGTTCAATACTACATTCGTGTTGCTGACTACGATGATGTTGGGTCGGGAGTACCCGACACCGGAAACATCCATTTGTATCTCACATTTATTGGCGCGCCGCCAGCAAACGATGATTTGAGCAACGCTATTGACATTCTTCCCTCTCAAATCCCCTTCTCTCTCATAGATTATGACATCACGGCGGCAAGCATCGAGGGTGCAGAGCAATTCCCGGACTGCATTATTGGGGATGATGGTTCGGTGTGGTGGAGCTTCACACCAACCGTTACTGGGAGCTACCTCATTGATACATTTGATCCTGATTTCGACGCAAACGATACGACCCTGTCTGTTTTTGAAGGTTCAGCGTATGGGTCGCTGACTCAACGCGCTTGCAATGACGACGAGGAGGTGACAAACGACATCACCTCGGCAGTAGAAGTTGAATTGACTGCCAACGTCACTTACTCCATTCGCATTGGTGTCTATGCGTGCGGCTGCTCTGGTTTCCCTGAAGGCAGTATAAATCTTAACATCAGCCTTATCGAGCGACCCATAAATGATGATGTGGCGAACGCCATCATCATTGACCCATCAGCATTACCTTATAACAGCGTCATAAATACCGACGGCGCGTCTTTGGAAGCAAACGAAGAATATGAAGATTGTGCGACGACAGAAGGGTCGCTGTGGTGGAGTATCACGCCCACTGTTGATGGGTATTACGTAATCGACACGTTAAATTCCCCGGAAGTTTACGGCGATACGGTGTTGAGCATTTATACAGGAACGCCGACTCATCCTCTAACTTTAGTCGATTGTAACGACGATGCCTTTGACCCGTTACAGTCAGAGTTGCGGCTGCCCCTCGATGCGAATGTAACCTACTATATCCGTGTGGCGGCTTACGTGGGGCAAGTTCAAGCGGGATTCTTTACCCTCAATGTGAATGAAGTGCCTCCCCCGGTGCCGCCAGCCAATGACGACCTGGCAAATGCTTTCACTGCTGATCCTGTGCTTTTCTACAGCACCTCACAGGACATTTCTTATGCCACGTTGGAAGGGGCAGAAGAATTCCCAACCTGTGTCGAAACCGTTGAAGGTGGCGACCACGGGTCGGTCTGGTGGACATTCACACCGCCGGTCACAGGAAACTACCAGATTGATACCTACGATCCTGATGCCCAGAACGATACGACACTGGCAGTTTACGAAGGTTCAACCTACGGTGCATTGAATCAAATAGCTTGCAATCAAGATGCTGACGCGGGAGCGAGTATTTACACCTCGCTGGTACAAGTTCCGTTGACGGGTGGAGTAACCTATCGCATTCGTATAGGTGCATACTCGTGTGAATGTGGTGATTATCTCTCAGGCACTGTGAATCTCAATATCAACTTTCTTGATGTAGTAGTCGCCATATCGCCTCAGGCAATGACACTTGCGGAAAACTCAAGCACGCAGATTACAGTCACCCGCTTTGGAGACACCAGTTTCGACCTCGATGTGCAGCTTAACATCACAGGGGACGCCGACGCGAACGACTATGAACTCATCAATAACGCGACGCTCACCAGTCAATCGGGATCATCTACCATCACAATCTTGAGCGGGAGCGATACCGCCACGTTTGACCTTAATGTCAAAAATGACGACAGCGCAGAACCAGAAAATATGCTGATGATCGCCCTCGTAGATGATGTGACCTATGACCTTGGTAGTCCAAGTGCGTTCACATTAACCATCCCACGCGAAGACCTCGGCGTAACCAACCTCAACAGCAGCGGCGAAGGGTCACTGGCGCAAGCCATCGACAACGCCAACAACTTTGGCGGTTCAAACGAAATCTTCATCCCCGCCGGGACGATTTTGGTCAACCCCACGTTATATATTTCCAGTGATCTCACGCTCACAGGCGACTCGACTGCGACGACCATTCTCAGCGGCAGCGGCACACAGGTCTTAAATATCACCAGTGGAACAGTACTCCTGCGCGGGTTCACCATTAGAGACGGTGTTGCGACGCATGGCGGCGGTGTTGCTGTGACCAATGCGTCTGTCACCATCGGCAACGACCCGATTATTATTTCGGGCAACACCGCGATAACTTGCGGTGGTGGTTTGTACGTGGGTACGGGCGGGAACGTGAACGTCCAAGCGGGCAGCCAAATCTTCTCGAACAGCACGACGGCGAACGGCGGCGGTATCTGCGTTGAGGACGGCACTTTGACGGTGACGGGACCCAATACAGCCGTTTACACCAACCATGCCGCTAACGGAGTCGGTGGCGGCATTTTCCTGACGGGTGCAAGCGCCTCGGTGACGGTACAGGGAGTCGCATCGGTCAGCGAGAATGACGCGGCGAATGGCGGCGGCATTTACCAGAACGAGGGATCGCTCTATATCGTTGACAGCTTGATCCAGAGCAATCTTGGCACAGGTGGCGATGGCGCGATCCGGTTTAGTGCTAACAACCTTCGCAGCGTCACAAACACCTGTATCGTGGATAACAGCGATACGGCGGTGACGTTCGCGGGTGGGACTGACCCCGTGATCGGTACTGGCAACTGGTGGGGCAGTGCCGCGGGACCATTCAGTAACAGCGACACGCCTAATCCGCCGAACGATGGGAATACGTTGTACAGCACGGGTGACAGCGTATCTTATTCAGGCAATCCGCCTGTGTTTGACTACTCGAGCTATCTGTCTACGCCGCCTCATGCAGGATGCCTGGTCTGTCAGGAAGTATCAGGTGTGGGGCAGGGCAGTGTGTGTAACATCAATTGATCAATCGGTTGAGGAGGGGCAAGTGTCCGCTTGCCCCTCACCAGAGGGAAATTATCCGGTCTACTTGAGTCCTAGCTCAAGCTGGTTGGCAATGTAAAACCCATCCCGGCTGCATTTCTTGGCTTTGAACTTTGGAAAGCCGACCTTCCTCCCCGCTTTGCGTCCCTCGAAGAAATGCTTGAACGCGCTGGCTAAGTCCATAAACGCGCCTTCCACCGCGCATTTCGTCACCTCGTACACTCACGCAAACTGCTCCCCCTTGATCGCATTGAACTGTTTCTTGAGCGCCAAAGCCGACGGTTTTTCACCCGCCTCGTACTGCCGCTTCCATTCCGCCAATTCCCAGTTGAAGACAAAGCGGCGTGTTCCCGCAGCACGCGAGAAATAGTTCGCCTGTTCGGGCGTTGGGTTGAGGCGTATTCTATGGTTGCGTATCATCTGTGAGGGGTCGCTTGAAATGTGCGAATAGGACGTATTCTGTTCTATTCTTGCGTCATAATGGATATTGCATCTACGAAAGGGGTGATTATGCACAGCATGACCGATGTGCGACTGATCAATCAACAGCTTGACCACACGCAGATTAAAACGCCCAACGCCCTTGTTGGATGGTTGGGGGCTGTCCAGTCGCAAGAATACGCCGGGGCGAAATGGTCGCTGGCGATGCGTCTGCAAGGCGTCTCTGATGCTGAGCTTGATCAAGCCTTTGCAGAGGGCAGCATTCTACGAACCCACATCATGCGCCCAACGTGGCATTTTGTCACCCCTCAGGATATTCGATGGATGTTGGAACTCACCGCGCCGCACGTTCAGGCGTTGAGCCAATATATGTATCGCCAGCTTGAACTGGACGATGCGCTGCTCAATCGCGGCAGCGAGGCGATTGCCCAAGCGTTGCAGGGCGGGCGTCAGCTTACTCGTGCAGAACTGGCAAAAGTGCTGGAAAAAGTGGGCATTGTCGCACAGGGAATGCGCCTCGGTTACATCGCCTATTATGCTGAATTACAGGGGATGATTTGCAGCGGTGGGCGGCGGGGGAAGCAGTTCACTTATGCGCTGCTCGAAGAACGTGCGCCACAGGCGATCCGGTTAGGGCGCGACGAAGCGTTAGCCGAACTGACCAAACGCTATTTCACGTCACACGGACTCGCCACCGTCAACGATTTCGCGTGGTGGTCGGGCTTGTCGAAAACCAGCGCGAAAGCAGGCGTAGCTCTGCTCGGTGATCAGCTTGCCAGCGAGACGATTGACGGTCAAAGCTACTGGTTTTCACCCTCAACCACGTACAACACCGCGCCAGCACTGCGAGCCTATCTGCTTTCCACCTACGATGAATACATTATTGGCTATACAGATCGAACTACGCTCATTGACGCGCCGCCGGAAGAACGAGCGGGCATGATTAGCAAGCTCAACTTCGACTCGATGATCATTTTAGGGGGGCGAATTGTGGGGACATGGCGGCGCACCTTTGAAAAGCGCGAAGTCGTGATCGAAATTCGCCCGCTTGCGCCATTTTCAGCCGAACAGCAGATGCTTGTCGATGCCGCCGCGCAGCGTTACGGCAATTTCTTGGGGATGCCCGTCGTCATCGTCAGCCAAACGGGGCAGGACATGAACCGTCGCCATTTGAAGATGTAAGTTTAATCTTCATTTAATCTTGGCGGTCAACGCTGATTTGTAAATAGAAGTGGGGGCATATGCGCGTATTGATTGTTGAAGATGAACCGAAAATGCTAGGGTTTCTCAAGCAGGGGTTAGAGGAACAGCGTTACGTTGTAGACTCTGCCCTGAATGGGGATGACGGATTGCATTGGGCGCTCAATTTCCCTTACGATCTTATCATTCTTGATGTGATGCTGCCCGGTCTTGATGGCTTAGAAGTTTGTCAGCAAATACGAAATCGGCGCATTCTCACGCCAATTTTGATGCTGACTGCCCGTGATACCATTGATGACCGGGTGACGGGGTTAGATCGGGGTGCAGATGATTATCTCGTCAAACCGTTTGCGTTCCGCGAACTACTGGCGCGAATGCGTGCGCTTCTCAGGCGTGATACCCAACATGGATCATCTGTCCTGCAAATCGGTGATCTCACTTTAGACACGGTGAGTCACAGCGCCCGACGCGGCGAAAAGCAAATTGAACTGACGACCAAGGAATATGAACTCTTAGAATTCTTGATGATGCATCCGAATCAAGTGCTGTCGCGCACGGTGATTGCCGAACATCTGTGGAACTACGACTTCAGCCCCGAATCGAATGTCGTAGATGTGTATATCCGCTATTTGCGTAGGAAATTGGATGATGGCTACGAGGAAAAAGTTATCCGCACCATTCGGGGGACGGGCTATCAATTGGTTCACCCAGATTACGCCTAAAAGTCTACGCTTTCGTTTGGCGCTGTGGGTAACAGTGATTTTGTGCTGTATTCAAGTTGTGTTGGGTGGGGCTTTTTATATTCTGATCTCGAACTGGCTCTTAGGTCAGTCGGACAGCACCCTCTCCGCGACGGCGGCACAAGTTTCTGCGACGCTGCAAGGCGCTGACCTGATTGACGATGGTCTGCTCAAATTTCAATTCAATGACCCTGATGAACCAACAGATGCGTTTTTACAGGAACGGAAGTTTTTCATACGGTTGATCAACCGCCGCACCGGGCAGATCGTCGAATCGAGCGCGAGCTATGAGGTGGCAGTTTCCTCGCAGGCGCTTCTACCCTCTGCGAGTTATGAAACACTGAGGTCAGCAGGGACATCAATGCGCGTTTACTCCTACCCATTCGATGAGGGAGATTATTCGCTCCAAGTCGGCGTTTCGCTGGAAGAAGTCAACGCGACACAGGCGCAGATTATGCGTCTCACGGCGTTGGCAGTACTCATCTCGATTGTGCTAGGCGGTGGGACAGGCTTGTTTCTTGCAAATCGCGCCTTAGTTCCCATTCAAGCAATCACGCGCACGGCACAGCAAATCAGCGAACGCGATTTAAGCAAGCGCATCACGCGCCCGCTCGTTGACGACGAACTGGGACAATTAGCGCAAACGTTTAATACCATGCTAGATCGCGTCGAAGGAGCATTTCAACGTCAACAGCACTTCACTGCGGACGCGGCTCACGAACTGCGAACGCCCCTGTCCATCATGCAAACCGGCATTGATGTGGTGCTGTCGCAAGCGCGAGATGCGGCACAGTACCGCGCCGCACTCGAAGCAGTACAAGAAGAAGTCCAGCGTTTGACCTCGCTTACGGTGGGGTTGCTTACGTTGGCACGCGCCGATTCACACACGCTGACGCTCAATCGTGAGGTAACAGATTTATCGCTGCTAATTAACACTGTGATTGATCAGGTGACTGCGGTTGCCGAACAAAAGCAAATTACAATTCAACGCGAGATCGTTCCGTGCCTTGCGCTTAACATGGATGAAGGTCGTATCATCCAACTGGCGCTGAATCTTATTGAAAATGCAGTCAAATACACGCCTGAAGGCGGTGCAGTCACGGTGATCGTCTCGCAGACCGGTGACACTGTGAGTCTATCGGTTGCCGACACGGGACCCGGCATTCCACCCGAATATTTGCCCCGTATCTTTGATCGCTTCTACCGCACAGATCGGTCACGCAGCCGTGATCAAGGCGGCGTTGGGTTGGGTTTAGCGATTGCCCAACACATCGCACAATTACACGGCGGCGAGATCAACGTGTGGAGTCAGGTAGGCGTCGGCACACGCTTTACCGTGACTTTGCCCGTTTCATAGCCGCTTAATCGTCATTTAATTCTGGTCGTACAGGATGAAAGTATCCAAGCGTTTGGCTTGGACAGGGATTCAAGGAGCAGAAAATGAAGACCTCACGTAAATATCTTTCTAGTGCTGCGCTGATGTTGGCGCTGTTGGGAGTAAATTTACTGCCGTTCGTTCAACATGGGCAAGCACAAGCCGACGAAGGAGTCGATCTTCAATGTATTCTGATTGGCACAGACATCCCCGATTCCGAAGAAACACCCGTTGTCGATGCTGAAGAAACCGAAGCTGCCGACGATCAAGCTGAAGTTGAGGATGCCGACGAAACCGAAGGCGATGATGACCAGAATGAAACCGAAGCTGCCGACGATCAAGCTGAAGTTGAGGATGCCGACGAAACCGAAGGCGATGATGACCAGAATGAAACCGTAGAACCTTCCTATACGGGGACGATTACCGTTGATGAAACGACGCTGACAGGGTTGAACGAAACCGATCTCTGCGCGGCACTGACCGCTTTAGCGACGATTAGCGCGGAACAAGCGCAAACAATTGCTTCATCCGAGGGGACGCCCGTGATTGTTGAACTGGAAGCGGAGAACGGCTATTTGGTTTACAGCGTAGAACTAGAAAACGGCGATGAAGTGAGCGTAGACGCGGGTGACGGCAGCATCTTGAACATCGAACCTGCTGATGAAGTTGAGGGCGATGAAATAGATGAGGTTGCGCCCGAAAACACGGGTATCACAGCAGCGGAGGCACAAGCCATTGCCGAAGCTGAAACGGGCGGCACGACCTTAGCCGTCGAATTTGATGTTGAAGGCGGCGTGCAAATCTTCGAAGTTGAATTGGTGGATGGACGGGACGTACAGGTCAACGCGACTGACGGCACGATTATCCTGATCGAACAGCGCGACGACAACTAATCCATCGCTGGAACACAAGGCGTAGACGTAGAGTCTGCGCCTTTGATTCGTTCGCATCACAGCGGAAACTTTACCGCAACGCCTCGCCGCCCAGACTCGTAAATGGCGTTGAACAATTCCACGACGCGCCGACCATCCCACCCCGTGACCATTGGCTCACGATCCTCTTGAATCGCCTCGACAAACTCAGCCACTTGGCGCGAAAAATAGTAGTTGATCGGGTCGTCCGTGCTGTTGAACTCGGCGCGATCCGCCTCTTGAAAGCCCGCCAGCAGCGACTCCTCGCCGGGGATCGTCCACAAATCGTTGAGTGGCGGCTCTAAGATTTTGGTCATGCCCGCCACGAACATCGATCCGCCGTCGGTCTGCACGCCCACTGATGCGCCGTTTTCGCCATGTATATGAACTTTGCCATACAGTCCCGGCTTCTGCGAATTGCTCACGAGGATGTTGCCAATCGCCCCCGACTTGAAGCGTACCACCGCCGCCGCCGTATCTTCGACTTCAATATACGGATGATTCAGGTTGCCCCAGTAAGCGAACACCTCATCAATTTCGCCCATGTACCACAGCAGCAGGTCAAGCTGATGCGGCGCTTGGTTGACCAGCACGCCGCCGCCTTCCGCCTCCCATTTGCCGCGCCACGGGTCAGACTCGTAATATTTCTGGTCGCGCCAGCCCAACAGAGTCGCCGTGCCGATGATCGGTTTGCCGATTTTGCCCGCGTCAATCGCCGCCTTGACTCGCTGTGTCGAAGGGTAACACCGCCGCTGACTGATCACACCCAATTTTACGCCGCTGCGTTCTGCCGCGCTGATCATCGCGTCACAATCTGCGAGGCTGACTGCCAGCGGTTTTTCGACCAGCACATGCACGCCGCCGTTGAGCGCAGCGAGGGCAGGGGTGGCATGTTCGGGGTGTGGCGTGCAGATGATCACCGCATCGACCAAGCCGCTGGCGATCATCGCGGGGGTATCCGTGAAAGCGCGTGCGTCATATTTCGCTGCGAGGGTTTCGGCTTTGGCTGCCGT
>Ga0163154_10010558_pt1 | contig 10237 bp, 10 predicted proteins | sample OliLakLV19MP9P1_FD_148649 | JGI IMG/M metagenome (GOLD analysis project Ga0163154, IMG submission 148649) | Freshwater microbial mat bacterial communities from Lake Vanda, McMurdo Dry Valleys, Antarctica - Oligotrophic Lake LV.19.MP9.P1 | ecosystem: Environmental > Aquatic > Freshwater > Lake >...
GGCGCACATGGTCAGTTTGCCAGATAATCGGATAAACGGGATTTGCTTGAGTCATCGAAAACACGCGCCAGAAACTAAAGAAATTATCCCTGAATTTGCCCTATCTATTCATTCCACTTTTAGATCTGGCACAAGGGACTAGACATTTCAAACGATTCGTAGGATTATAGCGATGTGAGGAGTCGAATCAAAAACGAAAAGCCCCTGAAGTCGAAACACGGACAGACGCTCAGGGGCTTTTTGTATGGAATTTTTTATCAAGTTTTTTTATCAAGCTAACGTCATCCTTAACTGTCGAATGATAAAATAGTACATAGGAACTTGGTCGGGTTAACTCTTCAGCCATGATTGCAGTATGAGACAGGACGATCATCACTATCGCCGCAGAGGCAGTTGGTTCAGCGGTTTTCTGTGGATGCTGTCGGGCGGCGCTTTGACTGCTGTATTGCTGATTGGATTTAGTCAGTGGCAATGGGGCGATCGCTTTCTTTCTGCCTTCAATACCTTGATCAACCCACCGCAGCCGCAGCCAAAAGTGGATGTGCGATCAATCATGATTCAAAAAGTGCGTGAAGCCAGTGAATTAACCACGGCATCCTTCACGATGCAAGCCGTTGTGCCCACGGAGCAAGATGCCACCTTGAGCGGCTTCACCATAGGCACCACCAAGCTGCTTTATGTTGCCTATGGCGAAGTGCAGGCAGGCGTAGATCTGAGCCAACTGACTGAGCAAAGTGTGCAAACCAGCGGCGACACGATTCAGATTCAGCTACCGCCGCCCAAAATTTTAAATAGCAAAATTGATGTGACTAAATCTCAGGTTTATGATTACAACCGGGGTTTCTTGGGCTTGGGACCCGATGTTGCACCGGATCTGCAAGCAAAGGCACAACAAGAAGCGCTTCAAAAAATTGTGCAGACAGCGTGTGAAGAAAGGATATTGCAAAAAGCGAGCGATCGCGCCAAATTTGTGGTTACTCAGTTGCTCAACACCGCAGGCTATAAAGCGGTGACCATTGAGGCTCAGCCCGTTCAAGCAACTGACTGTTCAGCCTCAATTAATCAATCTGGCAATCAATCGGGTGAATCTATTACTCCCAACCCGATCACTCCTAACAATCCACAACCCATTAATCCACCCATCAACCAGCAACCGTCTGTTCTTCCTAGCCCTTAAATTCTTGGATCAAATTTTGGGGCACTGCACGAGATCCACCGGGTTCCAAGCGTCCGGGTTTGCCGTTAGAACGAGGGGAACCTGCTTCGGCAGCAGATGAAAAGCCGACAACCGCTAAAGGTGAAACAACTGCAACAATCATCAAAGCGTTAAGCGTTACTTTTTTAATGGCGTTCATGGTGTCAATATCCTGTTTGGGGGCTTATTGACCTTTACGGTTAAACGACCCAAGATTATGCAGATCGGATAAATTTTTTCAGACCATGATGAAAAAACAGAGTGAATTAGAGCAGATTCCAGGAGTAGGCAAAGCGATCGCCGAAGACTTGAACCACTTAGGCATCCATCAGGTGCAAGAGTTGCGAAACCAAGATCCGGAGATTCTGTATCGGCAACTCTGTGACTATGAAGGTAAACCCGTCGATCGCTGTATGCTGTATGCTCTATGCTGTATGTGCTGCGATGTGCGGTCTACTATGCTTCCACTAAAAACCCTGACCCCGAACTGCTGAAATGGTGGAGTTGGAAGCACAAGTCTTACCCATCAGAAGTGTAGAGTTCTTCAGGTGAACCCGGACTGAAAACCCTATGGCGCAGCATGGGATGCTGCATCATTTATTGCAGGGGGCGCAACTCGCTGCCACAACCTAAACCCTGTAACGATTCTGTCGGCTTCTGCGTAATGGATAGCCCAGAGCGGGAGCGGGATTTAGGGTATAGCTTGCTTCCCGCAGAGTGGAGGATTGGGAAGTCGCACATCGGGTGAATGACGAATGGCGAAGTATGAACCCTCGCGTCAACAGCGCCAAGCGCCGCTGACGCGAACAAAACTCGTTACTCAGCTAGCTCCCACTAATTCTGGGGTCGCCTCAGCGCGATCGGGCATTCCTTCCTGCGTCAGATCCGGCATTTTGCCGCCTTTTTGCAGGAAACCACCCACCATTGCGATCAGAGCGTTAACTTTGCGGGTGCGCCAAGTGTCGATCGCTTCATCCACCGCAGCCGCAGACAACTGTCGTTCCATCGCTTCCCGCAGATAGGCAGCGTGCCCGGTTTCATCATGAGCAACGCTGAGAATGCCTTTCTTCAAATTGATACTGCCGGGATCGGTGTCGGGCAAAGCGTTCGCCATCCGCACAAAATCTTTGCTGGCATCCAGTTCAAGAATGTAAGTGCTTGCCAAAAACACCGTCCAATCAATGTTTTCAGGTTTTAATTCGTTGCTGGAGTAATCGCTGAAATAGGCTTCAAAAAATGGGCTGCGGCGACGTTCATCGGGCGTTCCGTCAGTCGTCGTTTGCGAACCAGATTTGAAGTCAATTAGTTGCTTATTCAATTGTTTCAGCGCTTGGGCAAAAATTTGACCGTGGCGGCGTTCATCTGTTGCATGACGCGCCAGCCGTTCTGCTAGCCAAGTGTCGCCTTCCGCAGCAGCCCGCGCACTCAGCGCTTCCAAAAAGGGAACAGAGCCGGATTCTGCCATTTGCAGAGCCGCGAGGGTGTTCGGGCGAGTTTGCAAATCGCGCATGTTCCGGGCAGAAATGTAGGCGGATGCACCAGAGCCAAGAATATGAAGCAGTTGGGTGGAAAGATTCATAAAATAGTTGCCTAGGAACGTAATTTGCAGAAGAGAGTACAGACGAGATCCTAGCGTTATTTCCCGATTTGAGCCGAGGAAGCCCCGACCGTTTCTATGTCAATTTTGAGTAGAGACTTTCCTAAAATGGGCATGTAATTGCAAGGATTCTTCAGAGTAGATTCTTCAGAGTAGTATGAGAGCTTTGAGCTACATCACCAAAAAATTTATAGCCGTCTAGAAGAAATCTGGCTACAGTTTATGAGGATGTTTGCGGTGAGCTTTGATTAGACACAAAGTTGAAAACAAGGTCTATTAAGGTCGCGATCGCAACTTCATTGGGGGAACCGTTCAATGCGCCTGTTCACAACCATCTTAGGCTTACGCTGCTATCTGGATTCATGTCGCTTAAAACGGCATGACTTGGAGCGATCGGGCAGCTATTTAGATGGCATAACAATTCCTCTAGAAATTGGTTTCGTACCCACTATGGGCGCGCTCCACGCGGGACATCTCAGCCTAATTCAGCGCGCCCGTCGCGAGAACAAAATCGTCGTTGTCAGCATTTTCGTCAACCCGCTACAGTTTGCACCCACCGAAGACTTCCAGCGCTATCCCCGCACCCTAGAGCCAGACCGTGCCCTTTGTGAACAAGCTAACGTCGATGCTTTATTTATCCCAGATGCAGAAGAGATGGGAACAGCAAAGCCAACTCTGAACTCTGAACTCCGAACTCCGAAACCCGCTGTCACTCAAGTAATTCCCCCCTTAACTCTAACTAGCGAACTCTGCGGACGCTTTAGGGAAGGGCATTTTCAAGGCGTGGCGACGATTGTGGCAAAACTTTTGAATATCGTGCAGCCGACTCGTGCGTATTTTGGACAAAAGGATGCTCAACAGCTTGCCGTTATCCGTCAGTTAGTGACCGATTTGAACCTGCCCGTGGAAATTGTGGGATGCGCGATCGCCCGTGAAGCCAGTGGATTAGCGCTCAGTTCTCGCAACCAATATTTGACTGAGACAGAGCGGGAACAAGCGGCTATCATCTATCGGTCATTGCAGCAAGCCTCACACACCTTTCGAGCCGGAGAGCGATTAGGTAGTAAACTGATCGGGGCGGTTAAGGCAGTGTTAACAACCGCACCCGATCTCATCTCAGAATACGTTGAACTGGTTCACCCAATGACTATGACTCCCTTAACCCAAATTGAGGACATCGGCTTATTAGCAGTGGCGGCTCGGCTTGGCTCTACCCGATTAATTGATAATGTGCTGCTGAGCGATCGCCAACCAATCGTGGCGATCGATGGACCCGCTGGAGCCGGAAAATCCACGGTGGCAAGGCTCGTCGCCCAAACTCTCGGCTTGTTTTATCTCGACACCGGAGCCATGTATCGCGCCTTCACCTGGCTAGTCATGCAGTCGGAGATTGCGATTGACGATGAACCCGCGATCGCAGAACTCGTCAGCCAATGCCAGATCGAGTTTAGGGAACAGGGAATAGGGAACAGGGAACAGGAGGAAAAAGACAAAATATCTCCTGTAAAGACCCTATGCCAACAAAACTCGCCACTCGCCACTCGCCACTTGCCCCTTGCCCCGCCTGCCATTTTCGTCAATGGGCAAGAAGTCACTCAAGCCATCCGTAGTCTGGAAGTGACTTCTCATGTTTCCGCCGTTTCCGCTCAACCCGCTGTCCGTTGGGCGTTGGTGCGGCAACAGCAAATCTATGGAAAGCAGGGCGGCATGGTAGTTGAAGGGCGAGATATTGGCACCAACGTGTTTCCTGATGCGGAACTGAAGATTTTTCTGACTGCTTCGGTGCAGGAACGCGCCCGTCGTCGTCAGCGTGATTTGCAAAATCAGGGGATCGGTGATGTCAATCTGGATGAGTTGGAGCAGGCAATTTGCGATCGCGACCTTAAAGACAGCACCCGCGCCCTTGCTCCGCTATCTAAAGCCGACGACGCGATCGAGTTGATTACTGATGGCTTGACGATTCAGGCAGTAATCGATCAAATCGTTGAACAGTACAATGCTGTAATCAACTTCTAGAACCATTTAAACTTGGTTAGGACTTACGCACTCGCCCCCTAAATCCCCCAATTCTGGGGGACTTTGATCTCTGGCTCCCCCAGAATTGGGGGTTGGGGGGGCAAATTTCGATTGATTTACGTAAGTCCTGTTGGTAAAGTCTTCATTTTGGCTGTCTCCTTTCTGCTTAGCTCTTTACCTATTTTCGTATCCTTTGCAATATGGTTGAGTCAGTTTTGACCGTAGCCCCTTAATAATGTTGGTGATGTTCTATGGCAAAGATCCTTTTAACAGGCGCAAATGGACAGGTTGGAGCAGAACTGAAACACACCTTAGCTCACCTGGGTGAACTGACTTCAATCGATCGCACCCAGTGGGATCTAGCAAAACCCGACACCATTCGCGCGATCGTGGAGCAATTGCAGCCCACGATTATCGTGAATGCAGCAGCTTACACCGCCGTAGACAAGGCGGAAAGTGAGCCAGATCTGGCAACCCTGGTGAATGGCAAAGCCACGGGCATTTTGGCAGAAGCGGCGGCAGGTGTAGGAGCCGGACTGATTCATATTTCCACCGATTACGTGTTTGATGGCAGCAGCAACAGCCCTTACCTGGAAACTTCTCCGACCAATCCTTTAGGCGTGTATGGCGCTTCAAAACTGGCAGGAGAAGCCGCGATTCGGGCAGTGTGTCCACAGCACATGATCATCCGCACCGCCTGGGTTTATGGCGTTCAGGGCAAGGGCAACTTTGTGAAAACCATGCTGCGGGTGGGTGCCCAACGGGATGAACTGCGCGTGGTCACCGATCAAATTGGTGCGCCCACCTGGTCAAAGGATCTGGCACTGGCGATCGCTCACCTTGCCCCCCAACTCACCGCCGAAACCGCAGGCACCTATCATTACACCAACAGCGGCGTGTGCAGTTGGTATGATTTTGCCGTCATCATTATTGAAGAAGCCAAAGCCATGGGTTTCCCGCTGCAAGTTCAGCGCGTCATCCCCATCACCACCGAAGAATATCCACTCCCCGCTCCCCGCCCGGCTTTTTCCGTCCTGTCTCTCAAAAAAACCTCTGCCCTCCTCGGCACTCACCCCCCCCACTGGCTGCAAAGCCTCCGCAAAATGCTCACAGAACTGCAACAAGTATCTGGGTAAGTACTTCACTCAACACCGTCAATCTCAATCAGCTTGGGTGTTCAGCGATCGCCGTAAGGCTCGAATGACTCCGTTATCGTCTTCGGTGTCCGATCTCTGCAAAAATTGCGCCAACACCGCTCCTGAAATCATTGGAAATGTGGGGCTAAACTCGCGTTCTTGATACTCGCCGCTACAGAATTGATAGATTGTGATCCCTTGCGATCGCGTGTAGCGCCACACTTCTGGAATCTGAAGCTGTTGATAAACACCAAATCGTCGTTTAGAAGAACTGGTGATGTCTACTTCAATCGCTAAATCGGGCGGTGGGTCAGTCTGCAAATTCAGTTTTTTAGCCCGAAGCTGCTCAACCGATTGAATGTAATAACATGAATCTGGCTCTACGCCTCGCAGTAGGTCTTCCCGCTCCAAGGTTGTTGAGCCGTATGCCCTGATTTTCATGTCCAGTTCTTCGGTGAGTGCCGTCACGATGCGATCAAGCAGACGATTGATAATTTCATGCAGTTCTGATGGCATGATAATCTCTAGAATTCCTTGTTCATAGACTAAGCGAGAGGAGCGATGATCACCTAAATCGTTGAGCAAGGCTTGATAGGTTTGCCACGACACTCCATTTAAGGCAATCTGTTGAGTGATCTGATTTGCAGGCTGAATCAATGTTGTCATAATTTCTCGCCAAGCAGAACGCATCCAAAACCCTAACACGACTGATTGGGTGAACCACCAGGTATTCTCTATATCTTCCGCGATGATTCTGGTACAACTAAACGGATACAAATTTTTCTATTAGTGAATTAGGACATTCTATGAGCTATCGCATGAATCGCCGCGCCTATGCGGAGACCTTTGGACCGACGGTGGGCGATCGCGTCCGGTTGGCTGACACGGAGCTAATCATCGAAGTGGAGCAAGACTATACCACTTATGGCGATGAGGTGAAGTTTGGCGGCGGCAAGGTGATTCGCGAAGGCATGGGACAGTCGCCAATCACGAATGCAGATGGGGCGGTGGATGCGGTGATTACCAATGCGCTGATTCTCGACTGGTGGGGCATTGTCAAAGCGGATGTGGGGATTAAAGATGGCAAAATTCACGCGATCGGCAAAGCCGGAAATCCTCATATTCAAGACAATGTGACGATTATTATTGGTCCCGGCACCGAGGCGATCGCCGGGGAAGGGATGATTCTCACGGCAGGTGGCGTTGACACTCATATTCACTTCATTTGTCCGCAGCAAATTGAAGTGGCGATCGCCTCTGGCATTACCACCATGATTGGCGGCGGCACCGGACCAGCGGCAGGAACCAATGCCACCACCTGTACTCCCGGTCCCTGGTATCTGCATCGGATGCTGCAAGCGTCTGACGCTTTTCCGATGAACCTGGGCTTTGTGGGCAAAGGCAATAGCGGTAAGCCAGAAGCCTTGCGCGAACAGGTGGAAGCCGGAGCTATGGCGCTGAAACTGCATGAAGATTGGGGCACCACACCAGCGGCGATCGACACCTGCCTCAGTGTTGCCGATGAGTACGATGTGCAGGTTGCGATTCATACCGATACGTTGAATGAAGCTGGATTTGTGGAAGACACGATCGCCGCTTTCAAAAACCGCGTCATCCATACCTACCACACCGAAGGCGCAGGCGGTGGACACGCACCCGATATCATTAAAGTCTGCGGTCAGGCGAACGTGCTTCCCTCTTCTACCAATCCCACCCGTCCCTACACCGTCAACACCCTGGATGAACACCTGGATATGCTGATGGTTTGCCATCACCTCGACCCGGCGATCGCGGAAGACGTAGCCTTTGCCGAATCCCGCATTCGCCGCGAAACCATCGCTGCTGAAGATATCCTGCATGACTTGGGAGCATTCAGTATGCTGTCTTCCGATTCCCAGGCAATGGGGCGCGTTGGCGAAGTAATCATTCGCACCTGGCAAACCGGACACAAAATGAAAGTGCAACGGGGAAACCTCTCAGAAGATTCTAGCCGTAACGACAACTTCCGTGCCAAACGCTACATCGCCAAATACACGATTAATCCAGCCATTACCCACGGCTTTGCGGAGCATGTCGGCTCGATTGAAGTCGGAAAATTAGCAGATCTTTGCCTCTGGCGACCTGCCATGTTTGGCGTGAAACCGGAAATGGTATTGAAGGGTGGCATGATTGCCTGGGCGCAAATGGGCGATGCCAACGCCAGCATTCCCACGCCCCAGCCTGTTCACATGCGCCCCATGTTTGCCAGCTATGGTGGTGCCAGGACAGCGACTTCGCTCACCTTTGTGTCCCAAGCTGCTCTTAAAAATGGCATTCCAGAGCAATTAAAGCTTCAAAAAACAGCCGTTGCGGTTTCTAATATTCGTCAGCTCTCTAAGCGAGACATGAAGTTAAATGACGCCATGCCTCACATGGAAGTCAATCCAGAAACTTACGAAGTTCGAGCCGACGGTGAACTTTTAACCTGCGAACCTGCAACAGTTTTACCTATGGCACAGCGATACTTTTTGTTTTAACTTTGTACTGTTAGTCAGCAACGCCCAAAACTGTTATGGATTCATTACAGCTAACGGGAAGCGGGTTCAGCTTCCCGTTGTTCCTTATTCGCTTGATGTTTCTCAAATTGACGCTCTAGGCGTTGGCGATCGGCTTCGGTTTCAGGAATTAGTTTTTCTAATGCGTATGCAACTAGAGGTAAAAAGCCAATCACCGCAGCGACGCCAATTATATTGAACAGCATTTGAGCATTAGCAATTTGCCGTCCGATATCTTCACCAGAAATTGCCCGTGCTATTTGTGCCAGTTGCGAGGCGAAAATGATTCCTAGTAAAGCACTGGCAATATTGAACAGCAAATGGAACACCCCCGTCCGTAATGCTGCACTACCTCGTCCAATTGTAGCAATCAACGTATCTGCACAAGTCCCCACTTCAGCCCCTAGCATGATTGCGATGCCAGACTCCAGAGGAATTAAGCCCGAACCTGCTAAGGTCACGATAATTGCTACTGTTGCTGAAGACGACTGGATAATGACAGTAAAGACTGCACCGACTAATGCACCCATGAATGGATTTCGACCTAAACTTTCCATCCAGTTAAGAAATGGCTCATATTCTCGAAAGGGCTTCATTGCCGTATCGATCGCTCCTAACCCATAGAACATTAAGCCGAAGCCTAGCAACACAATCCCAATTGATTTTTGACGAGCTGTTCGACCCAGGAATAGTACCAACAGACCTGAAAACATCAGAATAGGAATGTACAGTTCAATGTTTAAAGAAATAATTTGGGCACCAACGGCTGTACCAATGTTAGAGCCTAGGACAACACCCAGTGACTGAACGAAGGTAAGAATACTAGCGCTCACCATAGTGATGACTAAAATGATCGTCACTGATGAAGATTCTAAAAATGTAGTGGCTACAATGCCAGTTGCAACCCGGCAAACCGATTGGTTGTGAATTTGCTAAGCAAACCCTTCATGCGTTCTTCGCCTATATCTTCTAACCCTTCGGCTAGTCGAGTCACACCATAAATAAACAGCACCAAACCCGCGATCGCTCCCATCGCCATCTCGAAGAAATTAATAACTTCGGCTTCCTTTTCTTCTGGAGATCCTTCCTTTTCTTCTGAGGATGTAGGAGGGGCAGGCTTCTGAGAGTTGCTGAATGCAAGTATGATTTGCCCTCATCCCTAAGAGGTTGTCTGAGAAGTCTAGATTGCCGTCCGATCCGCCCCCTAAATCCCCCAAGTCTGGGGGACTTTGAAGCAAAGTTGGCTCGAAAGTCCCCCAGACTTGGGGGGTTGGGGGGCAAGTGTAAGAATCTTTGAAACTTCTCAGACATTCTCTAACCCTTGTATCTTCAGAGTAGAGAGATAGAATTTAAAATCCCTCTCCCCAAAAGAGAGGGATTTAGGGTGAGGGCACACACCAGCTTTGCGCCCAAAACATTAGAAAACGGCTTACTTTATTCTTGTGAAATCTGCATTGGTGATGCTGCTAGCTTGCTCTCCTTTGAGAACCGCCAGAACATCATTGCTATTGCTGATCACGGTGTCTCTCCCAGACTGCTCAATAGACAAGCTGCCGAACTTTAATTTGCCCATTAGCCCCAACTTATCAGCTTTATCTTGGAAGTCGCGGATGAGGGTACTTCCTTTGCCGAGTTCTAAGCCAAAGGTATCCACGCCTTGATTCCCCACAAACAGGTTGTCGCCCAAACCGCCTAAGAAGGTATCCTCGCCTTTGCCGCCAAACATCTTGTCCTTGCCTTTGCCGCCCAGAAGCTGGTC
>Ga0163154_10010559_pt1 | contig 10236 bp, 9 predicted proteins | sample OliLakLV19MP9P1_FD_148649 | JGI IMG/M metagenome (GOLD analysis project Ga0163154, IMG submission 148649) | Freshwater microbial mat bacterial communities from Lake Vanda, McMurdo Dry Valleys, Antarctica - Oligotrophic Lake LV.19.MP9.P1 | ecosystem: Environmental > Aquatic > Freshwater > Lake >...
GTAAATGACTAGTTTTGGGGCAAAATACAACGCAGTTATCGGACACTAAAAACAGACACTATTTAGCTTATGTGACCTATGGCAAAAAAAATCAGCCATGAAAAACATAGATGCCCATAACCACGTACGCGGCGAATCGGTCTACTTAGATGACCTGCCCTTGCAGCAGGGCACCTTGTTTGCCTGCGTGTTCGATTCGCCCGTTGCGCATGGCAAAATCCGGGAAATCCGCTTGCAGGAAGCCCTGAACACGGAAGGCGTTGTCCAAATTATCCTCGCCAAAGACCTTCGGGGTGAAAACCAGATCGGCGGCATCATCCCCGACGAGCCGCTTTTAGCCGATGGCTACGTCCATTTTCAGGGGATGCCGATTGCCCTTGTTTTGGCGGAAAGCGATGAAAGCGCGCGCACTGCCGTAAAAAAAATCACTGCCGACATCGAGCTGCTGGAAATCATCACCGACCCGCGGGTTGCTTTTGAAAAAAACGAACTCATCATCCCGCCCAAACACTTCCGGCTGGGCGATACTGCCAGCGCTTTTGAAAGCTGCGAACACGTCTTTGAAGGGCGCGCCGATGTAAACGGGCAGGAACACCTCTACCTTGAAACGCAGGGGGCTTATGCGCTACCGACCGAAGGGAGCGGACTGAAAATTTACTCCTCCACGCAGGGTCCGACCGCAGTACAACGCGCTGTTGCTAAAGTCACCGGGTTGCCCATGCACCGCATCGAAGTGGAAGTGGGACGGCTGGGCGGCGGCTTCGGCGGCAAAGAAGACCAGGCGAACACCTGGGCGGCTCTGTGCGCGGTGGGCGCCCAACTCAGCAAACGCCCGGTGAAATACAGCTTGCACCGCATGGAAGACCTGCGCATGACGGGCAAACGGCATCCCTATTCGGCGGATTACAAGATCGGCTTGGATCGGGATTTTAAAATCAAAGCTTACGAAGTCGTTTTTTACCAAAATGCCGGCGCAGCCGCCGACCTCTCCCCTGCTGTGCTGGAGCGCACCCTTTTTCATTGCACCAACAGCTATTTTGTACCCCATGTAAACGCCACCGCATACAGTTGCCGCACCAACCTGCCGCCCAACACGGCTTTTCGCGGTTTTGGCGGGCCGCAGGGCATGTTCGTGATCGAATCGGCCATTGCGCACGCAGCCGAACAGCTTGGCGTGTCTCCGGCCTTTATTCAGCAAAAAAACCTGCTGAAAACCGGCGATGAATTCCCTTACGGGCAATTGGCGGAAAGCGAGGCAGAAAGTTCCTGGGATCAGGCCGAACGGCAATTTGATTTTGAAACCCTACGCCACGAAACGTCCGATTTTAATGCAAAAAATACGCACTTGAAGCGTGGGCTGGCCATCATGCCCGTTTGCTTCGGCATTTCGTTTACCAAAACGCTGATGAACCAGGCCCGGGCGTTGGTACACGTTTACACCGACGGTTCTGTGGCAGTTTCTACCGGCGCTGTGGAAATGGGTCAGGGCGTGAATACCAAAATGCTACAAGTGGCGGCGCAGACTTTTTCCATCCCGCCGGAATGGGTTAAGGTACATACCACCAGCACCCTGCGCATTGCCAATACGTCCCCTTCTGCGGCTTCTGCAACAGCAGATTTAAATGGGAAAGCGACCTTGCTCGCTTGCGAAGCCATTTTGAACCGCCTGAAAATTGTCGCGGCAGAAGAACTATATCCGAACGAAGACCCTGTCGGCCATGCAGCAGCCCTCCACCTCAAAAACGGCTTGGTCTGGTATGATGACCAGCCCACCACATTGGATTGGAAAACGTTGATCAATGCGGCTTTCGCCAAAAGGGTCAACCTCAGCGAACATGCCCACTACGCCACGCCGGGCGTTCATTTCGACTGGACGACCGCCAAAGGCCACCCGTTTGCCTACCACGTTTACGGCGTTGCCGCAGTGGGCGTAACGGTGGATTGCCTGCGCGGCACATACGAAGTGGATTTTGTAAAAGCCGTTCACGACTACGGCAAAAGCATGAACGACGCAGTAGATTTGGGGCAAATTGAAGGCGGCATCGTGCAGGGCATCGGATGGATGACCTTAGAAGAATTGGTCTACGACGATGCCGGCAAGTTGCGTTCCAACGCACTTTCCACGTATAAAATCCCGGATATTTATTCCGTGCCTAAAGTCATCACGGTCGAACCTTTGCAAACCGACCGCCCCAACCTTGCCATTTTCAACTCCAAAGCCGTGGGTGAGCCGCCGTTGATGTACGGCATCGGCGCTTATTTTGCCATTCGCGACGCCATACGGGCATTCCGTCCGGAAGCAGTTCCGGCTTTTGACGCGCCGTTTACGGCAGAAAAGGTGTTGATGAGTTTGCACCAATTGCAGGCGGAATATGCGTCCTGACGCAGCATTGGCGCTTTGGCAATTTTTAGCCAAACGCCTGAAAGCGCAGCAAAAAGTAGCGTTGCTCGTCGTGTTGGAAAGCCTCGGGAGCAGTCCCGGCAGAGCGGGCTTCAAAATGGCCGTGGACACCGAAGGCGCGCTATGTGGCAGCATTGGCGGCGGCATGATGGAAATCAAATTGGTGGAATTGGCGAAAGCCCGCATGACGCAGGGCATTTCCAGTCCGCTGCTCAAACGGCAAATTCACCGCAAAACGGAAGGACAGGATCAAAGCGGGATGATTTGTTCAGGCGAACAAAGCGTTGTTTTTTTACACCTCGAACAGCAGCACCTGCTGGCAATTCGCCTTGTTCTGCGTTGTTTGAAACAAGGAAAACCGGCTGTTTTGCAAATCAGCGAACAGGGATTGAGCATTTTGCCCAATCAAAAGAACACGCAGGATTTCCACTTCAAACGCTCTCCTGCATTTCTGTATGAAGAAAATCTTGGTTTCAAAAACCGGCTCTACCTTATTGGCGGCGGACACTGTGCTTTAGCCTTGTCAGAACTGCTGTCTAAATTAGATTTTTACATCACCTTGTTCGACGACCGGGCAGAGTTGAACACGTTTGCAAAAAACCGCTTCGTTCATCAAAAACAGCGGGTAGACCACTATGAAGACATTGGCGAATGGATTCCTCCCGGCGAAAACATTTACGTGATCGTGATGACCGTGGGCTACCGCACCGACGCAGTGGTCATCCGGCAGTTGCTGCCCAAAAAATTCCGGTATTTTGGTGTACTGGGCAGTGCCGCAAAAATGGAGACGCTGCTGGAGCAATTGCGTGGGGAGAGATTTCCGGAGGCGCAGTTGGCCCGCCTTCATACGCCGATTGGTTTGAAAATTAACAGTCGGACGCCGGAGGAGATTGCGGTGAGTATTGCGGCGGAGGTAATAGGGGTGAAAAATGCCAATATCCATCGTGAAGGCCAATAGGTTTCTGGGGGTTGGAGGTAGGTAAAGTCCCAAAATTGATTAATATTTATGTTCTAAAAAACTACCAGCGCCATGCTCTTAAGAGCAAAAGTACTTGAGGCCATCCAATCACTTCCGGATGAATTTAGCATTGATGATGTCGTGGAACGGTTGATTATCCTGCACAAAATCGAAACGGGCTTACAACAAGTGAGCGAAGGCCAGACCATTTCTACCCCGGAAGCTCGGGAAAAGTTGTAGCAATGGCTAAGGTAAACTGGACTGTGCAGGCGATGGAGTGAACAGTCTCCCTACCTTGATTTTTTCAGCTTTTGCTCCAGTGTATTATTCCCCACAACATACGCATAAACAGAAGCCGGAACATAGATCAACTGAATCCCTTTCTGTTCTCTCTGACCTTCAATGTCTATGGTGGTAATCAAAGCCGAACTTAGTTTATTGTTTTCACAAAAATGAATCAGGCTTTTAAGTTCTCCCGGTTCTTCATAAAATCGGTTGCTCCATTTAATTTCCAAGGCCCATTGAGGTTTAATTTTTTTTTCGTCTAACCCCACCATATCTACTTCTCCGTTGCCCCACCTTGCGTAATAGGGCGTAAACCATACCCGGTGCATCCACTGGCTATAAATGGCTGTTTCTATCATGTTTCCAATTGCCTCATCTGTAGGCAGCAGCGGAGAAAATAAAGCACTTCGCAAACTTGGGTTGGTCAGGTATATTTTATAAAAATTAGCCCGTTTAAATTTCTTCGCATTATCATCTATACGATGAACAATACGGATAAGAAAAGCCGCCTCCAGATACGCCAGGTACTTTTTCAGAAGGTATTTTTCAACGCCACTTGCTTTGCTAAGGCTCTCCAAACTTACTTCATTGCCGCTATGATACGCAAGGGTTGTAAACAATGAGTTTAATTCTTGCACATCTTGAATTCCATAAAGGCTGGGTAAATCCCTTAACAATACTTTATCCACGATGTCACTTTTGATGTATCTGGCCGGATTTGCCTGAATGCGCTCAGAAAAAATAACTTCAGGATAGCCGCCAAAGTTTAGGTAATCAATGAAATGTCTGTTAAGTTCTTTGATATTAACGGTGCTGAAAAACCTGGTTACATTTTCATTCCACATTATTTTGGAGGGAATAATCAACTGATTTAGCCCCTTCAGGGAGATATACTCATTAAAGGTAAGCGGCGGCAACATAAAATCAGTAAATCTGCCTGCACCGCTTTCACTGCTTGCTAATTTAAGGGCAGCTGCCGCTGAGCCTGATACTACAAACTTGGTTTTAGGATAACTATCTACCAATACTTTCAGGTGAATTTCCCAATCTTTCAGGTACTGTATTTCATCAAAAAATACAAACCAGCCTTTAGGGTCATGTTGTGCTGTTGCTTTTCGGGAATAGCTGAATAATTGTTCTAAAGGGATGTTGTTGTAAATTGGGTTTTCGATGTTGATGAAACAGATTTGTTTAGGATTTATGCCTTCATTCAGCAAATGCTGAATCGTATGGTTCAGCATTACTGTTTTACCAACCCTTCGGGGTCCCATCAGCACAACAGCCCGTCGTACGGATGTATCTTCAACTAAGGGATAAAACAAGTCGAAATACAACCTGCGCGGCATTTGGTCATATTCCTCATCGCTTTTGCCTGTGCTCCACCACGGGTTTTCAAACCTTAAGCGATCTGTAATGAGTTGTTCCGAAAAAGGATTAAGATGTTTTGCTTTTGCCATAGTAGCCCAAATGTACGAAATAAGTAAAATTAATTTTACTTATTTTGGTATTTTATTTTTTTTAAGCAAAAAAATACATCTACGATTTCTTATTTTGGGCTATGCCAGTCAATTCCCGCTCGCGCCGAGGCGGCAACTGAGCGAAGTCGAGGCTCCGCCTCGCGTGTCCTATTCTTCGGGTTTCACCCGGATCAAACACCGACAGACAGGCCGTGGCGGGGATTCCCTGCGGGCATGGCATCTGGAGAGTGTCGCGATTTTGATAAATGAAGGGAAGACTTGGCGTGAACAGGACACGAGGCAGATGACCGCTCAAAAAACCGGTTCCCGAATCGCAAAAATTGAGACAACACCTGCCGCTTTAGGGCGGCGAGATGTCGCCTCAATTTCTGCTAAGTTGACGACATAAAATGAAGATGGTGGAAAGCAAGGGAGCTTGGGGGCGAGCGGTATTTCAGATCAAAAATACTACTCCGCCACCTCACTAATCACCACCTTATCCATCAAATCCCCCTGCCGAATCTCGTCAATCACGTCCAAGCCTTCGTATACTCTGCCAAAAACCGTGTGGTTCCGATCGAGGTGCGCGGTATTGTTGCGCGAATGGCAAATAAAAAACTGGGATCCGCCGGTGTTGCGACCTGCATGCGCCATGGAGAGGACGCCGCGATCGTGGTATTGGTTTTCGCCGGTCAGCTCGCAATCAATTTTGTAACCGGGGCCGCCAGTGCCTGTGCCATTCGGGCAGCCCGCCTGGATGACAAAATCGGGAATGACGCGGTGAAATTTCAGGCCGTCGTAGAAGCCTTTTTCCGCTAAGGTGATGAAATTATTGACGGTGTTGGGCGCATCTTTTTCGAAGAATCTAATCTTCATAACGCCCTTTTGGGTGTGAATTTCTGCGATTTTCATGTTGTTTGTGTTAGTTGGCGCGAAGATAGTAAAATCATTTTTGCGTTGTCTGAAAGCACGAAGGATCTCTTAAATTTCTAATCCCATGAAATATCGGAACGCCTTCCTGTATTCTTATCTTATCTTATCTTCATAAACAAACCAAAACCCAGCCATGAAGCGCATCAGCCTCCTCTGTTTCGTATTTTTTTGCAATATATGGTTCCAGTCTGGCGCAATCTGACCAGCCCATGTTCAAACCCGGAAACATTTATCTGGGGGTCAGTCCGACTGCCATGTTCCTGGTTGGATGCCCTCAGCCAGCAGTAGTTTCCAGTTTTATTTCAATCGTCGAAAGCAAAAAGACGGCTTCCGGTTTTTGGAAAAAGCGCCCGAAGAAATGACTGCCATCCTACCCCAAAAAGATACTTCGCGTACGTGGGGCAATCTGATTCTGGGAAGCTCCCTAACTTATATTTGGGATCCAGGCTATTCCCAATCAAACAGCTCGCAAACGCACCGCTATGAGGAATTCACCTGGGCAGTAAATGTAGCCACCGACTTGTCGAGAAGGGTGCGCGTGGGCGTTGACCATAAAAGTCTGTTTACCCGCAGTGAATTAAGTGGCGAAAATCACTATTCCATGACTGGTGTATTTACCCAATACAATTTGCTGCCCCGCAAGCGAACCCGTTTGTTTCTGAGCGCCATGCTTTACAACGGTAACTATTGCAGTTGCGACCCGGATGATCCTTATCTCCGGAAAAACTTGTTTTACTACGGATTGGGCTGGGGATTAGACATTCGACTGACACGGGGACTTTATTTAGACCTAGCCTGGGAAAACATGAACATTTTCAACAATGTGCACGGCAAGTACAACTTCACCCAATACATCATCGGATTGGACTACTACCTCTGGAAAAAGAAATAAGGACGCTAAACTCAGACGCTATCTAAACAAAATCTAAATAACCTTGTTGAATCCCAAATTTTGCCTACTTTCGCAGATGACTAAAGCGGGATTTATGATGCCACCCATTTCCATCACCATCGCCGACGCGCAATACTTAACCCGATTGGGCCTGCGCTATGCGCTTGCTTCCAACCCGCGCATTGACATCATTGCGGAAGCCGGCGATGAGGAAGAATTGCTGGAGGAATTGGCCAACCGTGCCCCCGACCTTTTGGTGCTCGACCACAACCAGCCCGGTTATTTCAGCGCCGACACCATCGGCAAGGTTCGAAAATTAGCACCGGATACCGGCATTTTGATCATCAGCGCCATTAGCGATAAAAACAGCGTTTATCTGGCCTTAGAGCACGGCATCAACAGCTTCCTCACCAAAACCTGTGACCAGGAAGAAATCCTCGACGCCGTGAAAGCCACCGTCAAAGGGGAAAAATACTTCTGCACCAAAGTGCTGGATTGCCTGCTGGAGCGCACCTTCGGCAGCATCGCAGACAGCGACTGCTCGCCCATACCGCTTTCACCCCGGGAAATTGAAATCGTGCGCCTCGTAGCCAAAGGTCTAATCGCTAAAGAAATTGCTTCCCTGCTCAACCTGAGCACCCACACGGTTTATACCCACCGCAAAAACATCATGAAGAAGCTCAGCCTGAATTCTTCTTCCGAGTTGGTGATGTATGCGATTAATACTGGGATTTTGAATTGATTACTACCTAATCCTACCTAACATTAGGGATGTCCCTGGTGATTAATACCTAAGTTTCCAGTACGGATTTTGTCGCCTGTTATGGCCTGCTAACCTAATTTTGCTGCTCAAATTTTATTTAGACAAAATCAACATAAGAACATGCAGCATTTTAAACACCCAGCGCTCGCTACCCTCCTGCTGATTGGTTTCGGGCTGGTCTCCTCCAACGCCCAGGAAATGATTTCAGCCGCATCGGATACCAGCATTTTAATGTTTTACGAAGCGCCCGCTGTCAAGGTATTAGGCGAGAAGCCGAGACTGATGAGTGATTTGCCAGGCGCCGCTACCTACTTATCCTCAAAAACCATCCGGGAAATACAACCCAACTCGAGCAGCGAAGTACTGCGCACCGTGCCGGGCGTCATCATCACCGAAGAAGAAGGCGTGGGCATGCGCCTCAATGTGGGCATCCGCGGGCTGGACCCCGACCGGAGCAGCCGCGTGCTGGTGCTGGAAGACGGGATTCCCGTGGCGCTAAATCCTTTTGGAGAACCGCAATTGTATTATTCGCCGGTGATTGACCGCATGGAGAGCATCGAAGTGCTGAAAGGCAGCGGCCAGATTTTGTTCGGCCCGCAAACGGTCGGCGGCGTCATCAATTACATCACCGCCGATCCACCGGCGCAGGAAGCTGGTCGGGTGCGCATTCTTGGGGGTGAAAACGGCTATTTCAGCGGCCTGATCAGCTATGGCAATACCTTCGGAAATGCCGGATTCAAAGTAGACTACCTGCGCAAACAAGGCGACCGGATTGGGGCAACCAATTTCCGGATCAACGACCTGAGCGCAAAAATCAACCTGAAGTTCAGTCCAAAATCTGCCCTCGGGTTCAAATTCGGCGTCTACGATGAAGGGTCGAATTCTACCTATATCGGCCTCACACAGTCCATGTACGAAGCTGGCGACCAGGATTTTGTACAAATGGCGCCCGACGACCGCCTCACCGTGCGCCGGTTGTCGCTGAGCGCCATCCACGAATACCGGTTCAGCCTGAATACAAAGCTCAAAACATCAGTGTTTGGCTACACCACCACGCGTAACTGGCAGCGGCAGGACTTCAGTGCTGCGCCAGCCAGCAACGCCACCGGCGTAGTCTGGGGCGATCCCGATATTCCAGGAGGCGCGGTTTACATGCGCAATTCCAATGGCCACCGCAACCGGCAGTTTGAGGTTGCCGGCGTCGAGTCGCGCCTCCTGCACCGCTTCAACTTAGGCGTCGTCGCCAACCGCCTCGAAGCCGGTGCCCGTTTCCTCCACGAACGCGCCTACGAACAACGGGTGAACGGAAAAAAAGCGGATGCGCGTTCGGGCACGCTGGTGAGCGATGAAATCCGAAGCGGGAGGGCCATCAGCGCGTTTGTGCAAAACAAATTTGAACTGGGCGAAAAACTCGCCATCACCGCCGGCGTTCGTTCCGAAACCTATTTCTACGAGCGCCACATCCTGCGCAACGCAGAAAAAGACACGAGTATCCTGTCGAATACCACCCTCAACCAGGTATTGCCGGGCGCGGGCGTCAACTACAACCTGAGCGAACAATGGAGCCTGTTTGCCGGCATTCACCGGGGCTTTGCACCGCCGCGGGTGTTGGACGCGATTGCCAACAACGGTGTAGTCTACAACTTAGACCCTGAATTGAGCTGGAATACCGAAATTGGCTTCCGCAACCAGGTTGGCGCGCATTGGGCAATGGAATTTACGGCCTTTAATATGAGTTTTTCCAACCAGATCATCCCGATTTCGGAATCTTCGGGTGGCAGCGGAACGGGGTTGGTCAACGGCGGCAGCACCCTGCACCAGGGCCTCGAACTGGGCTTGCGTTACGACCTCGGACAGCAGATCCTGCCCGCCGATCACCGGCTGGAATGGTCGCTCAATGGCACGTATGTCAATGCGTATTACGACGATGACCGTTTCGTTGGAGCAGGCGACTCCAAAGTCAATATCCGGGAGAACCGAACGCCTTATGCCCCCAAATGGTGGTTGTCGGCAGGCCTCGCCTACGAAGCACCCAAAGGGCTTTCTCTGCGATTTACCGGCAACTACATCGGCGAACAGTTTACAGACGAACTCAATACCATCGCGCCTTCTGCGAATGGCCAGACGGGGCAACTACCTGCCTATTTTGTGATGGACGCCAGCGCGCAATACCAATTCCCCGGCGGCAAACTGGCACTGACCGCAGCGGTGAAAAACCTGACCGACGAGCGCTATATTTCCACCCGTCGGCCACAAGGCATCCGGGTTGGCTTGCCGCGGATGATTACGGCGGGGTTGGATTGGAAGTTCTGAAACGCCGGAAATAACGCAGCTATCGGATCCTAAAGTCAGACACCAAAAAAAATTAACAACCCTTGCAGGTTTTAAAGTGAAACCTTGCAGGGGTTGTGTCGTTATTTTGTTGAGTACGTTTACTAAACTTTAGAAGTTTAGTAAACGTTGGCTTGGCTACAAACGTTTACTAAACTTTAGAAGTTTAGTAAACGTTGGCTTGGCTACAAACGTTTACTAAACTTTAGAAGTTTA
>Ga0163154_10010563_pt1 | contig 10234 bp, 7 predicted proteins | sample OliLakLV19MP9P1_FD_148649 | JGI IMG/M metagenome (GOLD analysis project Ga0163154, IMG submission 148649) | Freshwater microbial mat bacterial communities from Lake Vanda, McMurdo Dry Valleys, Antarctica - Oligotrophic Lake LV.19.MP9.P1 | ecosystem: Environmental > Aquatic > Freshwater > Lake >...
TCACAAAATCGAGCCGGAACTGGGCCTTGCGCTGGAAGTCCCGCGCCTGAACAAGCCGCGTGGTCTCGGTTCCGCTCTTGATCCCCGCTTCGATGGCGCGGATCAGATCTTCCAGGGCATCCTGCGCCTTGTCCATCATCGCGCGAGTGCGGTCCTGAATGGCCGTTGCGCGGGCCAGCAATTCCGACTCTTCGTAACGATGACACGTCTGGCAGGAATTGTTGACGTTCAACAGTGGACTCCGGATGTGATGATCGCTGATCTTGATCGCGCCCTGACGAATATAGGGCATGTGGCAATCGGAGCAGGAAACGCCCGAGCGCGCGTGGATGCCCTGGCTCCACATTTCAAATTCAGGATGCTGGGCCTTGAGTGTGGGCGCGCCAGTGATGGCATGCGTCCAATCCTTGAAACCGGTGTCGTCGTAATATTTCTCGATCTGCTCCACTTTCAGGCCGTTGTGCCAGGGATACGTCAGCAGCTTGCCTTCACCCTTGAAGTAGTACTCGACATGGCACTGGCCGCAGACGAACGAGCGCATCTCCTGCCGCGAGGCGTCGACGTTGGGGTCGTAAGGCTTAACCCGGCCGCCTTTTCGCCAATGCTCGATGCTGGGCAGATGCGGCAGCGGATCAGCGGATTCCGCCAACACGCGGATGCCGTTGAGGAAGCCCGGCCGCGTCACGCGCAAGTGCATGCTCTGCGGATCGTGGCAGTCGATGCATGACACGGGATGATCCACCATCGCGGTGGCGTCGGCATATGGCATCGCGCAGACATCCTCGAAGCCCTTCATCAATTGATCCATGCCGGTTGCCGACGTGAGCGAGTCTTTGAGTTCGCCCGTCGCGCCGTTCTTCAGGCCGGTCTCGCGGTAGGCGTCGATGATCGAGGCGTGGCAGTGCAGGCACGCGCCGGGCTGCTTGAAGTCGGTGACGCGCTTGGTCTGGCGTTGATCGACCAGCATGTACGCGTGGCCGCGCTCCTCGCGGAAATCGGTGGCGAAGGCATAGCCGGCCCACATCGTCTTCAGTCGCGGATCGGACTCGATGCGACTGAATGATTCCTTCGCGTCGGCGGGATCGGCCTCGCTGCCGCCGTAACGGGTGCGTTCCATGTCCACCGTGCGCTGGTAGGCGTCGAACTGACGCGGGAAGTTCTTACCCCAGATCGCCGGGTCCGCGACGGTTTCATCCAGATCGACGAGCTTGAACGCCACCTGCTCGGCCTCGCGCTTGCGGGTGAAGATGTTCTGGAGCAGCAGCAGCGCCAGCACCGTACCGCCGGCCGCGATCAGGATGGTGAGGAAGTAGAGGCCTTTGCGCATGGGTCGGCTCCAAGCAGTTCAGCGGTTCGCCCCGTGCCCCACCGATTGGTGACAACGGATGCAGTCGGTCTGGTCGCCTTCGGCGGCGGTGTGATGTGAAATATCGCTCACCAGTTCGGCGTGGCAGCGCAGACAATTCCCCTGCACCGCCGCCATGCTCGAAGGTTTGATCTGGATCGGTTCGTGGAAATCCTGGAAGGTAAAGCCCCACGAGTGCCGGAACCCGTGCTCGGCCTTCGTCCAGTACTTGCCCAGAAAATCCTGGGGCACATGGCAATCGTTGCAGACGGCATGCGCGTGGTGGCTCGACTTCTGCCAACTGTCGTGCTGGTCGCGCATGATGTGGCAGTTCACGCAGGTGGCGGGGTCGTTGGAGAGATACGACCAGCCGCGGGCCTCGACGAAGGTGAAGCCGGAGACGCCGAGGAAGATGCCGATCATGACGGCCAGCACCAGGCCGGCAACGCTGACGAGTTTGACGCGGCGTGCGTTGGCCATGCGTGAATGATGGTACCACTGATTGGTCGTCGAACATTCGATTCGGTACTGGTCGTGTTTGAATCCCGGTGGCATGGGCATTCTGCCCGTGCGTCACTCGAACGGGCAGAATGCCCTTGAACTTTCAGACGATACCAGTGCCTTCGATTCGGTCTTTTCGTAGAATCAGTCTCATGTCCTCCATCGTCCAACAACCTCCTGCGGCCATGTCGATTGACGTGGAGGATTGGTTTCAGGTCGAGAACCTCAAGGGGGTCATTGCCCGCGACACATGGGATTCGCGTGAATTGCGCGTGGAGCGCAACACCGACCGCATGCTGGAACTGATGGCCGCGCGGAACATCCGCTGCACCTGCTTCATCCTGGGTTGGGTGGCCGACAAATGCCCGACCTTGATCAAACGAATCGCCGACGCCGGGCATGAGATCGCGTCGCATGGCTACGGTCACGAGTTGATCTACAACTTGACGCCCGTTCAATTCCGCGATGATCTCATTCGGGCGCGCGACTTGTTGCAGAACATCACCGGGCAGAGAATCTGCGGTTATCGCGCCCCGAGTTTCTCGATCACCGATTGGGCGATCGACATCCTCCAAGAGACCGGCATCGAGTACGACTCATCAGCCTTCCCGACGGTGGCGCATGATCGTTACGGCAAGTTGACGGGCATGAAGCCGGGCACGCCGATCGTGAAACTTCGCGAGGGTTTTCACGAAGTGTGCGTGAGTTGCCTGAACGTGGGCAAGCGCGGGTTGCCGTGGGGCGGCGGCGGATACTTCCGATTGATCCCGTACGCGGTCTTCAAGCGCGGCGTGCGCAAGATTCTGAAGGGCGGCCAGCCGTATGTGTTCTACATCCATCCGTGGGAGATCGACGCCGGACAGCCGCGCGTGGAAGCCGGGTCCTTGAAACGCAGTCACCGTTTCCGGCATTATGTGAATCTCCGTCGATGCGAATCGCGCTGGGCGGCGCTGTTGCGCGACTTCGAGTGGATGCCGGTGGGTGAGTTGCTAGCGAGTGAGCTGAAATCAACGGGAATCGTTCACTGACGCCCACGCACGGGAGTGCAGGGGCTTTGATGATCATCGCGATTTCGTTGTCGAATCCGTGCGCACCACCTCCGCAGGCGGCTGGTGCCAGTCGGCTGACTGATGGCGGCCTTCCTTCAGATACCACTGCACCATCCGGCGGATGCCTTCGCGGACGCTCACGTCGGTCTCGAAGCCGGAATCGCGAACCCGATCCGCCTCGAACTTCGTCTGCGTGGTGAACAGTTTTTTCACGCGCGCCCCGGAGATGGGCAGGTTCTTGCCGGTGAGCCCGATGACGATGTCGAACGGCAACGCGCCCAGCCGGGCGAACCACATGGGCACGCTCCAGCGCGGGAAACGCCAGTCGAGCGCATCGTAGATCGACGCGCTGATCTGTCGGCTCGTCAAGTCCGGTTTGTCGATGAAGTTGTACAGGTCGAACGCGGGGCGTCCGGGCTTCTTCCACAGGTACATCGTCAGCGCGACGATGTTCTCGACGTAACTCAGACTCTTGATGTTCGTGCCCGGCCCCACCTGCACGAAGCGCTGGCGGTGAATCTGCCGAATGAGCGAATACATGTTGGCGAAGTTGTAGGGGCCGAAAGTGACGGTCGGCCGAATGACGAGGCACTTTCGCCCGCCGCCCTTTTCCGTCCAGCGCTTGAAGACCTGCTCGCCCTTGAGTTTCGATCCGCCATAAGGCGTGTTGGGCGCGGTGGGTGAATCCTCGTGGTGCGGCTCCGGCGCGTCGCCGTACACCGCCACGGTGGAGTAGAAGGAGCAATCGGTGATGCCGTGGTGATCCATGGCGTCGCAGAGCACCTGCGAGCCCGTTTCGTTGACGCTGTAATAAGTGGCTTCCTCGATCCCGAAGTCGTGGTGAGCGGCCGCGAGGTTGATGACAGCCTGGCAATCCTTCATCGCCTCGAGGCACGCCGCGTGATCGCGGATGTCCCCCTTCACATACCGGTCGTGCGGCGACATCACCGAGGGGCGGATGAGATCGAGAATCGTGACCGGGTGGCCTTGTTTGGTGAGTTCGCGGCAGAAGTAGCCGCCGATGAAACCGGAGCCGCCCGTGATGCAGTACCTCATGTAGTTGCTCCGAGGGAAAGCCTGGCCAAGCTTGAACCACAGAGACACAGAGACACAGAGAAGAGAGGGAGGAAAAGTGAGTCAACGATTGACCGGACGATCATCGTGGCTTTGGAGCCATGGTCGTCGATACTCAATGAATTCTGAAATCTCAAATCCACAATCGCTTTCCTCAATGTCTCAATATCTCTGTGGTTCAATCTCTATTTCGCTATCGCCGGTGATTTCGCGATCTCAGTCCGCCACCAATCGATGGTCCGCTTCAAGCCTTCCTCGAAACCAACCTCGGCCTGCCAATGGAGCAGTTTCTTGGCACGTTGGGTGTCCAAACATCGGCGCGGCTGGCCGTCGGGCTTGGTGCTGTCCCAGCGAATCTGGCCCTTGAATCCCGTGAGTCTCGCGATCAGTTCCACCAGATCCTTGATCGTGATCTCCATCCCCGTACCGAGATTCACGGGGGTTGGTTCATCCATCATTTCGGCGGCGCGGAGAATTCCCTCGGCCGCATCGTCAACATAGAGAAACTCGCGGCTGACTTTGCCAGTCCCCCAGCACACCATGTGATCATCTCCTTGATCAATCGCCGCGATGCATTTGCGGATGAGGGCGGGAATGACGTGGGAGGAGTGCAGGTCGAAATTGTCGTGCGGGCCGTAGAGATTGACGGGCAGCACATACACACCCTTGAGGCCGTACTGCCGCCGGTAGCCATCGAGCATGACCATGGCGGCCTTCTTGGCGACGCCGTAGGGTGCATTGGTTTCCTCGGGATAGCCGTTCCAGAGGTCATCCTCCTTGAACGGCACCGGCGTGAACTTGGGGTACGAGCAGATCGTCCCGACCTGCACGAATTTCTCCAACTTGTTGAGGCGGGCGTGCTCGATCAAGTGCATGGCCATGGCCATGTTGGCGAAGAAGAAGCGGCCGGGGTTGTCCAGGTTCGCGCCGATCCCCCCCACTTCGGCGGCCAAATGCATGACCACGCTGGGCTTGAAGTCGGCGTAGAGCCGCTTGGCGGCGTCCTCGTGCGTGAGGTCGTAGTGGCTGCGGCGGGGAATGAAAATGTTCCCCGGCGGACAGCCCCGGGCCTTGAGCTTCTCGACCACCACGCGGCCGAGGAAACCCGCGCCTCCGGTGACGACAACGCGATGACGGGCCAGATCAGTGGGCATGAGCCGAAGGAACCTCCGAAGAACGCCGATTGGGACAAACACAATACGCGAAAGCCGCGTATTGGTGCGGGCACCGGTTTCCGGCGTTGCTGGGTCATTGACGATGAAACGTCTCATCACCCGTGCGAAGCCGCGAGCGGCTGTATCCTGTCCTGTTTCGATCCCTTTGGAAATTCCCATGGCCACTACCGGCAAACGCGCACTCATCACCGGCATCACCGGGCAGGACGGCAGTTACCTCGCTGAGCTTCTCTTGGGCAAGGGTTACGAAGTCCACGGCATCATCCGCCGAGCGTCGAGCTTCAACACCGACCGCCTCGACCCCATCTACCGCGATCCCCACGAAACCGGCACACGGATGTTCCTGCACTATGGCGACCTCTGCGACGCCAACTCGCTGTCCAAGATCATCCGCACGATCAAGCCGACCGAGGTCTACAACCTGGGCGCGCAGAGCCATGTGCGGGTGAGCTTTGACAATCCGATTTACACCGCCGACACCGACGCGGTGGGCGCGCTCAAACTGCTGGAGGCGGTGCGCGACTACCAGGATGCCTCCGGCTACGAGATTAGGTACTACCAGGCCTCGAGCAGCGAGATGTTCGGCAAGGTGCAGGAGGTTCCCCAGAAGGAGACGACACCGTTCTACCCGCGCTCGCCCTATGGCGTGGCGAAGGTCTTCGCGCACTGGGCCACCGTGAACTACCGGGAGGCTTATGGCCTGCACGCCTCCTGCGGCATCCTGTTCAACCACGAGTCGCCCCGCCGCGGCGAGACGTTCGTCACCCGCAAGATCACCCGTGCCGTCGGCCGCATCAAACTCGGGCTGCAGAAGAAACTCTATCTCGGCAACATCGATTCGCAGCGCGACTGGGGCTTCGCCGGCGACTATGTGGACGCCATGTGGCGGATGCTGCAGCAGGAACAGGCCGACGATTATGTGATCTCGACGGGCAAGATGATCACCGTGCGGAAGTTCTGCGAGCTGGCGTTCGGCTGCGTGGGACTGAATGCCGACGACTTCATCGCGATCGATCCGCGCTACTTCCGCCCGACCGAGGTGGATGAACTCCTCGGCGATTGCACGAAAGCCAAGACAAAGCTCGGCTGGGTGCCCACGACCTCGGTGGAGGAACTGGCAACGATGATGGTGGAGCACGACCTGGAGCTGGCCCGCCGCGAAAAGACACTGCGCGACGCCGGGCACGATATGCCCGCGATGATGGGGCATGACCAGTGAAACGACGTGTGGGACGCTCATCGACACGAAAGGCAAGATCGAGCGGCAAAAAGGCCGCTTGAACCGGCAATCAACTGCTGCCGCACTCAGCCTTGCAAACTCACCGATCCGCTCACCAGTGATCGCTCGTTGCCGCGTTTCGCCGCCGCTTGCGGCTTAGCACTGGGCGTTTCCCCCATCCCCGCCGACGACGCGTTCTCGCGGGTCAGTTGATCCAGCAGCATCTGCCAGGTCTCGCGCTCGAAGCGCAGGAGTTTCAACACCTCGTCCATGATGGTCGAACTTTTCTCGCTGCTCGCCGTCACCAACCTCGTGTACATGAACGTGTACAGCGCGGATAATTTCTGGCAAAGATCGGGATCCTGCTCCGGGCGCAGCGCGTTGATGAGTTCCATCAAGATGCTTTGGCAGCGTGAGATGCCCGTGTACGCCAACTCGAAGTTTCGTTCCGCGATCCCCTGCCGGCCTTGCTCGGCGAAGCGGATCGCGCCGTCGAACAGCATCAACCGCAACTCCGCGGGCGTCGCGGTCAGCACCTTGGTTCGCAGGTATGCGGTGGCGGGCGGGGCCTTGGCTGCGGGTTGATGGTTTGGCTTCATGGTGCAGCAGTCATCGGCAGGACACGGGCGAAAGTTTCGCCCCGAATCGCATTTTCGTTATCAGAACGACCGCGCCAGGTTTACGCTGTTCGCCAACTGCTGCAAGGAACCGCTCTGGCCCTGAATCCGCGCCAACGCCACCTCCATCGCGACGTACTGGGCCTCCAACCGCTCGCGCTTGGCTTGCAGGCGGATGTCGAACTCCTCGATGCGCTTGTTGTTGAGATCGATTTGATCCTGAAAGCCCTGGTTGGCCTGCGTCACCACGCCATCGGAGGAATTGGTGAGCTTCTCCATCAGGTCATCGAAGATGTCGCCGAAGCCGCGGGTGGTCACGGTGGGGTCCGTCTGCGTGACGGTGACGCCGGGGGCGATTTCCTCGGTGGTCGCGGGCGATGACTCGAACGCGGCGAACAGGTTCTTCACCGCCTCGGGGTCGCTTTCGTAGGCCTCGCGGAACTTGGATTCATCAAGGCTCAACTGACCGCCCGCGCCGATCTTCACGCCGACTTGCCGCAGGTACTGGTACTGGGTGGTCACGCCTTGGGCCTTGGCGTTGACGGTGCGGAAGAGTTGCTCGCGTAAGCGCGAGGTCGTGGGATTGCCCAGCAACACGCCCTTCTTCTCCGCGTCCACATCGAAGAAATCGTATTGATCGATTCTGCCGATCACGTCGTTGAAGGTCGTGACCATCTGCTTCACCTTGTCGATGATCGTGGCGGTGTCGCGCTCCACGGTCAAGGTGACGGGATCGTCGCTGGCTTCCTTCAAGGTCACGGTCACGCCTTCGATGGCGGAACTGATCGTGTTCGTCGCGCTTGTGATGAGGAACCCGTCCTCGGGCGTCGAGCCGCCGAAGAACACCTTGGCGTCCTGCCCCGCCGTGAGGGACGTGATGCCCAGATCGGTCGCGCCGGCGTCGATCAGCAGTTCACCGCCCTTGCCGCTCACCGCGCTGGTGAAATTGATGCGGAAGGGCGTGGCTCCCCCGCCGCTGCTGATGATCGATGCGTTCACCGGGATGCCCGCCGCGTTGATCTTCGTCACCACCTTGGCCAGGTTGTCGCTGGCATCCAAATCCACGGTCTTCTCGTAGCTGCCGTCGATGAATCCGTTCTCGACCGTCGTGGCCTCGCCGATGAGGCCCAAATCCTTGGCGACCGTGCCGTTGGTGCTGGTGATCTTGAGTTTACTGACCGCGACCTGGCCGACCGCCAGCTCCGACTCGACGAGGATGCCGTCGCCTTGGTCATTGATGCGGGCGTTGACCGCGAGACCGCGCGAGTTGATCTCGTCGATGATGTCAAACACGGTCTTCGAGTCCGAGCCGATGTCGACCACCGCCGAAGCGCCGAGCGCATCGAAAATCTTGAACCGCCCCGTCCCCACGCCGCGGCCGTAGTTCAGGTTTTTCAGCAGCGAACCCTCGGCAACGTACTGGTGCTGCACGTTGCCGCCGCGCACGGTGTCGGCGGCGACGTTGCCGGCAATGCCCAGCGCGGTCGCCGCATCGCCGCTGATGATCAGGTTGCCCACCGTCGAGCCGGAGGCGTCGGTCACCTGCAATCCGCTGCCGGTGCTGTTGAAGCCGACCGAAACGTCCACGCCGCCCGCGGTGGCCGCGTCGTTGATGGCATCGATGATGTCATCCAGTGAGTCATGGGTGTCAAGATTATTCAGCGTGAAGGTCGCGCCCGATCGATCGGTGATCGTGATGGTGGTGGCGGCGTTCAGGCCGTTACCACCGTTGAGGTTCTTCGTGAGCACGGAGCCCAGCCCCGCGATGAGGCGTTCGCCATCGATGGTTGATGCCGCGACGCCGGCCAGGTCGGTCTCGATGCCGAGTTGGGCGGCGGCGTGGGGGTTGGTCGCCGAGCCGCGCACGATCAGATTGCCGCCGCCTCCGGTGGTGTCGGCCAGTTGGAGGCTCACGCCATCCGCCGCGATCGACGCGACCACCTTGCCGGAGTTACCGGACGCGGCGTTGATTCGTTCGATGACGTCGGCGATGGTTGCCGCGGGCGGATCGGAAATGGTGTTGGGAATGGGCGCGCCGTTGAAGGTCGCCGCCGCGACACCCGCGACATTGAGGATGCCCAACTCCTCGGCGGTGTCAGTGCCGTTGTCGCCCGCGCCGAGAACTTTCAGCGTCCCCACGCCGGCCGTGGTGTCGGTGACGGTCAAGCGCTCGCCGTCGGCATGAACGGTGATGGCGATCTTGCCGCCGGTGCCGGTGTTGATGCGGTTGATCAATCCGCCCACGGTGGTGATGCCGTTGAGGCTGACTTCGTGTTCGGTGCCGTCGCGGGCGATGAACTTGAGGTCCTTGTTCTCGTCGTCGCCGATGGTGATGCCCGTGCCGTTGTTGAGGTCGGCCAGCAAGGTGGCGGCGGTGATGGGCGCGTCGATGCGGCCGAGCTTCACCGCGATGGCGGTGCCGTCGCGGGCGGTGACGGTGAAGTCCGTCACGCCGTTGCGCACCAGCACTCCGGTGCCGTCGTTCAAGGAAGTCAGCGAAGTCGTGCCGCTGATGCTGTTGATGGCGGTGCCGGTCAGCGTGGTGCCGGCGATCGTCCCGGCGATGCCGAGATCGGTCGCCGTCGTGTCGCCCGTGCCGTTCGCGACGACCAGCGAGCCAAGCCCGCCGGATGAATCGGTGAGCATCAGCCGATCGCCATCCACCGAAGCGGTGACGACGTTGGCGGTGGCGGCATTGATGCGCTCCATCACTTCGTTCAGTGAAGTCACATCCGTCAGGTCCACCGTGGTGATGACGCCTGCGCGGTCGGTGATCTTGATGCGGCCGCGATCGACGCCCGCCCCGCCATTCAACGATTCCAGATCACGGTCGCGCGACAACATGCCTTGCCCGAACTCGAACGACAATTCCTCCAGGCCGAGCGGGGTGGTGTCTTTGTCCGTGAACCCTTTTGAAAGCTGCTGGCTCTTGGTCACCAGTTGCTTCACGATGAATTGATAGGTGCCGGGCTGCGCGGTGGTGCCGGCCGAGACGGTGAGGATGTCCTCATCGCTGCTGGTGGCCAGCGCGGACTGAAAAATTTTATCAAGCCGGAAGGTCTTGGAAGCGTTCTTCAGGTTCAGCAGCCGCGCGTTGATGTCGAGCATCGCGGTGCGCTGGCTGGTGAGCGCGGCGATACGCTGCTGGAGGGCGGTCTTGCCGCGTGCCTCGATGGCCATCAGGCCGTCGATGATCTGCTGGGTGTTGATGCCGCTGATGAGGCCTGTGGTGGGGATGACTGACATGCACTACT
>Ga0163154_10010568_pt1 | contig 10228 bp, 7 predicted proteins | sample OliLakLV19MP9P1_FD_148649 | JGI IMG/M metagenome (GOLD analysis project Ga0163154, IMG submission 148649) | Freshwater microbial mat bacterial communities from Lake Vanda, McMurdo Dry Valleys, Antarctica - Oligotrophic Lake LV.19.MP9.P1 | ecosystem: Environmental > Aquatic > Freshwater > Lake >...
ACCAGGAATAGACAGTATAAGCTCATCATGAATCATTTTTGTTGGTTCTCTAAATTTATAGTCGTCATCAACATCATCTTCTGGTGTATCATCATCTTCCAAACTTTCAATAACTGACAGAGTCTTGTTCTTTTCGAGCGGCTTTATTACAGGTTTCCTAAGAGAACTGTGCGAGGGATCTGATAAATCAGCAGCAAGAGCATTAAGTCTAACTCGAGTTTGAGCTTGGGCAAGAATTAATAATTTAATTATTTCTTGTGTCTCTGGCGATAGTTTTTCCACATCAATTTCTCTCAATAATTCATTTCTGACCAGTTCAATTTCGCGATTCAGCACGAATTTAGGATCCTTTTCAGTAGAGATAGCTTTTTTGTAAAATTCTGGCAGTCTAGCGCATAACATGTTCAGACCGCTGATATTGTCTCTTATCTTAACTTGGATTAGAGAAAGTCTTGTTGCAGAGCTATTTTCAGTAGAAGGATGCTCTTGAATCAATACTACCCCACTCAGAATTTTTAGCAGACGTTGTTCTTCCACTTTAGCTTGCCCATCAAATGCCAAAATCTGTGCAGAACCGAGATTAGCTAACACACTTTTATCAGCACTTGATCTAATAAACCCAACAAGCTCAGCTAACACAGGTGGGAGAAGTAGAGTTTTCTCAATTTCATTCAATTTTTCATCTGGAGATAACCTTTTTATTTCAGGCTTACCATTTTTGCTTAAAATTTCTTCTTTTATTTTACGCCTCAAAACCATTAATTTTCTCAGATTATCATCATTGGTTTGGACAAGGACAGTAACTTCAGAAGATGAAAAAACCCTTCTAAGGAGTTGCTCCATTACTTCAGAGCCAGCCTTTTTTCTATTATTGATTTCATTTTCTACAGATTTCAACAAATCGGAAAGATGATTTTCTGAAAATGTTTGAAAGTTCAAAAGCTGCGAAGAACGAGTTATTAGATCTGATAAAGGTGATTTTATAAATACAGACAGACGCTGGCCGTTTTGCATTTCTTTTTGCTTTTCTGCAAGTACATCAGCCTCGTTCTCTATATTTTCTAAATTAAGGCTAGCGGTTCCATCATTAAGCCAAAGCGGCAAATTATTTTTTTTTGGTGTGTTTTCAATCATATAATCTTCCTTCACTTAACTCATACCGGGGGCAGTATAATGGTTTCTAATTGTTCTTCTAATGCCCGAGTCATGAACATCAAGAAATTACTTCATTTTGCTACAGTTAGTATTTTACCATGTATCATGGCTGGCGTCTTGCTGCTGGGTAAAGTAGATCTTACTCGAGCCCTCGACCCAGTAGAAGAGCTGCAGCAGCAGATCAATGATCTGGCCAACCTCAAGAAATTATCAGAAAATGCCACTACGCCTTTGGAAAAGGAAGTAGCCACGCTAGATAGTCGAATCAAAGCCGCCGAGAATAATATTGCCAAAGCCCGTCAACAAGCGGCAGACTTAACCAAAAGCATTGCCGAGCGAGAACAAGATTTAGCGGTCCAGTATCAACTTTTCATCAAACGCGTCGCCAAAAGTTATAAGCGCGAGCGAACTGCCTCACCTTTCTTGATTCTTTTAGCTAATCGCGAAGCCGCCAATCTCACAAAAGATCTGGCATATCGCAATTCTCTCAATGCTCAGGACAATCGCTTAATCCAAGATATGGGTCAGCAAATTGGACAGCTAGAAACTGATAAAACCAAGCTGGAGTCTGACCAAGTTAAGTTGGCTTCGCTCCAAAAGCAACTCGATGAACAGGCCGACTTTTTTAGAGGTGAAATTCAAAAAGCCAAGGCTTACCAGCAAGATTTGAGCGGCAAAATTGCCAGCATTACGGCTCAGCAACAATCGATTATTAATGCTCGGTCGGGTACGTTTACCACTTCTGTGGGTGAAGTGCCGCTAGCTGACGATTTTAATGCCAGTATTGGCTACAAGGCTCAGGCACCGGCAAATTCGTTTGCGATTTTTAGTTTTGGTGGTTATACCCACCGCAACGGCATGAGTCAGTATGGGGCCAAAGCCCGAGCCGAAGCCGGTCAATCAGTGGAAGATATCTTAAAAGCCTATTATCCCAACACCACACTTAAGAAAGATTACCCTGTTAATGGCACAATCTCAGTTCAAGGAACGGGAACTATTTCTTTTGAAGACCAGTACTTGCAAGGCATTTTTGAAATGCCTGGCAGCTGGCATGAAAATGCTTTGAAAGCTCAGGTAATTGCCGCCCGAACCTATGCCATTAGATACACCAATAATGGCCAAAAAGCTATTTGCGTGACCGAAGCCTGCCAAGTATTTAAAAATCAGAAAAAAGGCGGAGCTTGGGAGCAAGCCGTCAACAATACCAAAGGTTGGGTGTTAGTGGATGGCGGGGGAAACCCAGTTTCTACTCAATATGCATCTACTCACGGGGGATATGCGAATACGTCAGGTTGGGATACTGATGGCGGCGGGGGTGGTGGCGACTGGAGTAGTCGTTCCTGGGAACGGAAAGCCAACTCCCCGTGGTTCTATAAGGCCTGGTATCGCTCAGGCTATTCATCATCAGGAGCCAACTGTGGCCGGAATCATCCTTGGTTATCACAAGAAGAGATGGCGGATATTATCAATGCTTGGAGTGTCCGTAAGAATCCTAATGGCGCGGATGCGGGTCGGATTCAACCGGTAACTATTAATGATTGCCGAGTTGGTGGTAGCGGGGGAAACCCTTACTCAATAGACGAGCTGCGCAATTTAGCCAACAATTCTGGGGGAGCAGTCACTAGTATTAGTTCAGTGACTGTGAGTCATGGTGATAATGGGCAGACCACCAACGTCAGCTTCCAAACTAATCGCGGTACGGTCACAATTTCTGGTAGTGAATTTAAGAGCACTTTTAATTTGCGCGCGCCTGGTTATATTTCTATCCCCCAAAGTTCTTTTGCTTTCTTTAACATAGAGCACAAACAATAATCAGTTTTGTCCAGTAGAATACGCTTCATGCAGTTGCAGTCACTCAAGCTTCAAGCCTTTCGCAATTATAAGGCTCGTAGCCTGCTTTTTGAGAATCTCACTACAGTGATTTTAGGTCCTAATGCTCGAGGTAAAACCTCAATTATTGAAGCCATTAGTTTGCTGGCTTCTGGTAATAGTTTTCGCGCCGAAACTGTGCCGGAAATGATCCAATTTAACCAAGAATTGGCTCGGGTAGGTGGGACTATTGAAGATCGAGAAGCCACAGCTACAGATACCATCACCTTAGAAATTATAATTACGCGCGGTTTAGTGCAGAGTAAACGAACAGCGCTTCGTTTGTACTCTGTCAATGATGTTAGGCGACGAAAGAAAGACTTTACTAAGTACTTTACGACGGTGATTTTTAGACCAGAGGATATGCGGTTGGTAGAAGGTTCTCCTAGTAGAAGACGACAATTTGTTGACGCGCCGTTGTCATTTATTGATCCTGAGTATGAGAGGTCTTTGGCCACGTATGAACAAGCTTTGACGAGACGCAATAAATTACTCCATCAAATTCGTGAGGGCGAACAAAATATCAACGTATTAACCTATTGGAATTTAACTTTGGCCAAACATGGTGAGTATGTAACAACCAAACGGCGGCAGTTTTTAGAGTTTTGTCAAAGCGTTGCTTTCCCTTTGCGCTTTACAGTAGAATATGACTTTTCGCCCATCTCAATCGAGAGAATTGCCGAGCATCAAAGTCGAGAGATTATAGTGGGACACACCCTAATTGGCCCTCACAAAGATGACTTTATTGTCAAATTAAATGAAACAGATCTCCGGAAAAGTAGCTTGAATGAAGTTTTAACCGATATCTCAGCAGTAGAGACTATTACTGAAGTCCCAATCGCAGCATTTGGCTCTCGTGGCCAACAGCGATTAGCAGTTTTATGGTTGAAAATGTGTGAATATGCTTTTCTGGAACAACATACGACTCATCAACCATTATTATTGCTTGACGACATCTTGTCAGAGCTCGATCATGAAAGTCGAGCCAAAGTGCTCGACCTCTTGGGTCGGGGGCAAGTTGTGGTCACCACCACTGAACCTCGAATTGTGGAAGAAATTCGTGATAAAGTTAAAGAACTACAGATAATTGAACTCTAATCTATGCTACTACCTGATTCACTCAAGTCATATTTTCAACACTTCAAGCTGCCTGAACTAGCTTCACATAAAGGTCAAAATGGCAAACTTTTACTGATTGGTGGTTCAGAGCTATTTCATGCCGCCAGTAAATGGAGCTTGGACGTGGCATCACAGTTTGTGGATATGGTTTTTTATGCCTCAGTGCCCAGTAATAATGAGTTAATTCGAGCAGTAAAAGGTGAGTTCTGGAATGGCATAGTCATTGGACGTGATCAAATTGAAAATTATGTAACAGAAGCTGATGTGATTTTGATTGGTCCAGGCATGGAAAGAAATTCTGAAACTGAGACAGTTACAAATTCTTTACTCCAAAAATATCCGCACAAGAAATGGGTTTTGGATGCTGGAGCTTTGCAAATGGTTGATGTTAATTTATTAAACGAAAACTGTCTTATTACTCCACATCATGCTGAGTTTGAAAGAGTTTGGAAAGCCGTTTTTTCTGAGTCAGAAATTGATGAAAGCGGACTAGAATTATCACAACTCAAAGACTTAAGCACTCGTCTGCAGCATGTCTGTATTCTCAGTAAAGGTTTACGTGACGTAGTGATTCAAGGTGATAGACTAGAACTCATTGAAGGTGGAAATGCCGGCATGACTAAAGGCGGAACGGGCGACGTTTTAGCTGGATTGGTAGCTGCTTTATACTGCAGTCAACCGGTTTTTTCGGCAGCGGTAATTGGCAGTTATATTAATAAGAAAGCCGGTGAGAATTTGGCTCAAAAAATGGGTCCTTTTTTCAACGCCAGTCAATTGGTTTTAGAAATCCCTAGAACTTTATGGACAGAAATTTCGGCGCTCGATTAAGTATTTTAAATAAAAACTAACTGATGTATGAAAAATCTTCATCGATGCTTTGAAAAAGAAGTGTTGAGGTTGAAACTTTAGATGTCTCTGACTTGGGTTTGATTTTCTCGACGATTCTTGACTCGTTCCTGAATTTCTTCAAATTTACGCTGAGCGAGACTCAGCTGCATCGTGACAATCACGGCCAAAACCGTAATAGCGATGGCATAGATAAAGAGTGAAATCAAGCCGCCATTTTTTCCCAAGTAAGGATCCACAAAATCAGAAATAAAATTGCGAATAACTTCATTCCAGGCTAAAGCTACTACCACGCCAAAGCCGCTGGCAGCCAAAGCTGTCATGTTGCGCAAGATGGCTAATGGTAATTCTTTGAATGATTGGGGAGGTGAGATATCTGCCATGTACCCCCATTATACCAAGCACAAGTGCTTAGTTAGCGTTTTGGATTTCTTTTAGCAGATTTTGGCTATCAAACCATCTCTTTTTCTATGCAAAAACTGCGGTAATAGAGGTACAATACACATACGATAAATGTAAGAAAAATACTTGAGATTACGCGCCCATTTTATTTTCCATGTTTCAGCCTCAATTTAGCATTACTAGCAACCTATTAACCTATATTTCTCGGATCGAGGCTGCCAAGGCATTGATTGATCATGCAGCATTAGTTCCCGCTTGGGAAGCTAAATTTAGAGATGATGCGCTTACCAGAACTGTTCACTTTGGAACCAAAATTGAAGGTAATGATTTAACTCACGAACAAGCTCAACAAGTGGTTCGTTTAAACGATGTAGTTGATACCCAAGCCATGGTAGCTCGGACGGGAATTTTGGCTCGGGAGCGGGATATTCAGGAAGTTATTAATTATCGAAATGTTATCAACTGGATTGATTCGCAACAAATTGCCCAGACTCACCAAACTATTACCACTCAGACTTTAAAAACGCTGCATCAATTAACCATGTTCAGATTAATTGAGCCACAATATGTGGGGAATTTTCGAGATAAACAAGTGATTGTCAGGAGTGCTCGCGATGGGCAAGTCGCTTTTCGGCCACCGGTGTCAGTGGAGATTCCCTACTTAGTAGACGATTTTTTTACGTGGTTAAATACCGATAGTAGCTTGCAGCTGCATCCAATTTTCAAGGCTGCTTTAACTCATTATCAATTAGTGTTTATTCATCCATTTATTGAAGGAAATGGTCGGACGGCTCGAGCTATGGCCACCTTAGTTCTCTATACTAGTGACTATGACTTTAAGCGCTTTTTTTCTATCGAGCAATACTTTGACAGTGACGTTGAAAAATACTATGAAGCCTTACTATCGGTTCAACAACACCCACAAAAAGATTTAACATATTGGTTAGAGTATTTCTGTTACGGATTAGCTTTGGAAATTGAGAAAGTTAAAAATCAAGTTTTAAAACTATCTAAAGATCTAAAATTAAAACAACAACTCGGGGAACAAGTCTCGTTATCAGAACGACAAATTTTATTACTAGAGTTACTTCAAAACCAAGGCCTGATTAGTTCTCAAGACGCTCAAGCTATCTTACCCAATGTTTCGATTGACACGATTCTGCGCGACATGAAAGACTTAATCTCCAAAGGAGTTGTCACTAAAGAAGGTGTCACCAAGGGTGTTACCTATAAGTTGAAAGAGTAAACATGTTATTTCAGACATTCGCCGAAGATCTTCAAAAACTAGAAAGCATAGCTTCCCGTCTGGAAATGACGCGAATTTTGGCTGAGGTTTTTTTGGCTTTGGACACCACAGAAATTCCCCAAGCCTGTTACTTATTGCAAGGTCAGTTACTACCAACGTATGAATCACTCGAGTTTCAAATTTCGGTTAAAACAGTGATTAAAGCTCTGGCTCGTTGTTCACCTAACGCTGCTCCAAAAACTAAGGCGTCTTTATTTGATGAAACTGATTGGTCGGTGAATGAAGCCGCAGTTATGGCCGACTATAAGAAATTGGGTGATTTGGGGACAGTGGCGTTTGAAGTCTTATCTGCAGTTAACCCTACAGTACGCCTATCACTGCTCGACTTGTATCAAGCTTTACGAGCTTTGGCCCAGGATTCAGGTGAAGGTTCTCAACATCGGAAGTTAGATAGCTTAGTGGTGCTGCTTCAGCAGTTAGATCCTATGTCTGCTAAATTTGTGATTAGAATTATTTTGGCTCGGTTGCGGTTGGGTTTTTCAACCATGACGTTGTTGGACGCATTATCATGGGCAATGAGTGGCGGAAAAGGTGAAGCTGATTGGCTAGAAGATGCCTATCAACGCCGAGCTGACATTGGGATTTTAGCCCAAACCTATCTCAGTCATCCAGAAGCCAGTCAACGACAAACAGCTTTGACGAACATTTTGGTGGAGGTTGGTGTACCAATTGTACCAGCGCTTTGTCAGCGACTTAATTCTTCTACTGAAATTATTGATAAGATGCAGACGGTTTTAGCTGAGCCTAAGTACGATGGTTTGCGTGTCCAAATTCACGTCAATAAAACCAAGTCATTATCTGAAGTTGCTGAAACCCACATCAAAACTTTTACCCGAAATTTAGAAGATAGTTCAGAGATGTTTCCTGAACTTGGGCGAGTTCTTGAACTACTTAAATGTCAATCTTGCATTTTAGATGCAGAAGCCATTGGTTACAACCCCAAGACCGGCGAGCTCTTGCCATTCCAAGAAACAATTACCCGAAAGCGGAAGCATGATATTGCGGCGACTGCCGAAGATGTCCCATTGCGATTTTACATTTTTGACATCATGAGTTTAGATGGTGAATCCTTGATTAATAAAAAAATGCGAGACAGAAAAGCTTTATTAAAAGGACTTTTTGATAATAATGATGTTATCATGCGTACTGAATATTTAGAGACCAATGACCCGAAAGAACTCCGTGAGTTTCACGAGTTCCAACTCGCTCAAGGTCTAGAAGGTGCTGTGATTAAACAAGTAGAATCAGCATATCAAAGTGGTCGCAAAGGCTGGAGTTGGGTGAAGATAAAAGAAGAAGAAGGCACGCGTGGCAAGCTTAACGACACAATTGATTGTGTCGTGATGGGTTATTATGCCGGCCGAGGTAAGCGGACAAAATTTGGGGTGGGCGCCTTTTTAGTAGGTGTTCTGGACAGTGACCAGAATCTGAGAACGCTAGCCAAGATTGGCACCGGCTTACGTGATGATCAATTTAAAGAATTAATAGATCGTTGCCTGCCGTTAATTGTCACACAGCCACCTCAGAGTTACGAAATTGCCAAAGGCTTGTTGCCTGACTTTTGGGTTAAGCCAGGACTAGTTGTCGAAATTGCCGCAGATGAAATTACCAAATCGCCAGTTCATACAGCCGGTGTGGCGCTGCGCTTTCCGCGTTTAATTAAATTTAGAGATGACAAAAATTGGGAACAAGCGACCACGATTAAAGAGTTAGAAAACATTAGTTAATAAACGCGACTAAGTGCGAAACCACTTGTTCAGGATTATTAATCACAGACAAGTGATTATCATCCAAGACTTCAATCCGAGCTTTTGGCATTTTTTTCAACCATTTCAGTTGTGTGGCTAAAGGAAGAAGCAAGTCGTGATTACTGACCAAGAAGAGCACCTTCTCTGAATTCAAGTTCTCAGGATGCTGATTACTCCAGCCAAACAAAGCTAAATACATCGCCAGTAATTGCCTTATCCCGGTTGTTTTGGCATCGCGCATAAATCGACTCAAGCTCAGATCCTGATTGTGCTGAAATTGCAGATGTTCTTGCAAAGTCCGTTGAAGCTTTTTATGAGTCAGCGGAGTTATTTTTTTAAGCAGACTATAGCTCGCGACCAGTGGAACCCCTAAGTTCTGGAGTTTGAAAGGGGCACAAATTAAGACGATTTTTAGGTTTTGAGGCGAAAACCGATTTACATATTCTTCAACAATAATTCCCCCCAAACTATGGCCGATTAAAACAATTTGGGGTGTTTTTACTAAATTGATAATGGTAGCTAGATCGTGAGCGCCACACTCACTTAATGTTCGATCCTGAGTAAATGATTTTGATGACAGGCCATGACCACGTTGGTCATACAAAAGACATTGAAGGTCCGGTAGGCTTTTAATCAATAAATGAGCCACTTCTAGCATGCCATTCGAATCGCCACCCAAGCCGTGAATTAGGATACAAGTACTAGCATTTTTGGCCACAGGTTTTGGCAATTTATTGAGCCACTGAACAAACAATTCTTCTTGATCAAAGCTTTTAATATACACGGTTAGCTTTGAGTTGCTGATTAATAATCTCAAGCAATCTTTCGCCCGACCGAGCATTGTAGGCGGCTAGAGTCTTGAGCGGTTCTTTAAATATTTCTAAAACTTCATGAGTATTAATAATGTGTGTGATGAGGGCGACAGCTTTCTGACTGTTTTCTTCGACATAGCCTAAGTTATAGTCTTTAATAATTTCTAAGTTGCCATCTTCTTGCCCGGCAATGTGACTCGTTGCCAAAAAAGGGGTGAGTGTGGCAACGCTTTCAAAAAGCGTGTTTGGTCCAGCTTTTCCAACCACTAGATCGGCAGCTTGCATATATTTTTCTAGATGTGGAGTAAAAGGTATTGCTGTGATTTTTACTGAGGAACTAGGAGGCAAATGTTTTTTTAGCCCCGTGACTTCCTTAAGAAGTAAGTCGCTATTTCCGCATGAAACAATAATTTCTACGGGTTTTTTAGTTTTAATTTCTTTAATTATTTTTACGATGGAGCGCATACCCTCTGAGCCGGAGGTAAAAAGAATCACTAAAGTCTCTGGTTCAATGCCCAGGGCTTCTTTAGCTGTCATTTTGTCACCAAGAGTCTCAAACTGGTTTCTGACTAACCAGCCAATTTCTTGACAAACTGTCTGCTTATCCAGTTCTTGGCAGTGCTGGGAGGTTTTTTTATCAAAGGTTAAGTTAAGGCCTGGAGCCTTAGCCACTGACGTAGGGTGGCTAGACCAAGTGTCAGCGATGACATTCAGAAGTGGTAGGTTTTTTTGACGACTTATTTCTTCTAAGCAAGGTTTATACATCCAAAAAAAGTTCACCAACAAGATGGGTTTCTCTTCTTCAATAAAGGCGGCTACCCGATCATAGTAGCGGTGTCTAAAAAAGACTAACACAAAACGCAGTAATCTTTCTTGTGAAGCCGCCCTAAATGGTCCGCCAAAAATAAATGGCGCATATTTATAAATCAATATGTAGAAAATAAAAAAAGAATCAGTATCAAAATACGTCG
>Ga0163154_10010573_pt1 | contig 10219 bp, 11 predicted proteins | sample OliLakLV19MP9P1_FD_148649 | JGI IMG/M metagenome (GOLD analysis project Ga0163154, IMG submission 148649) | Freshwater microbial mat bacterial communities from Lake Vanda, McMurdo Dry Valleys, Antarctica - Oligotrophic Lake LV.19.MP9.P1 | ecosystem: Environmental > Aquatic > Freshwater > Lake >...
CAAACTTTTTCCTTGACTTCCGGGGCGTCTCGTTCCATAATAGAGTGTTTGCGGGGTGTAGCTCAGTTGGTAGAGTACGCGCTTTGGGAGCGTGATGTCGCACGTTCGAGTCGTGTCACCCCGACATTCGCCTTTTGTTCCCCTGAATTTCTCGTTCAATCCACCGCAAAATTAACACAGCATTCATCTCGTTTTCATCTTTCGATGGTAATATCCGAAATGTAGGGGTTGCCTCTACACACATCACACTCGAAAGATAGAGGGCGAGAATCGAATGACACACGCACGCGCATTCACTGTCATGGGAGGCATTACGCTCTGTTTTGCTGCTCCCGTTCAGGCACAAGTTTGGAACGAACAGGGCGATGCAGGATCGCTGCCTAACAATGCCCAAATTACTGTCGGCTTCGGACCGTTGCGAGACATTCGCGGCAATGCTCCAGCCGCCAACAACGTAGACCTCTACGCGATCAGGATCATGAACCCACAAGATTTCTCCGCCACAACATTGCCACCGCCCGGTGCTCCCCCGCCCCCACCGGGAACATTACGCAATCCTGTGCTTTATCTCTTTGATTCCACTGGACGAGGAGTGTATGCAAACGACAATGTAGAGCCGCAGAATCCTGAATCACTGCTTCCTGCCCATCATCCGCTCGGTCCCACTTCACCCGGACTCTATTTTCTTGGGATCGCCCCATTTGATAATCGCCCTCTGGGTCGAAACAGTCTTATTTTTGGGAATATCGGCGGACCGGGGATATTTGGAGCAGACCGCACAAATCCTGTCGATGCTTGGAGGAGTACCCCGTTAAACGATCAGGGTAACTATCGCATCCATCTGACAGGAGCAGGTTTTGCTGCCATGCCCGTTCCTGAACCGGGCAGTATTACATTCGTCGTTGGATTGGGCGTGATCAGCCTCTTCGGTCTGCGCCGCCGTATGCGTCGCTAAAGGGATTCCCTGCAAGAGTCGGGTACACAAGAACGTACCCGACTCAAAAACAGTCGTCCTGCGGACGAAATTCCCCTGCCCTTCGAGTGCGAAGCACGGCACGGCGGAACGAGACCTGCACGCAGACATTTATTCTGCTGTACTCAGGCAAGAGGTCTATTATACGAATAAAATGCCTCAATGCCAAATATGTCCCGTCAGTAATTTCATGTTTCTGACGGGGCGTATGGCATCTGGCTCCGCAATTTCATACGGACACTGGACTATATCCAAAACACAGACGTGGCAGCAGGAAATGTTCCTCCTGTCACGTCTGCCTCGCTTATCTTTCACTCCTCCAACAATTTCGTCTCATCAATCACCTCGGAAGCGCGAAGCAGTTCATCCGAACCTGCAATCGCCCCTCCACTCGCAGGACGCAACAGAAAATTCGACTCAGATGGCGCATTTCCAATCCAAACATGATCCGCATCGGGATAGAAATTGACCATCGGCTGCGGGTCACTGCTCCGGCTATTGATCGTCATCACCATCCAGCCGCCCGGAACCGGAGTGCGCCACATCGAAATCAGATAAGTATGCCCCTTGCCCGGCTTCCTCTGCTCATGCATCTCCTGCTTACCCACAAACTCCCAATTCGGCATCACGCTGTCTCCTTTCGCCGCCGACTTTTTCTTACGGCTCGGCTCCTATACGGGTCAACAGTCAACTTTCCTCACGCGCTACAGCAATCAAGGCAAACGCCCCCATATGTCCGCATTTTCGACATAGCACCGCCTCGTTGAACGGCGCGAACGATGTCCCCACGCCCGCAAAAAACTTCGGCACAGGCGACAACTCCACGCCCCCGCACTGCCCGCACCGCGCATTTTCCGGCACGGGATAACGCGCCATTCGCTTCTTCTCATTTGCGCTCATAAGGTATCTCCCTCGGCATCAGCGGCATCAACTCCAGCGGAAACACCGACGGCGGCGACAACGTCTGCGAACTGTCCAGATTTTTCAAGACCGCGATCTCGCCGCAATCAGGAAACTTCGCGCAGTTCACGCATTCCGTCCACACCTTGCGCGGCAGAGTTGCCTTCTCTACAACCGCAAATTCCACTTTCAAGAACAAATCCGGCACATACGTCAGCGCAAACACATTCCCTATCCCCAACTCTTCCGCCTCTTCCAAACACGCCGCAATCAACCCTTTGCCGTATCCCCTACCCTGCGAACCTTCGTCCACCGCCAGCGACTTCAATTCGGCGAGATTTTTCCACGAAATATGCAGAGCGGCACAGCCGACTACCCTCCCCTGCTCTACTACCACAAAAAAATCGCGCACGGTTTCATACAATTCGCTCAGACTCCGATGCAGCATCAGATCACAGTCCGCAAATCCGTTGATCATCTCCTGCATCCGCCCCACGTCACTCGTTCGCGCCTTCCGTATCTCCCAAACGCTCTCTGTCTCACTCATATATCACTCTCAACTTTGCTGAAATTCCGATAGGCTATTATACGCCATACCGCCCCAAAACGCGCCGCGCCCCAACGTCCGATAATATAAGCAGTCAAGAATAACACCCATTGAAATTTTTGGAGGGGCATATGCCCCTCCAAAAATTTCGCGGCTTCGCCGTCAGTCTCAGGGTAGAATAAGAATCCAACCATGAACCTTGTTGACGCCCACAACCGCATCATTGACTATCTGCGAATCAGCGTCACTGACCGCTGCAATTTCCGTTGCGTCTATTGTATGCCCGAATCCGGCACAACCGTTGCCCCCAAATCGGAACTGCTTACCCGCGACGAAATTCTTCAAATCGCCCGTGTCGCCGTCTCACTCGGCATCCGCAAAATCCGACTCACCGGCGGCGAACCGCTCGTCCGCAAAGACCTCGGCGACATTATTGCTCAACTCGGCGCATTCACCGGCATCACCGATCTATCACTCACAACTAACGGCTTTCTACTCTCTCCCCTCGCCCAGCAATTCTCCGATGACGGATTAACGCGAGTCAATATCAGCCTCGACACCCTGCGCCCGGAACGCTTCCAACAGCTCGCCCGACGCGGCACATTCGCCACCGTTTGGGAAGGAATTCAGGCTGCCCTTCGCGCCGAACTCCACCCCGTCAAACTCAACTGCGTCGTGATGCGCGGATACAACGCTGATGAGATAGCCGACTTTGCCGCCCTGACGCTTCAATATCCGCTTCATGTCCGCTTTATCGAACTCATGCCGGTCAACTGGTCACAGGGCGACGACACAATCACAAAGTCCCCTACCCCATCCCGTGACAGCACAAAAATTACGCTCTACGCCAACACCGCTGATCCCACGTTCAACCGTCTCGACACGAAAATCGGCGACACTGGCAACCAACTCGACGCGATCCAAATGCACCGCGCTTTCGTCTCGATGGCAGAGATGCAGCAGCAAATCGAACAAAGATTCGGCACATTACAGCCAGCCAAAATCACAACCAACGGACCCGCCCGAAATTTTCGCCTTCCCGATTCGTGCGGAACCATCGGGTTTATCAGCCAAATCACCCGCGACCAGTGCCTTACTTGCAACCGCTTGCGCCTCACTTCAGACGGATTTCTGCGCCCCTGTCTGATGGCGGACGGCGAAATTCCGCTCCGGGACATTCTGCGCTCCGGCGGAACCGAATCTGACATCGCCGACGCCTTCCGCCTCGCTGTCTATCATAAACCGCTTGAACACCGCATCGAAGACGGCTTTGTTCCTATGGGGCGCAATATGAATCATCTCGGAGGCTGACATTGCTGGCAAAAGTGCGCTACACTGTAGGGACGATAGCAGACTTTCCCGACGAATCCTGCCGCATAGCCGCGCTTGGCGAGGGCGAGTGCCTCATCGTGCGGCACAAGAATAAATTTCACGCAGTCGGCTCAGTCTGTCCGCACCAAAACGCTCCAATGAACGACGGATCACTGGAATCAGGGCAGATCATTTGCCGCCGACACGGGTATCGTTTCGACCTCAAAACCGGCGACTGCCGCACCATTGGCGGCTATGGAATACCCGTCTATCCTGTCACTCTCGAAGGCGATTCCATCGTCGTCACTGTCTACGAAGAACAAAGTCCGACTCTCTGAGATGCAAACCGACCTATTCGATTATCACCTGCCGCAAGACCGAATCGCGCAAGTTCCCTTGCCGCGTGGCGAGTCACGTCTCATGGTTTTGGATCGCGCCACCCAAACCATACAGCACCGCCAATTCAACGACATTTTAGAGTATTTCCACTCCGGCGATACCTTGATTCTCAACGATACGCGAGTCTCCGCTCGCCGCCTCGAAGCACAACGCGAAAACGGTTTGCCCGTCGAAGTCATGCTGCTTGCTCCAACCGATGACCGTCACTGGAACGCCCTGCTCAAGCCCGCTCGCCGTATCGCAATAGACAAGTACCTGATACTCAATGAAGGTTCCGAGCGAATTGCCGCCAAAGTTGTTGGCATCAATCCCGACGGTTCACGCCGTCTCGCCTTCGAGACACCCGAAGAGAGTTTGCAGGTCGCAAATTGGGGCAAATCTCCCCTGCCGCCCTACATCGGAACCGCGCTCGACAGGGCAAACGAAGAACGCTACCAGACGGTTTATTCCGCGCATTCCGGTTCCGCCGCCGCTCCGACTGCCGGATTACACTTCACGCCCGAAATCCTTGCCGCAGCAAATCAAAGCGGAATCGGCACTGCCTTTCTGACTCTTCATGTCGGCGTGGACACATTCCGCCCCGTCAAAACCGACAACACCGACACACACGAAATGCACGGCGAAGCATACACTCTTTCGGAAGAGACGGCGCACACTATCAACACATCACAGGGTAAAATCGCTGCAGTCGGCACAACCAGCGTTCGCGTTTTAGAAACTGTCGCCCGCCTCAAAAACGAGCAACAACCCGACGCGAACGGCAGAGTGATTGCGTGTCAAGGTGTATCGCACCTCTTCCTCACGCCCGGAAGCCCATTCTATGGAACCGACGCCATGCTCACCAATTTTCACCTGCCGCGTTCCACTCTCCTGATGCTCGTTTCCGCATTCGCATCCCGTGAGTTCCTATTAAGGGCATACCATGAGGCGATTGAAGCAAATTATCGCTTTTTCAGCTTCGGCGACGCTATGCTGATACTCTGAAAAATCAACCGATATTTATCGCGTCCGAATGGACGCTCGTCCGCAGGACACCATGCCGGGTATTTTCAATGCCCGCAACAATGCCCTTTCTGGGTTTGCATTGCCCTGAAACCTAATACCTAACACCTACCGAGGGAGGCTCTTCGTGCGTCTGGAAGACTGGCAAAAATTTATCGAATCGCAATTTATCGAGGATCAAGAGACCGTTCCGTCTCAGGTAGCCCCGCAACCGGATGCCACTCCTCTCGAACCGATCACATCCCCTGATCCCACCGCAGAGGCAACGCCCGAACCGGAAAAGACCGAGTCGGTACAAATCTATCCGTCTTTCGTCAATTCCGATAAAGCAAAACAACAGGAAACCGTTCCTGTCACTACGCCAGTGAGCGCACCAGTCCGTTCGCCTTTCGTACCGATTACCCTCGACGAAGCCGAAACGCCGGAATTTGGAGCCTATCTGCCTTCCTACGCCGTCGCGGATGCCATCGTGCATACCCTCGTTGAAACCGCGCCCGCCCCCACCCAATACGACCTCAATATCAAAACCTCCGGCGAAACCCTACAAACCTTTTCTCTGCCAAAGGCACACCTTGAGAAGCGCGTTCCCAAATCCCGCGCACGCCATCAGCGCAAAACGCTCGAACCTGAACCGCTCAAAGAGCTGTCCACCGCCGAACTCTGGTCGAGTATTCCCAAGTATCTTGAAACTCTTCAGGCGATGGAACGTACAGACGAAGCGGAAGTCGCCCAATATTCGTACAAAAGCCCGTTTCTTGAAAAACGCCGCGAACTCATTCAGCGCATTTTCGACCCGGAACTCACTCTGGAGGAAACGGCACGCCTGCTCTGTGTCTGCCCGACCACCATACGACGCTATACCAACCGTGGTATCTTACGCTGTTTCCGCAAGGCAGTCGCCACAGGACGGACAGAATCGGCTGTTCTTTATGACACGCGCCAACGGCGTTTCCGTCTGACCGATATTCTACTGTTTCTCGAAACTCACTGCGAGATGCTGGACAATGATCGCCGCCATGACGCCAAGACGCTCTACGCGCCTCAGTCTGCGCTGCACCAAATCCCTTCTCAGGAAAGCGATCTGTAAACGTGTCCACTCTCAACAGCCCTATTCTCGATTCCCCATGGGACGCCCTGCTGCCTCAGAAAACCGAAGTTGAAACGCCGCAACTCCGCGTCGGACTCTTCACGGAGAGTTTTCACCCCGTCCAAAACGGCGTAACTGTCTCCGTGCAAACCCTCATTTCAGGATTGCGCCGCGAAGGACATCACGCCTGCGTTTTTGCTCCTGCCCATCAAGAACAGCGCGAACCGGAAACCAATGTTCTGCGATTTCCCTCGTTCGTCTCCGTTTTCAACAAAGAGTATCCTCTCGCCTATCCCTTTTTTCCGCGCCTTGCCCTCACAACACACTTTCACCGCCTCAAGTTCGACGTTGTGCATACGCATACCCCGTTCGTTCTTGGCTTGACAGGAGCCAATCTTGCCCTCAGCAAAGGCATTCCGCTCGTCACAACGTATCATACGCTTTACAACCAATACAGCCATTATCTGCCCTTACTGCCCGACGCCGTCACGCAAACAATGCTCGAATATTATCTCCCATGGTATTATAATCGCTGTACCGAGATCATCTGCCCCTCGGAAGTCGCCGCGCAGCATCTGCGCGATCAGGGAGTTGAACGCCCTACCGAAGTGATCCCCACAGGAATTGCCCTGCCCGATCCTGCTAAAATCAGCCTGCAAGCTCGCCAAATGCAGCGAACACGATGGGGAATTGCCGAACATACGCCGATAGTGCTATATGCCGGACGCATTGGCAAAGAAAAAAATCTCGATTGGCTTTTAGAGACATTCTGCCGGATCAAACATACAATACCAAACGTCCTGCTGTTTCTTGCAGGCAGTGGAGCGGCACGCGAAGAGTTGGAAATGCTGGTGGAGCAATTGGGAATCACCAGCAGCGTAAGATTTTTGGGCGCGGTTCCGCATAACGAAATGCCGACCATTTTCGCCGCCGCCGATGTGTTTTGTTTCCCTTCGCTCTCTGAAACGCAAGGGCTTGTTATTGGGGAGGCGCGTGCTGCCGGATTGCCCTGTGTCGTGCTGAATGCGGGCGGCGCACCCGAAACCGTCACCGAAGGCAATGATGGATTTTGTATCGCCCCCGAAGATTCCGAAGGATTTGCCGCACAAGTGGCACATATCCTGCAAAACAAAGGACTCAGAAAAACGCTGAGTTCCAATGCACTTGTGAACGCCCGAAATTTCACACCGAACAAGATGCTTGCAAGAGTCCTCTCTCTCTATGAGCGAGCGATGTCGCACCCGCCGCAGCCCGACCCGACTACCGAAGAGTTTTCGGGCGAATTGGACTGGGCAGTGATCGGGCAGTCAATCCGGCAAGCCGACCAACGGACAGTCTCTGTCCCTACACGAAGGAGTAAATCGTTCTGATGTTAGAGAACGCGCTAAATTTTTTGCTGCATTTGGATAAAGGGTTAGGCGACATCATTCTCAAATACGAGAACTGGACGTATCTGATCTTGTTTGCCATCATCTTCGCGGAGACGGGTTTGGTCGTCGTTCCCTTCCTGCCCGGCGACTCGCTGCTTTTTGCGGCAGGGACATTCGCCGCGATTGGCAAACTTCAAATTGCTCTGCTGCTGTTCGTTTTGGCGTTTGCCGCGATTCTGGGCAACACCATCAATTACTTCATAGGCAAGTTTTTTGGGGATCGTCTGCTTAAAAACAGCAAAATCGTCAAGCCCGAATTCTTAGCGAAGACCGAAAGTTTTTACGAGAGATACGGTGCAAAGACCATTGTGATTACTCGCTTTGTTCCTATCGTCCGCACTTTCGCTCCTTTTGTTGCGGGAATGGGCAAAATGAATTTCTCCACCTTTATGACCTTCAACATCTTGGGCGGATTGCTTTGGGTTGGGGTTTGTACTCTCGCGGGCTTTTTCCTCGGCAACATTCCTGTTGTTAAAAGCAACTTCAGCATCGTTGTCCTTGTCATTATCCTTATCTCAGTGCTTCCCGTCTTTTTCGAGATTATCAAGCACAAGCGCGAACAAAAAATCGCTTCGCAAACAACAGCGGCTTGAACACAAAAAAAGCGAGTGATGAGAAATCTCTCATCACTCGCGCTTTTATTACTGGGGGACAAGGATTCGAACCTTGGTTAACGGCTCCAAAGGCCGCTGTCCTGCCGCTGGACGATCCCCCACCACTCTTTTAAAGTATACTGTTGGGAAGCGATTTTGTCAAGGAGCCTTCGAGTACTTTATGTTTTATAAAAACGCCATCCGCCCTCTTCTCTTCACTCAAGACCCCGAATCGGCGCACGAGCGTACTCTTGAACTCTTAGCCTCTGCCAGCGGACTCGCTCTCAAATCTGCCCGTAAACCCTTCACTCATGCCAAACTCGCCACCGAAATTGCCGGGATCAACTTTCCCAATCCCATCGGACTCGCCGCCGGATGTGACAAAAACGCCAAAGCGGTTCTGATGTGGCATCAATTCGGGTTCGGATTCGTCGAAGCCGGAACCGTCACTGCTCAACCCCAGCCCGGTAACCCCCGCCCCCGCGTCTTTCGCCTTCCCCAAGCCGGAGCCTTGATCAACCGTCTCGGCTTCAACAGCGAAGGTTCCGAAGCCGTCGCCAAACGCCTCGCCAAACTGCGCCGCGCCCGCGCCCATTTTCCCGTTCCGCTTGGCATCAATATCGGCAAAACCAAAGCCGTCAGCGGTGAAGACGCGACCCTCGACGATTATCGTACCTGTTACCGCCGACTCTCCCGTCTCGCCGAATTTGTTGTCGTCAATGTCTCGTCGCCCAACACACCCGGACTGCGCCAATGGCAGGAAAAAGACAAACTCGCTTCATTGCTGGGTATGCTGATGGAGGAATCCCGCTCACTCGCGGCGAAACGACAATCCGATCCGACGCCGCTTTTTGTCAAACTCTCGCCCGATATGGACGACAGCGATTTAGAGGACGCCGCCGAAGTCGCTCTTGAACTCGGACTCGCCGGAATTGTCGCGACCAATACCACCATTTCGCGCACCGGAGTCGCCGCAGGATTTCAAGAGACAGGCGGACTCAGCGGCAAACCCTTGCGAGACCGAGCCGCCGAAGTCTTACGTTTTCTCTACAAAGAAACGCAGGGTAAAATCCCACTGATCGGCGTTGGCGGAATTTTTTCTGCCGAAGACGCTTATTTTCGTATCCAATGTGGTGCTTCGCTTGTCCAATGCTATACGGCTCTCGTTTATGAAGGTCCGTTCCTGCCGCGTACCCTCAATCAGGGCTTGCTCAAACTGATGGAGCGCGACGGCATCAAACACATTTCCGAACTCAGAGGCACAGCCTTCTAACGGCTTTACAGGTCACATAGCATTATGAACAGACAAAACGCACTTCTTTTCTCTCTTTTCGCGCTCGTCAGTCTGACAGTGTGCCGTCCCTCGCGTGCCGACACGCCCAAACTGCAAGCCGCACCCAAATTCACGCGCCTGACGCTCCAGCCTTCTGCCGCGACTCTCCGTAATCCTTATGACGAAGTGCGTCTGCTTGTCTCCGGCACAACCGCGAACAACGCCACACGCGATCTCAGCCAAAAAGTCACATTTTCTCTTGAAAATTCCAAAATCGCCCGTGTTGACGACAGCGGAACTGTTCGCCCGCTCCAAAACGGCAAAACAACCATTACAGCACAATTGGGCGCACTCCGCACACAAATTCCACTCACGATCACAGGCGTTTCTAAATCTGCTGCCCCGCGTTTCTATTCCGATGTGATTCCCGTCCTAACACGCACAGGCTGCAATATGGGCGCGTGTCATGGGGCGGCACAGGGCAAAGGCAATTTCCGTCTTTCCCTGCTCGGCTATGATCCCGACGCCGATTATCGCGCCATCACCAAAGCGGTCAACGGGCGGCGCGTTTCCGTTGCACAGCCCGAAAAAAGTCTATTTCTGCTGAAGCCGCTGATGACAGTGGCTCACAAAGGCGGCAAACGCTTGATGCCCGGATCAGCGGATTACCGCGTCCTGCACGATTGGATCGCCGCCGGTATGCC
>Ga0163154_10010575_pt1 | contig 10219 bp, 6 predicted proteins | sample OliLakLV19MP9P1_FD_148649 | JGI IMG/M metagenome (GOLD analysis project Ga0163154, IMG submission 148649) | Freshwater microbial mat bacterial communities from Lake Vanda, McMurdo Dry Valleys, Antarctica - Oligotrophic Lake LV.19.MP9.P1 | ecosystem: Environmental > Aquatic > Freshwater > Lake >...
TACAGGCGGTACAAAGGTGATGTCCGCCTTTTCTGTTTATGAGATGAGCAAACAGGTTCCCTCCGAAGCCGACCTGTTCTCCCGTGTTTTCTATCTCGAAGAAGGAAACGGAGTATTCCAGTTTGCCGATGATACTCAAGACCCCTTCGCACCTTACATTCACCTCACGCTCGATGACCTTTGCCGTTTGCACGACGTTCTGCCTCATCAAAAGAAATACAGAAATGAGATCGAGAAACAAGGAATCAAGTTTGCCCCCGAACTGAAGTCCGAGTCGTTGTCATTAGAGAACCTCAAGAATGCCTACAATGCTCGCCCGAATTTATACGGCATTCGCAGTCAAGGGAACGACGATTACAGAAAATATGACTGGCTTTGGTACAATTGTAATAATCCAGAAACGCTATGGAGCAAATTTCTCGGCATTCTTACAACAGACACTGCCGCTCTGTGGCGCGATGCACTGGTTCAAACTTCCGACGAAAACGATAAGAAGAAATGCGTCAATCGGCTTGAAATTGCCGAGGGAACATGGATGGAACAACTTGTTGCTCGGTTGATCCGCTGTCTTCCCGCAGACAACTCTCGAATTGACTTTCAGCAGACGCCGGAAATCCCCTTGATCGACGCCAAAAATATCACCGTCGGACAGGAGTTTTTCTTTCACAAGCGCAAGTTCGAAAGCGATATCCTTGTGGCGCGTAACCGACGCCTCTACTACTTTTCGGTCACAACAAGCAGTGATATGAGCCTGTGTAAATCCAAAATGTTCGAGGCAGAAAAACGCGCCGAGCAGATTGGAGGCGGGTTAGCTCGCTCCTGTGTTGTCAGTCTGATCGATGCGGACGCAGTGAAAAAAAATCGCGCCACACTTGGAGACAATCCGAAAAACACCATTTTCGGCGAGGCAGATGTCGCCGCGTGGATGCGCGGTTCCGGTGACTCGCTCAAAAGTTTCTGGAACAGTGAGCTGCCGAGTTTGTTTGAGTTCTCGTTCTAAGCAGCAAGATTTTTCTATTGTGTCTCACTGTTATCTATTGTCAAGGAGAGACTATGCCGTATCTGGGAATTGCTGATGCATCCGGCATCCAAAACTACATTTTCCGCAATGCCGAACTTCGCGCCATTGCCGACGCTTCGCAGACTATCGAGAAGATGTGCCTGTCACCGAACGGACTGTATTATCGGTGCGCGGCGGCACATAAGACCGAAGTGATGATTGCAGCTGGGGGCAACGCTTCGTTTCGTGCAATCCATCTCGAAGACCTCAAGGCGACATTTCGCGCCATTAGTCGTGAACTTCTCGAAGGTGGCACTGGCTTGGAAATCATTCCCGCGATTGTTGAGTATCAGGAGGGAAAATTGGCGGAGATCTATCAGCAAGCCGTCCGCCAACTCGAACGCCGCAAACTGACTCAGCCGCGCAATACCGATTTTCAGTTTCCGGGCTTGGAGCGTCCAGCAGAATCGGTAAAGCGCGAGCAGCGTGTCACACGCAAATCCGGTTATGTTCTGCCAAACGATCTGAGCAAAATGATCGCGGAAGAGGTCGATGTCAAGACCGATCTCATGGCAATCGTCAGCATCGACGGTTTGGGAATGGGAAGCCGCCTCCTGAAATGGATGGAACAAGCCCAAGTAAAAAATATCGCCGATGCCGATTTTTGTACGCAGTTTGCCTTGTGGTCGGACTCCATCACGGATCGTTGGGCATTGGCGTGGGAAAATGCTCTGTCAAAAATTGAGCAGGTTTTCGAGGTCAACGGGAACGGAAAACCGACTCTCAAGCATCAACAGCGGAGCCTCCAATTCCAGCAGGAAACAGACAAGGAAAGCCGCGATTATGGAGCCTTTTATCTGCCGTGCCGCAAAATCTATCAGGGCGGCGACGATCTCAGTTTTGTCTGTGATGCCCGAATTGCCTTGTCGCTCACGGCGTTCATTGTGAGGGAGTTGGAAACTCTGTCCGTTCCCGAGGGTGTTGATGATTTGTTCCATTCCATTCCGTGCAGTGCCGGTGTACTGTTCACCGACTCGCATTTTCCGTTCATTCGTGCCGTCCTTCTTTCCGAATCTGTCCGCAAAGCCGCAAAAAAAGCGTCTACTCTGATGCACAAAGATAAAATGAACAATGAGGGCAACCCCCCTTCTTATCTCGATTGGTGGCTGAACCGGCAGGGCGCGATGGAACGCCCTGAGCCTGCATTTCCGGGAGCGACACAGAAACCTTATCCTCTGCACACGACGGAATACGCCCTTTTCTCGTGGGAAACGCTTGAAACCGACGTTTTGCCCGGAATGTGGAGTCAATTCGCGTCGGCACGCAACAAGCTCAAAGACTTGCAAGCCGCGGCAGAGACCGGAGACCCCGCCGCCGTTCGACGCCAAATGGAACTGCGCCCCGTTGCTGTCGCAGGACACGAGAATCCGCTGACAACACTGACCTTCGTTGCGCCGTTTCAAGCCGAAAGCGGTTTCAATGTTATCGGCGATTCCACTATTTTGCTCGATGTCATCGAACTCTACGACATCCATTTCCCCTTCCCTCGTTGAAAGGAGGCTGCCCTCATGCACGGAACGCTGACCCTGAAATTTCATAGCGATACCTGCTTTTCCATGCCCGCCGCTCTCGATGCAACGGTGGACACCGATTTTGCGTTCGACGCTCTGGGACTGCCGACGATTCCCGGCAAGACTCTGCACGGATTACTCCGAGATACTCTCCTGATGTGTGCTGATACCTTGGGCTATACCCAAGAGGAACGCTGGGCATTGCTGGGCAAACCGCTCAGTCATGATCAGGAGGGAGTGCTTCGGATCGGAGATGCTCATGCCGACGCGACGATTCAGGCATGGGCAAAATGGGCGCAAAAACATACCAATGCCACCCTCAACTTCCGCGATATTCACAAGGCTTTTGCCGCCGAGCGCGTCCTCACAAAGCAGGACAGAACCACCGGCGCACCGGCGAGAGAGACCCTACGGCGTGTGCGCGTCGTTCCTGCCGATACGGTTTTGATTGCTCCGTTGCAACTGCTTGCGCCCTTGACGCAGCGGCATCGAGAACTGCTCGAATTGCTGTGCTGCCTGACGCGCCATGTCGGTCTGGATCGCAATCGAGGTTTAGGTTATGTCGAACTGACGCTCGCACTGCCTGAGCAACAAAACGCCTCTGTCCTTCCAAGTCCGGCACAGGCGACAGCGACAGGCAGCACGATCTTTCTGCCCCTGCGCCTCACACTCTCTGCGCCCTGCTTGATCGCGGACAAAGCCGTCGAACCGAACTCCAGTGTTTCCAAAACGATTCTTACCGGGGCTGCCATTCGGGGGGCAGTGGCGGCGGCACTGCTGCGCGGCGGCTGTTCGTCTGCTTTGTTCGAGGACATCATCGTCAATGGAACGGTGCGCTTTCTGCCCGCTTATCCCGCCGTAAGGGATCGGCGTTCTCTGCCGGTTCCCCTCACATGGCAGCGCGACAAAGACGCCTCCAAGCCCGACGATAACAAGGCAGATTCTGCCGATGCCCTGCTTGCCCTGTTTGGCAAAGACGATGCGGTAAGGCAGGGAAGCGATCAACGCCAGCCGGTTCAGCATCGCTTTTATGCCTTTACCGACCCGGCATACGAAACCGTCAAAATCAAGAAAAGTTATCGCACCCACCAAGTTCGTGACCGCGCCACGGGCATCACCAACCGACGCGGGCAGGGCGACGATACGGTCTTTGTCTATGAGTCACTCGACGCCGGACAAACCTTTGTGGGTGCGGTAGCCGTTCCCGCAGACCGCACCGACCTACACACCCTTCTGAAAGCGGTTTTTGCGGAAGAAATCTGGCTCGGGCGTTCCGCTCGCTCCGGCTACGGCGGCACACCCTCCATCATCGTAGACCCGGCGGAGACGATGGAACCCGGCGGCGCGTTTTTGGACAAATTGGATGAGAACACGCGGTTTCGTGTGCGTCTTACCTCCGATACACTGCTCCGTCATTCGAAGACAGGACAGTATGATCCCGCCGCGCTTGCCGACGCACTCAAGGAACGGTTCAAGGACTATGCCGAACTGCAATCCTCTGACGACGCAATTCCTGCCGTGTGCATTCAGCAGGGGCGTGTGACGGGCTATCACCGACTGTGGCGCACTCATCTGGGCGAGTTTCCTTGCGCGGCGGCAGGTTCCGTCGCGCTGTTTCAAGCAAAACAAGTCCTGAGTGCCGACAAATTGGCGGAGCTGCAAGCCGAACCGCTTGGTGAACGTATTGCCGAAGGGTGCGGGTGTTTCGTGATCGAACCATTGGATAAGAGTTTGACTCTTAACCCGGAAGACAAAACGCGCAAAGAGATCGCAATGCCGCCCCTGCCCGCGCCTCCGCTGATGGTTGAGGCGCAGCGTCGCTTGTACCGTCAGGAGATTGCCCTGCTGATCGCGGCGCAAGCCCAAACCGATGCAGCTAAAGTGTCACGACTGCCCTCTGTCAGCCTGATTCAGCGGATGCGTGTGCCGCTTCGCAATCCGAATTGGCGTGAGCAATATCGGCAGTGGCTTCCTGTTAACTCCAATTCTCAGGAGCGAAACGCACTTAAAAAAGCGGCACGTGATCCCTTGAGCAAAGCCCGTATTGGAGGCAAATCGCTGCTGGAATTTCTGCGTGAAGCCGCCGATCCAAAGCAGTTTCCGCCCCTTGCTTCCAATGCCGCCGGGGTGCAGCAACGCCTGTCCTTTTTGGACACGGCAACGGCACAGGAGATATGGAACGAGGAAGTCCACAACGCTTGGGTGGCTTATCTGGACACGCTGCTCGGGCATCTGGCAAAGCTCAAGCGCAGGTCTGCGAAAGGAGAAGAAGGCAGATGATGGTACTGGAGAGAGCAAAAGAAAGCAAAAACCGCCGCGCTTTGACTGCCCGCTGGATTGTCACGGTGGAGGTTCAACTCCTGACGGCGGCTTTGATCGGCAGCCACGAAGCCGACAACTGCGACATGACATTCGAGCGTGATATTCGGGGGCGGCTCCCGCTGCATGGCACAACCATCGCCGGAGCCTTGCGAAATATCATCAACGATCACCTTTTGGGCTATCGGAACAAGCAGGATGCTGCCGACGTTTTGGAGTTGTTCGGCGATCTGGATAAGCATGAAAGCCCGCTCATCGTGTTCGATACCGCCTCTGAGCAGACTGCTGTTCCCGCCGCAATTCGGGATGGTGTGCGAATCGAACCCGCGACTTCGACGGCTTCCGACGGACTCAAATATGACCGTGAGTTGGCACTGCCTGATCTCCGGTTTCCCCTGCGCTTCGATTTGCTGGTTGGCGAAGGCATGGACGAGACGCGCCTGCTCAATGCTCTGCTTTTGGCATTGGATGCTTTGTGTCCTGCACCGCATCGTTGGACGCTGCATTTGGGAGCGCGGCGCACACGCGGATTGGGTGAGATGCAAAGGGTTCCCGATTCGTTCCGTGCCGTGCGGTTCGACTTGACAACTCCGGCGGGTTGGAAGGATTTTGCCCGCAGTGCTTATGGCTTAACTCCGCTTGCCTCTCAAGCGGCGGGGGCTACCACACCGCAGGCAGCTCTCAAAAACGCTTGGGCAGGGTTCCAAATCAGCGAGATGCCCGATGCGCGGAAACACTTGAGTATCCGATGCACGTTCCAACTTGCCTCGACGTTGTTGATTCGCAGTCCCGGTCAGCTGCCCGACTCGGCGGATGCCATCCATCTGACGGAACAGGGTCGGCAGATATTCAGCGGCACCTCGTTTGTCGGTGTGCTTCGCGGTCAGTGCAACCGCATCATCAATACGCTCAATCCGAGCCTCAATCCCCATAGCGAGAAAATCAACGGCGATCAAGGGACACTCCTTCTGGACAGTCTCTTTGGAGTCGCGCCTGAGCGTGTCCGTTCCGACAACCCACCGACAGGAAGCCGTCTGTTTGTCAGTGAAGCCGCTATCGAGGGCGGAAAAGTTCATCGGCAGACGCGGGTCAAGATTGACCGCTTCACAGGAGGTGCGATAGATACCGCGCTGTTCGACGAAGAACCGGCAGTCGGCGGCGAGGTGACATTTCATCTCTGGGTGCAAAATCCAAGTGACGCGGAGACTGCCCTCGTTTTGTTCGCCCTGCGCGATGTCTTGGAGGGAATGGTCGCTTTCGGTGGCGGAGTTGCAGGAGGGCGCGGCATTCTGATTGGGGACGCGCAGGTTCAATTGTCCGGCAAAACAGACACCTTCGCGCTTGCCTCGATTGCGAACAATGCCGAAATGTGTCGGCAATTGAACGGCTATGCCGCCCAACTGAAAACCGCCTTGACGGTTGGCGAGACCAAAGGAGAGCAACAATGAGTCCTATTCTTCACGGCGCAGACATTCAGGCGTTCGATGCTCATCCCGAAGTGCTGGCATGGCTTTGGGGCGGGGCGAAACCGACATCGGAAACAGTGCCGGACACTTTCGACTATGGAGTGCTGCAATGCACCGACAGTTTCGTTTGGGGAATTTGCACGGACGGCGTTTGGCGATGGAGTAGCAGTGTCGAACCGCACACTCCGCAGTCTCCCGGCGTTATCGCGCCGCAAACCCATACTCTGCTCGAAGCCCGGTTGTTCGGCACAGAAGCGGAACTGCTCCTCTGGCGGAGTGGGAATTTTGCCGATGAGACTTTTTGCGGGCGCATTTTGCGTGATGCCTCTGCCGATGAAACCGTTGCGCCGTTGACGGCATGGACGGCATTTTCTCCGCCGACGGATCAGCCCAAACATCCGCGCAAAGAAAAGCAGCGACTTGCCGCATATGTGGAGACGCTTGCCGACGGATTTGTCCGCCGCACTCAAACCAACGGGTGTATTACGGTTACACCGGCAGGCAGTTACATCCGTCTGAAACACTATCTCGAAGAGGATACGACGACGGGAGTTTTGCGGATCGCCGCAACTCGCTTTGTCTCCATCGAAACCCTCCTTGCCCCCAAAGAAAGTGAGAACTGATCATGGAAGAAGCCATTACTCCCTATAATTTTGTTCCCTTGCCTGACCGTATCGTTGAGGGGGAACCTGTTCCGACTTCTGACCGTTACCATGCGGATCGTTTCAGCGGATGGTTCGAGGTGAAGTATACCACCGTTACGCCGACCTATACCCGCGCTGCGCGTGGAGTTTCGCCGGGATATTCAGCAGTGTCCTCAACTTCCAAAAACAGTGGCGAACAAGCATCAGATAAGCAGCCCGTAGATTTTTTCCATTATGGCGATCTCGCTCCTGTATTGCCGGGAACGGGCATTCGCGGCATGATTCGCTCCGTTTTCGAGATACTGACCTACAGCAAGATGGAGTTTGTCAGCGAACGCCGCTTGTTTTATCGTACCTTCGCCTCTGGACAAAAAGTTCTGCGCGAACTCTATGCCGGTGAACAGGATCAGAACCGCCGCACGGTCAAGCAAGGCAAATTTCGCAAGGATTTGCTGGTCGGCGGCGTTCTGAGAGAACGCGGCGGCAAGTTGGTTTTGGAGGTCTCGACGGCAGTAGGAGGAGGGTTTGTCGTTGTAGAAAAAAACAACGACATCCAACGGCGATACGATAACAACGAGCGATACAAGGTCCACGCCGTCACGTTCAATCCACTGACGGAAAAGCACTACGCTTTGGACGTGCAACAGGCTCTTTTGAGCAATACCGGAACCGCTGGACGATTGATTATTCCCGGCTGGGAAGTGCCGCGAGGCGAACGCCGGTGGTATCAGGTGATTGCAGAACCCGCATCGGGGGCTTCCGTCGAGTATCGCATTCCCGAAGATGTCTATGATGACTATCTCGCTTGGGGAGATATGGCGCATGGACGCAAATTTTCTGCGACGGGCGGACGGCGGGAAGCACCGCGCAAATTAGAGGCAGGGCAGTATGCGTTCGCGCTCCTCAATGAAGAGAATCCCGAAGACGCCGCCGTAATCGGGGCGAACATGATGATGGCACTGCGCTATGAGAAATCCATCAAAGATGTCGCACAACGGGATATGAACTTGTCCCTAACAGATATGACCGACGCCGTTTTTGGCTATGTCCGCCCGCAAAAAGTCGAACGTGATCAAAATCGTCCGTCGCGTGTTTTCTTCGAGGATGCGTGTACCCGCGAAAAACAACCTTGGTTACATAACGATCCACAACAGTCTTTACGTGTACCTTCTATTCTTTCCGGTCCTAAGCCGACCTCCATTCAGACCTATCTTGTGCAATTCGATGCCGATGGGAACGAATTTCCATCGCTGCGGAGTTTCGGGCGCAGCGATGCGCGTGATCTGCGCCACTGGAGTCACCCGGACGCCCGAATACGCGGTTTCAAGCGTTATTGGCATCGTTCGGTTGAAGCGGCATACGGTGAGCTTCAGCCTGATACCGATGACAGGGATTTAGGCACCCAGAAAACGCGCATTCGTCCTGTGCGTGAGCAAGTGGTATTTGCGGGACGTATCCGCTTCGAGAATTTGACGCAAGTGGAACTGGGTGCATTGTACGCCTCGGTTCAACTGCCGAATGTCCCTTATGATTTTCTCCATAAGTTTGGAATGGGCAAAAACCTTGGGCTGGGTTCACTGAGAGTCCAGATCGATAAAACGGTGCTGTTCGATTTTGCCGCACGCTATGGAACCTTCTGCCCTCTCGAAACGGCAGAGTACGCCGGACAAAAATCCGCCGAGGCGACAGACATCGATCTCAAAAACGCTTACGCGGCGTTTGTCTCCAAATTGCCGGGACGCCCCGCTTCTCTGTGGAGCAGTGAGCGACTGCGGGCGTTTGCCATCCTCTCGATGCAATCATGGAACCCCGATGACACCACGCGGCAAATCGGGATAGATACACAGGAAGGGATTCAGTGGAAAAGACGCTTTCTACTGCCGGAGGCACGATCTTTTTTCGACCCCGCGGAAAAAAATCCCTCAGACGTTCTCCCTCTGCCCGGAAGGGAAGGCAAGGCGAAGCCGACTGCCCCGACCCGCGAAACGGAAGAAGGGAATTCGACACCGCCTGCTCCGACCTATACGGAGGGTCAGAAGATCAAAGTCAGGGTTCTCAGAAAAACCGCAACGCCGATGGAAGCCTTTGTGGTGCTGCCTCATGAGGAGGAGTTTTTGATGAAGAATGCCGGGGTTTGTTCTGAAGGCGAAGAGATTGCGGTCAAAGTTTTTAAGATCACGAATGGCAAAATCAAAGAGTTGAAGCGATAGAGATTACGACGGACGATTTTGCTTCGATTGTGTGTCCCTGTCCGTGCTTCGGCACGGCGGGGATTTTTCTCGTCACACACTGCCCTTGGTTCGGCATTGCTATTATGAGAGGCAAGGAGGAAGCTATTGCCGCTAAAAATTCGATTTTCTTTGGAGGGAGAAACTCCTTCCGATCCGTACAAGCACGCCAGAGGACTGCGGGCGGTGGTGCTGGGTTGGATTGGCAAGAGCGACAGTGAACTGTCCGAGGAGTTACATTTGTTAGATCAGCCGAAGCCCTATTCCCTCAGTCCGCTGCGGCGCGAAGGGACAGGACGCGGACGATGCGGGTTCGATCTTTCGGTGCTGGTAGACGGACTGTCTGCGCCGATACTGGAAGGGCAAGCAGCAAAGGGCGATACGTTGTGGCTGGGAAATTACGCCTATCGGGTGCGTGAGCGCGAAGTACATCATCTGCAAACCTACGAGGAGATGTTCCGTCACGCAAAACCGCTTACCAAAGAGTTTCGATTCCGGCAAGTCACGCCCACGGCTCATCATCGCGGCTCGGAAATTCGCAAAGCGGTGGTGCTTCCCGACCCGGAACTCTACTTCGGGAGTTGGTGGGTACGGTGGAACCTCTGTTGTGAATTCCAATTGCCTAAAGCGATTCTCGATGTCGCAACGCAGCAGATAGCAGTGTCCTACTGTCAGGGAGGAACGCAAACCGCCAACATTGATGCGGGGAGGAATTTTGCCGGGTTTGTGGGAGAGGTCTCTTTCGTGCTGCTCAAACCCAATACGATAGAACCGGAAATACGGCAAGCGTTGGCGGCACTGGCACGGTTTGCAGAGTATTGCGGGACGGGAGTAGATACGATGCGCGGTATGGGTGAAACGCAACTGCTTGGGATTCTTTAACCAGCAAACAGAAACGTGCTCTTTCTCACTTCCCTGCCCTGCATCAAAAAGGAAGAGTGTCCCTGTCCGCACGACACAAAACTCGCAGCAGCATTCCGCTTCAGATTTC
>Ga0163154_10010579_pt1 | contig 10215 bp, 8 predicted proteins | sample OliLakLV19MP9P1_FD_148649 | JGI IMG/M metagenome (GOLD analysis project Ga0163154, IMG submission 148649) | Freshwater microbial mat bacterial communities from Lake Vanda, McMurdo Dry Valleys, Antarctica - Oligotrophic Lake LV.19.MP9.P1 | ecosystem: Environmental > Aquatic > Freshwater > Lake >...
ACTCAGAACGGTCAACTGATATGCAGAACTGGGCATAATACCCATCTGCGCGTTTCACCAGTCTGACTCGTTTGATTCGATCGGGTTGATAAAAATTAAGGTCATGAGTACCTTTCATTTTTAGTTTACCAATCTCATTCTTGTCGGTGAAGATGATTGATTTGCGGTCATTAGTTAGCTTCCACCCAGAGGTTTTATACTCAACACTGCGACAATCTTTCTGAAAAGTTGGATAGCCTTTTTTACCAGTTATCTTCTTTTTGCAATTGTCGTAGAAACGCGAGATACTCGCCCATGCCCGTTCTGCCGCAGCTTGTCTAGCCATTGAGTTCAACTTGTTCGCAAAGTCAAATTCTTTGGCTAACAAGGCACAGTGTCGAGAGAGTTCGAGCCAAGACTTAGCTTGTCCGTCCATCCACAAGCGAATTGCTTTATTCCGAATGAACTGAGTTGTTCGGATTGCTCGATCGATTGCGCTGAACTGAGCAGCTTTGCCGTAGGTTTTAAACTCTAGTACTAACATAGTCTTGTGATACTATAGCCACCATAAAATACATATAATCAATTAAAGCCGCTCTAGAACGGCGGGGCTTTAGACCCAATTTCTTGGTAAAAGTTTAGATCTAACCTTGTCGATCGGAGATTTCGCCAAAAAATAGCGCAGAAGATGGTTGAAGCTATCAAAGCAAAGAAATCATTAGGCAGAGAGTAACCTGAAAGCATGAAATGAATAGAAATTCAATCAAAATTAAATTTTTTACTAGTATAACCAATTAGGTGATCTACAACAACAAGGCTCTGTCTCACCAAGTTTTCCCGTTTGATAGTTGGCGGCATTTAATCGATTTTATGCTCTCTGCCTATTCCCCTGATCTCAATTCTTCCCGATCCTTTAAATTTGCAATTGCTGGTAACTAAGCGTTTGCTATAACTGGGCAAAACAGTGTAGAATCATGACCGCTTAATATCAAGCCAAAGCACGGGTGACTGGCGCAACGGTAGCGCGTCGGACTCTTAATCCGCCGGTTCTGGGTTCGAATCCCAGGTCACCCATAAAATTGCCCCACTTAAAATTCTGAGATCTATGAACATTTGTTTTAAAAGACTCGGTATCGCTATTCTGATCGGCTTGACTGGATTTGGGTATATTCCCGTCGCCCAAGCCCAAAGAGGCACAGGTTCAGATTATCAAATGCAAGATACTCCAACGCGAGAGATTCCGCATTCTGGCGATCGAGGTTCTGGTTCTTCGATCGATCTAGGTTCAATTTTGTTACTGATCGATATGCTCAGTGGCTCTGGGAATAACAATGCCCAAGTCGATCTCAGTCCAGAGATTGCCGATATTCGGAATAATATTGCCCGATTGCAATTGTTGTTAGCGAATCAATATCTTTTGCAAAACCAGTTGATCGAAGCTTGCGATGCCATAGAGAAAAGCTACACCTCGGAAATGGAGGCCTATCTGCGTCGGCGATTACCTTCTGCGAGTAGTCCCGCTAGCCCAGACTGTCATGCATCGGATCTGCAAAGGATTTCTCAAATCACGGGAAGTCGAACTGCATTAATTTTCCCTGTGATCTTACGCGATCGAATTGAAGTTTTAGTGATTCCACCCTCAGATCGAGCTAGCACGAAGGGTAATAAGCAATCCAAGCAAGCATCAGATCGACCATTTCGTCGCACTACTTACAATATTTCTGATAAACAAATCAATGCGATTATCCAAAAGTTTTATAATGACTTCCAAGATTCTGGTTCCAATGACTATCTCGTAGGAGCGCAAAAGCTCTATGACTTGATTATTCGACCGATCGAATCTGACTTAGAAGCATCGCAGATTAAGACTTTGGTATTTGTGATGCCTGGAGGATTGAGAGTTGTACCGACCGCAGCGTTTCACGATGGCAAGCAATTTTTGGTAGAGAAGTATGCCTCTGTTACGGTCACAACGATGCCATTAACGTCAATGGTTCAGCGGGATCGATCGACGAATTTATCAATTCTGGCAATGGGGCTATCTCAATCCGTACAAGGCTTGCCAGCAATCCCATCAACCGAGACTGAGGTGGAAGTGATTACATCAAAAATTCTTAAAGGCAGTGCGTTTTTAAATCAAGATTTCACCGTCGATAATTTGCAATCTCAACGACGCGATCGAGCATATCAGATCGTACATCTCGCTACCCATGCAGAATTTAACGCCGCCCAAGCCAGTGATGCTTTCATCCAGTTTTGGAACGATCGGTTAAAAATAACTCAAATCGACTCACTTAAACTCGATCGACCTCAAGTAGAGATGTTGGTGCTGAGTGCTTGTCGGACTGCGGTTGGAGCTAATCTGGGGATCGGTGGGGTCGCAATTCGATCGGGCGCGAAAAGTGTTTTAGCTTCGCTGTGGTCGGTGAGTGACGTTGGGACTGCGCCTTTGATGATTAGTTTTTACAGTGGTTTCCAAGCAGCAGCCAGCAAAGCAGTCGCGTTGCAAAAAGCCCAACTATCTCTAATTCATAAACAAGTTAGAGTTGAGAAAGGCAAAATCAAAGGTGTGACTGGCTTGGCTGACATCCCTCTACCTCAAGCGGGAGAATCAGTCAATCTCAGTCATCCTTACTACTGGTCACCTTTTATCCTCGTCGGTAATTGGCTGTAATCAATTGTCAATTATTCATCATTTCTCTCCATAGGAATACTTTTGTTTCTTCACCCAATTGTTTAAATCTTTACTAGTGGGAATATCCCTCAAGGTAGGATCAGTCGTCATCTTGGAAATTAATTTTTTGACTAGCGACAGTGCTTCTCTAAAATCTTGTTCTGAGATATGCTTATTTCCGCCATGGACAATACCCGAACGCTTAGCATAGATATCCTTTACCGCTTCTTCAGTTTGTGTTCGGCTTTCATAATCAGATCCTAAAATAAACGCAGAAAGTTCTGAGATCTGGCTAGCGATCCCTGGAGATACTAATGCTCCTTTTTCCTTAAAGGTAAAAAGGGATTCAAGTGCAAAGACTAATTGGACAAATGCTCTAGATTTATCACTATCTCTAAGACTTTTTCCTGTCCATTCAATCGCTGAGATCAATCTTCCTTGTAAATCGGTCGGCTTTGGTTTGCTGAGTGTATTCCAAATCCATTCGTGACCCAAATAGGGATTCTTAAAGAATGGTTGGGATGTATAATCTTTAAAACGTTCTTGATTCATCTCTTCAAATGGAACTGGAAAATTTCCGTCTAGTTCTACAATATCTACGACCCCATCAATTGTGTGATTTGATTCCCATCCTGTTGACGAAAGACAGACATTTTTCAATAAGTACGTTCCAATATAATTAAAAACCGCTACATCCCAAAAAGGGTGTGAGTTTCCCAGCATATATCGGATAATATTATCGAACTGATGAAATTTAATGTCGGCTAGCACTTTTGCTTTAGCCGAATCGTGAGCATCAACTCTGATACTAATTACCAAGTGATTTTTAGGATCAGGAGAGCTTATGTCTAGCAAAGAATCAGAGTTTGGAATTGCTTGAACATGTTCTTGATATTTGGCAATTGAATAAATCTTATAGCAGCCTAATTCTAGCATTTCGCTTGAGGAAAAGCTTGCACCGTACAGAGGACGAAAAATCTCCCATTCCTCTAGGGGGATATCTTCTTTTACTCTCTTCATAAAGTCTCTAATGGTAGCCTCCCACTCAAATTTCCGACTCCAGCAAGGATATTTACCCCTCTCCTGTCTTTAGATTACTGAGGAAAGGGGGATAAGGAAAAGTTTACTAGGCGGTGACGATCGAAGGCAATTTGACATTACAACCACCCAAGCCACAGTAGCCATTAGGATTTTTAGCGAGATACTGCTGATGATATGCTTCAGCAAAGTAGAACTCAGGTGCATCCAAGATCTCGGTGGTGATTTGTGCATAGCCTGCGGCGGTGAGAAGCTCTTGGTAAGCCAATAACGATGCTTTTGCCAGATCTTTTTGTCGATCGGAATAGACATAGATGCCAGAGCGATATTGCGTGCCAGAATCATTGCCTTGCTTCATTCCTTGGGTGGGATTGTGGCTTTCCCAAAAGATTTTTAGCAGAGACTCATAACTCACAACTTGGGGATCGAAGACAACGCGCACGACTTCGTTATGACCAGTCATCCCAGAGCAAACTTCTTCATAGGTGGGGTTTGGTGTGATCCCAGCCGCATAACCGACCGAAGTACTAAAAACCTGTGATTGTTGCCAAAATTTGCGCTCTGCACCCCAAAAGCATCCCATCCCAAACATTGCGATTTCTGAACCTTCAGGATAGGGTGGGGTGAGAGTATTGTTATTGACATAGTGTTGGGCAGGAACTTTGATTGCCTCCGATCGACCTGGTAATGCTTGTTCAGGTGTAGGTAAAGTCAGTTTCTTGCCAAATCCAAATAGTCCCATTGTTTTGCTCCATTAATATAAGTGATGTCGATCGTGGCGGAATTACCGTAATTATTTCGGTTTTTGGGTTAATTTTTCCGAAACTTTTGAAAACTGATGTTTGATCTCTTGAAATGCAGCTTCAAATAAATTGCTAGATTTATCTTTAGGACGAATTGCTAGCGTGACCTCTTCATCGGCAAACTCTTTGAGGCGATAACCATACTCCAGATTTTCTTTTTGAGCGCGCATTTTCGGATAGAGGCGAATCACACCTTTGAACAGTTCTTCTTCTTGTTGGAACAAGGCTTGATTGATCTTATCCGATCGCTCAACGGTCAGAGAACCACCAGGCAACCAATTTTTTTGCCCCTGAAGTCTAGTGTAAATGTTGTATTCAGGTAGCCCTTTCTTCTTCATTTCATCATATTTCTCGGCAGCAACCGCCCGCTTCTCCTTATTTGCCTTGGCTTTTTCCTGCGCCATCAGCTCCTGTGGTTGAATCTTGCCAAATCCCAATTTAGTCGTCATATAAAACTTAATTTATGCTTGTGATTAATTTATGCTTGCGATCGAACTATTGCCTTCACGAAAGTTTATACTACTTTCTCGATCGACTAAGTTCGGTTTTCCGACAACTCGATTATGTTTCGATCGGGATCGAGTACAAATAAAGCGGCGCGACCTGAAGCACTGACTTGCACCTCACATCCATGTGAGCGTAAATCCTGCTTTGCTGTTTCTAGATCGGCTACCGACAGGGCCATGTGGTGACCGCGCCCCCATTTTTCGGGCAGATCGTTAGGCAACTTTTCTAAACGATCGACCTGAATCAAATGAATCTGGTAGTCGTCCACCTGATACCATGCTCCAGGGAACCTTAGCTGTCGATCGACTTTGACTAACCCCAAAACCTCACCGTAAAAATGCTCGGATTTAGCCAAGTCTGAGACTGGAACAGCCGTATGGAGGCACTTAAGGATTTGCATATACGTATAATTTAATCATCGTCAACGACCAACTATCCAATTCATTAACCCTAATTTTTAAGCGAATCAATCAACGTGCCAATAGAAACTCTCGATTTTCAACTTCCCGATCCTAATGATAACCGCATCTCTGAGCCAGATTTCCTCGAATCTCTCGATACTGCTTGGCAAGTATGCGATCGATTTGACCTCCAAACCGATATCTGGCGAGGCAGAATTTTACGATCGATACGCGATCGAGAAAGATCGATCAAGGGGATTGAGCCTGAAGAGGGGGTGGATATTACCAGTGAAAGTTCGATCGTCCAAAGCCCTGGATTCCTAAATTGGTTGAAGGATCGCGAAATCAGCAAAAGTCGGGCTTATAGTTGGATTGAGCTAGCGGATAGTGCCGATCAGCTATTCGATCAAGAGCCAATGGAACCCGAAGTGATTGAGCGATTTAGTAAGAGAGCGTTTATCGAAACCGCCCAAGCATCGCCCGAAGTGCAGCAGATGATCGCAGCATCGGCAAGAAATGGCGACCAAATTACCCGCCGCGAAGTCCGTCAACTCTCGAATGAGTGGACAACGATGTCATCCGATCTACTCTCAGATGAGATTAAAGAAAAAGCCGCATCGAGTATGATCCCTGTCAAATATCTTGCGCCTTTAGTCAAAGAGATGGAAAAGCTGCCATCGCATCACCAGACTTACCTGCGTCAAGAGATTGCTGAAAACCATGATGTGGATAGCCTCAAACAAGCCACTGCCGAAGCCCAACAGTTATCGAAATACCTAGCTAATACCACCCAAATCCAAGCTTTAGAAGGTGTGGAATTTAGTATGGAAGCAGCTTTAGCTGAAGCCCTACGAATTGGTAGCCTCAAAGCCGCCGCCGATCTGGTGAATTATGCTTCACAGTTGGAACAGTCGATCGCCAAACTCTACACGACATCCAAACGTTTCAATTCACTCATGGATAAGCTCTATGACGATAGTGGCGCAAGTACCCCAAACCTTCGATCGCTCCTTTCTGCCTTGGAAACTCTCTCAGGTGAAAACATGGAAATCAAGCTCGGTAGTGATGAGAACTCTCGCACGATCCGCTTGCAAATCCAAACCGATCAGGATGTTGCTAAATCTTGATCGAGGTCAATTTTTGACAGGATGATCGATCGAAGTCATAAGACCGCAGGGAATTATCAATTTTCTTGTGGCATGGGAATGTTTCACGGTTCGATCGAGGTGGAAGAATAAGGTGTTATCTCTACTTCAAGACTCTGGTGGCATTAGCGATCGCTAGTAAAGCTACACCCACATCGGCAAAAACAGCCTCCCACATACTGGCAACCCCAAAAGCTCCTAAAAGTAAAAATACACCTTTAACAATCAAAGCCATCCAGATATTTTGCCAGACAATTTGTAGCGTCTTTTTCCCAACTCGAATCGCTTCCGCAACTTTGGCAGGAGAATCATTTATAATCACCACATCCGCAGTCTCGATCGCCGCATCAGAACCGATGCCACCCATAGCGATCCCGACATCTGATCTTGCGAGTACAGGTGCGTCATTAATACCGTCACCGACAAAGGCAACTTTCCCTTTTTTATCTGCGGCTTTGAGAATAGTTTCAATTGCTTCGACTTTTCCTTCAGGCAGCAATTCAGCCACATAGGAACTCAAACCCAGTCTACCTGCTACATCTGCGGCTACACCTTGATTATCACCAGTCAGCATAATCGTTTTGATCCCCATCTGATTCAGAGAATGAATCGCCAGAGCAGCATCATCTTTAACTTGATCGGCAATTGTGATATAGCCCGCATATTTTTTATCAACAGCCACATGAACCACTGTGCCAGAGACTTTACAAGTATCATGAGCAATATTCTCGCGATGGAGTAGTCGATCGTTCCCCGCGATTACCAGTTTGTCTTCTACCATTGCCCGAATGCCATGTCCTGCAATCTCTTCGTAGTTTGTAACTTTAGCTAGATCGAGGTTACCTTTGTAAGCTTCTTTGATTGATTGGGCGATCGGATGATTTGATTGTGCCTCGACATAAGTAGCAAAAGAAAGTAATTCGTCTTTAGAGAATCCATTGGCAGGTTCAACAACTGAGACTTGGAAAGCTCCTTTAGTCAATGTACCTGTTTTATCAAAAACAACGGTCTTGACATCTGATAAAGAATCCAAGAAAGTTGACCCTTTAATTAAAATCCCTCGTTTCGCTGCACCACCAACACCACCAAAGTAGCCCAAAGGAATGCTAATCACCAATCCACAAGGACAAGAAATCACCAAAATCACTAAAGCTCGATAAATCCATTCGGCAGAGGTAGCATTGGGAATAATTAGAGGTGGAATAATCGCGATCGCTAATGAAATAAACACCACAATCGGCGTGTAAATCTTGGCGAATTTCGTAATGAATTTCTCGGTTTCAGCTTTTTTACTACTGGCATTTTGCACCAGATCGAGAATTTTAGCGATCGAAGATTCACCAAACAGTTTCGTAACACGAATATCTAAAACCCCCGTTTTATTGATCATGCCAGCTAAAACAGGTTCACCCACATTCACAGATCGCGGCACAGATTCACCTGTGAGAGCAGATGTATCAATTTGAGATATACCTGAGATTACTTCTCCATCCAAAGGAATTTTCTCGCCTGCCGTAACAGTAATGATGTCACCAATTTGCACTTTCTCAGGAGAGGTTTTGGTGATACTTCCATCGACCTTGAGATTGGCATAGTCAGGACGAATTTCTAGCACAGCTTTGATCGATCGACGTGAGTTCCCAACTGCATATTCTTGGAACAGTTCACCAATCTTGTAAAACAGCATTACCCCAACGGCTTCGGGTAATTGATGAATAGCGATCGCGCCCAATGTCGCAATAGTCATCAGGAAATTCTCATCAAACCACCGACCTTTGAGAATATTCTTTCCTGCGATCATCAAAACATTCCAACCACTCAAAAGATAGGCAGGAATTAGGACTAAATATTCAGCCCAAGCATAGGGGGTATTGTGTAAAGGAGTGTTATAAATCGAACCTATAGCGAACAGCCCGACTACTGCGGCAACAGGAATAGCTTCTCGCTTGAGGTCAAATTCTCGATCACCATGACTATGACCATGATCGTGATCGTGATCATTTCCTTCCTCATCGTGATGATTGTGGCTTTTTCGATCTTCTTGGCGATCATCGTCATCGCTGCAACCACAACACCCGCTATTTTTAACCATACTCTTGAATATATGAAAGGTTATTCATATATTTGCATCAAACTTACTCAGAATGCAAGGCTATCTCTAATAATCTTTACACTTTAGGCTCATCTAAATGCTCAGCAACTTCTCGATAAAGATTGACAATATGGCTGTCAGCAAGACTGTAGTAAATATTGCGTCCCTCACGGCGATAGTTGACTAAGTGCATAGATCGTAGGGCTTTTAATTGATGCGATACGGCAGATTCGGTCATCTGGAGCACAGCCGCAAGATCGCATACACAGGTTTCTTGTCCTACGAGAATAGAGAGGAGCCGTAGACGATTTGGGTCAGCAAGGATGCCAAAAAACTCTGACATCTCCTGTGCTTTTGTCATAGCTAAAAGTTGCTGCTTACCTTGACTCACACTGTCAAGATGCACCATATGAGTGTCACAGGTGGGGGCATCAGCTTGTTGTTGGATGATTTTCTTAGCTGCCATTAATTACCTTAACTTCTCATAGTGATATTCGTTCTCACTCACGATACAGCCTATTGAGGAACTAAGGGGTACAATAACAGCATTTGGTAAACCAGTTTTTGAAGAAGGATTTATCTAAGAGCAACCAAAAGATTCGCAATACCTGTTGAATCGCAAATAAGGTCTGAGGTTTAAACTGCCTGATAAAAGCCTTAAGAACCAACCAGAGCATTTCAATAGGATTAAAATCAGGAGAATATCTAGGTTAAGTACAGAGGCTTAGCACCTTTGCCTCTGATCCTAAAATCGCTCAACTCTATCGCGAGCGAAACATATAGATACATGGTTGAATTACAAAGGTTGTAAGCTACTCTGGTTTTGTCGTTCACTATTTAGCTTTGTGCAAAAGTTGCATCTACAGAAGTTAATCAGGCAAAAGTTACCTGCTTTTTGGCAGTTTTGTCGTCCCCATACAGTAATTGGCACTAGCTTAAGTACAGTTGCGCTTTTCTCGATCGCTCAATCTACTTTTCAAATCGCTAATTTATGGTTGTTATTTCCTGCCCTGATTGCTTGTCTGTGTGGCAATGTTTATATTGTGGGATTAAATCAACTCGAAGACATCGAAATAGATAAGATTAATAAGCCACATTTGCCTCTTGCCTCTGGTGATTTCTCAGTTCGAGAAGCACAGATTATTGTCGCTGTGGCAGGAGTTTTTGCCGTTTCGATCGCTGCTGCTAATGGTCTATTTTTATGTTTCACGGTGATTTCTAGTTTACTGATCGGTACAGCGTATTCTTTGCCGCCAATCCGATTAAAGCGGTTTCCTCTCTGGGCTTCGGTTTGTATTTTTGTGGTGCGGGGTGTAGTTGTTAACTTAGGATTGTTTCTACATTTCAATCAAATATTAAATCAGAGCTTAAATATCCCTTCCTCAATTTGGGCATTAACCACATTTGTGCTGATATTTACTTATGTGATTGCAATCTTTAAAGATATACCTGATACCGAAGGAGATCGAACCTTTAATATTTCAACCTTATCTCTGAAGTTAGGGCAAAGAGCTGTGTTTAATTTATCTCGACAAATCCTCATTACTCTATATCTTGGGCTGGCAATTCTCAGTTT
>Ga0163154_10010580_pt1 | contig 10215 bp, 6 predicted proteins | sample OliLakLV19MP9P1_FD_148649 | JGI IMG/M metagenome (GOLD analysis project Ga0163154, IMG submission 148649) | Freshwater microbial mat bacterial communities from Lake Vanda, McMurdo Dry Valleys, Antarctica - Oligotrophic Lake LV.19.MP9.P1 | ecosystem: Environmental > Aquatic > Freshwater > Lake >...
CAATAGCACGTACTGTGGGCATTTCTTTATCGAAATCCTTCGCTATGCCCCAAAGCGTGTCACGAAAAACCCATCCGGTCACATTTTCGTGATTTTGTTCCTGTACAAATCAGATAAACCCCCTTTTCCGATGCCAATCCCTCGTGAACTGCCGGAAAACAGATGTTTTCCGGCAGGGCAAAAAACCCAGAGAGTGAAACCTCGTTTCAATTCCACACTGCACAAATAGCCACACTGGTTCGATTAAAAGGTCACACTCTTGATCGGCAGTTTTCTTCCGGTCAAGTTTCAATTCCACACTGGTTCGATTAAAAGTCGTTTCCCCTTCAGCTCTTTTCTACAAAGGCGCGAAGTCCGCCTTCGCGGACTGGAAGATTTATTTTATCGCGAGTCCCTAACACAACCAAAAACGGCTGAAGTGCCCGCTAATTGCTCGCTTTCACCAAATATGCGTCAGAGCCCACAGAGTCAGAAAAGTCACAGGCATTCAATTCTCCAAGGTTTAGACCGTCCGATAATATAAGTAAGACGTCCCGCACAGAGAAATGTAATGACTCTGTGCGGGACGTCTTAAGATTCATACGGTTTATATCGTTTATAGGGTATATACTGTATATACCCTATAAGTATGAGGAGGTTCTTATGCCTGCAAAAGTGATCACTGTCTGTAATCAAAAAGGGGGCGTGGGGAAAACGACGATTACGATGCAGCTTTCCGGAACGCTGGCGAGGCGGGGATATAAAGTCTTGGTGGTTGATGCGGATCCTCAAGGAACGTCAACCCGTTGGGCGGCATCGGCTGAGGATGATCTCCCCTACCCTGCTACCGTCATCGGGCTGAGTATGGCAGGGACAAAAGTCCATCGGGAAGTAAAGCGGTTCTTTGAAGATTACGACATCATCGTGATTGATTGCCCGCCAGCTGCCGATAGCCCGGTTCCTCAGAGTGCCCTGCTTGTCTCGGATCTGGCACTGGTGCCGATCATCCCGTCTCCCCCCGACCTTTGGGCATCAGTTGGTATCCGCAAAGTCATCGAAGGCGCGGCGGTGGTCAATGAAACACTGACCGTTCGCCTCGTCGTCAACCAACTCCGTGAACGCACCAAGTTAGGGCAGGAGGTCTTACGAATGTTGCCTGAATTTGGCATCGATATCTGCCGCACGATGTTGCGTCAGCGTGAACCCTATCGGCAATCACCGATGTTTGGTCAGACCGTTCATTTTATCGGCAGCCTCTCAAGCGAAGCCGTCAAAGAAGTGGAAGCCCTGACTACGGAAGTTCTGGAACTCATCCACTTGCCGATCCGCAAGGAATAATCTTCATACCATATAAACTATATATACTGTTTATATGGTATGAAGATTATTCCTCGTGAGAGAGGATATGGGAGTTCTCCTGCCTTTCAACAGATGGTAAACACATCAGTTCAACAGATGGTAAACACATCAGTTCAACAGATGGTAAACACATCAGTCAGATTTCAAGATCAATACTCTCTGCAAAAATCACAATAGAACAAGGCATTCCCAGTAGAGAAATTGCTGGGAATTCTGTAGAAACACCAAGCCGCACAGGCAATTGGAAGGAAGACATAACCCCAGTGAAGAAAGATATCAATCAAGCCCTGCGGCATTCCCTTCGAGCTGAAGAGGATGCCGTCGGCAAAAGGTTCGAACGCGCAGAGAAGATTTTCGGGGAACAGGAAGGCGGTACCGACCTCTCTTCCCCCATTCCTTCGGTAAATCGCCCCGAAGTAAACCGAGTGATCCGAGACAGCTTTACAATGCCTGCCGATGAGTACCATCAGATTGCTCAGTTGCAGGATCGGTGTCTCAAAGCGGGGATCCGATCTAACAAAAGCGAATTAATTAGGGCAGGATTATCTGCACTCCAGGCAATGGCGGACGAAGATTTTATGCAGATAGTACACAGATTGCCCAAAGTTAAAACAGGACGCCCTGCCCAGCCATAATCTACTCATACTGTATAAACCGTTTATACAGTATGAGTTTGGTTGATTTTCTTCGGACAAACGGCAAACATCTGGAAGTTCATGGCTATGAGCATCGAAAATCGATTAAGAATCCGGACTTCGGATGGCTGACTCTTGTGCTATTCAAGACAAAAAACCGGCGCGAACATTGCCACCCATTCAACTCGCAGACAATCTTACCTTCGCGACCAAAATAATGCACAAACGCCTTATTTCGATAGTCATTTTGCATTATTTTGGTCGTCAAAACGCCCTATTTCGGTAGTCATTTTGCATTATTTCGGTCGCCGGATCGCCCTATTTCGGTCGCGACATTTTTGGCGGATTTAGGGTATATTCCTTCTCATTACGCCCTTTTTTTTACGTGGTTTTTATGTCTCTACAGATTCGACAGATTCTAGACAGTATTCGACACACACTCGACTCGCGTGCGTGTGTGTGCGAGGGAGAGCATTATTGATGAGTCCCGAATATCTTTCCACCGAAACCGACCATGACTTGACGCTGAGCATCATTCGGACGGAAACGGCATTGCGCTACCCCATTCACAATCTTTCGTCTGGGGAGCCGATGAGTATCGAGATCAAAAAGACCGATGCGAATGGGACGGTTCATTTTTTGTGGGAAGTGACCTATAACAACAAATATGGCCAACCGGGGCGACTTGCCTACAAAATCGACACGGTGATTATTAACCGCCGTATTGATGAAGCACGGGGCAGAAACGCTCCTGTTCCCAAAGTACTGAAACTAGGAACGCTTCGCGATATCGCCGCCGAAGTCGGTACAGGAGAGGGCAATACCAATGCAATCAAGCGTGCTCTTCGCCAAAATGCCTTTGCAGGACTCACGGTCAAAGGGTTGCATTACAAAACGAGCGAGCGCATTGAACAGACTTTTGAATTCAGTGACACGCGCTATGGGATTATCTTCACTGGCGAAACATTGCCTAATGGGACAAAAGCGGGTGCTGTCTATGTGATTTTTCATGACCTTTATCTGGCACTGCTTAACAGTGCCATTCGCCGTCCGCTCGACTATGACTATCTCAAATCCCTCAGTCCGACGGAGCAACGGTTCTACGAAATTCTGAGTTATCAAATGATGGCGGCAATTAAGTACAGGCAGCGTGCCAAACTTCGTTATTCGGAATACTGTCAATTGTCGACACAGATTCGTCATACCGACCTGCGCCGCGCTCGCGATCAGATGCGGGTTGTGCATCGTCCCCATATTGAATCGGGCTACATTCTGCGTGATCCGGAATTTCAGTTGACCCACGATGAAGACGGTCTGCCGGACTGGTTTATTCTGTACGTACCGGGCAAAAAGGCAGAAGCAGATCAACTCGCCTTTGATTTTGCGGGTGGAATTCCTCTCCGCAAAAAAGAAGCGTTTCCTGAACCTCTTGCCAAACGGGTTATTGCAGTTCCCAGCATTCCGCAGCCACTCGCATTGTTTTCTGACAGCTCGGAAAGCGAGTTCGTTGTATCTGAAGAGCCGACTGACCAACTGGCACGTTATTTCTATCAGCAATGGAACAAGACCGGCACTCACGCTTTGCTGAGTGTAGGGGATCGTCAGTTGGCAGAAGAACTGCTCCGCTCGTATGAATTGGACGAAGCACAAGCCATTGTGGATCACTGCGTAATGCATGCACGGAACGCATATCCTCACCTCATAACATTTGGAGGAGCGCGTTCACTGATGGGCATCGCCATTGCGAACTATCAGGAGAAGAAAACGGAGCGTGAGCGGGTGCGGCAACGTCAGCAAGGGAAAGCTGTTAAAGACGCTCAGGAGGCTCACAGAGCGCGCTTTATGCCTTTCTATGCTCAATATACCGAAAGGTGTCTGGAAACGCTCTGTGCGGTCAATACAGAGCAATTTAAACGCTATCGAATGCACCGTGCTGATTTGCGGGCAAAGGTCTGTATAGGCAAAATTCGTCCTGAAGGACCGATTGGGCAGAGTTTGCTGGACGCATTTGACGCACCGGAACGAGAGGCTGAACGCCTGCGAGAATTCTTCCAACAAGAAATCCTCGATTTTTGGGAATGGGATCGCCTGCAAAATTCTGACGCTTTTAATAATCATACGGTATAAACTATATGAACGGTATAAACTATATGAACGGTATAAACTATATGAACGGTATAAACTATATGAACGGTATAAACTATATGAACTGTTTAAATGTTGAATAGTTTTGATCTGCATCTTTTATAATAAGGCATTGAGCATTATCGGACGTGATTATCGGGGGTGGTTCGAAGACAGGACGACCTTATATGCTGTACCAGAAAGCCCCCTCACTTGCTCGGCGTGAGATATGCTCATAAGCAGCAGTCAGTTTCAGATCGAAGAGTGTTTTGTCATAGGAAGAGGGGAGTGCTGCATCTAAAGCATCCCGCATCGCTTGTTTGACACGGACACTGCTCTGTTCACTGCGAAACCAGTCCTGTACCAGAACCTTCGGGTGTTCTTCTTTCAGTCGCTTCAGCAGGGCGCGGGCGGTGTTCTTGACCCGAATCTCTTCATCCTGAGTCATACGATCTTTTTTGAGCAGATCATAGAGTTCTAATTCGACTTCGGACAGACCTTCGCGAATGTGCCGCTCATCTTCTGCGTGCAAACTCTCTGCATAATCAAGCAATTCCGCAAAGATGTTCTCGGTGTCCGCACCTCCCGCATTGTATTTGGCGATAATGGCGGCAAGGCGTTCGACAAACGGCTTGCGTGTGACATTCTTCTCCAGCATTTGCGCGAGTTTCTTTTCCAGAAAACCGCGTAAATCGGCAATCTCCAGATTAGGATACGCCCGCTGAGGAAACTCCTCTTTGAGCTTGGCAAAGTCGGTTTTGCTCAAGTCCCAGATTTTGCTGCCTTGCAGTGCCGCGTAATCGCCCAACTCTTCACGCACGGATTGGGCGGTGATGCTCTGATCCAGCAGTTCCGCCACTTTCTGGCGGGCAGAGTCGAGCGAGGTCTGCTCCATCAACGAGTCCATCACGCCACGCAGATAGGCGAAGACCGGAACCAGAGGGCGTTTGCCGACAGTGAATATCTCCGGCTTGCACGCTTCATAGAGAGAGGTAATCACGTTTTCGTGAATGTTGAGTTCCTGCCGCCATTCGTCTTTCTGTACCAAAATGTCGGCGAACTGATGGAATGCGGCGACATTCTTGAAAACGCTTTCGGTTTCCAGCACCGTTTCGAGGACGACATCTTTGCTGAGGCAGAACGCAACGCCCTCAGCAATCGCGGCATCCAGCATGGCGATGAGATTCTCTTTGGGCTGCACCGGCATATCCAATTGCGCGTCACCGCCCATGCCATACGCGGCGAGGGCTTTCTTCATATTGCGGAACACGCCATAATAGTCCACAATTTCGCCGTTTGTCTTGATAATGCCGTTGATTTCGTAGGAGCAGACGCGGTTGGCGCGGGCAATCGCCTGCATCAGCGTGTGATCGCGCATCGGCTTGTCGAGATAGAGCGTGGAGAGTGACGGCACATCGAAACCCGTCAGCCACATCGCACAAACAAACACCAGCCGAAGCGGGTGCGTCTCGTCCTTGTAGTGATCCTCATAGTCACGCCCGTCGGTGTCCACTTTGGTCAGACGGTCACGGTGCGGCTTGATATCTAATCCCTGCGTCTGAAACTTGGCGATCTCATCGGCTTCTTCGCTGATGACCACCGCCATCTCGGTTGCTTTCATGAAGTCGAGCCGCTTTTTGAGAGCGACCTTTCGCACCGGGTCAGTTTCGGCGTTGAATTTGCCTTGAAGTTGGTTTTGCGCTTTCTTCCACTCGGCTTTGACTTTGTCGTACATCCGTACCGCCGTGAATTTATCAACGGAGATTACCATGCCTTTGCCGAGATAGCCGCGAGCGGGGAAATGCGCGACAATATCGGCGGCGATTTTGTCCAGCCGGTCGTTGTTGCGGATGACCGATGCCTCTTGCGCGAATTTGGTTTCCAGTTTGTGCTGCTGGGCGTCCGTGAGGTTTTCGTCCTCATAAATCTCGGCAAGCTCTTCGTCCAGTTCGTCGTTTTGGAGCTGCACTTCGGGAACGCGCTTCTGATAGAAGAGGGGAACTGTCGCGCCGTCCTCGATGGACTGGGTGAAATTGTATTCGCTGATATAGTCGCCAAACCATTCATGCGTGAGCCGCCTTGCGCCGAGCAGGGGCGTGCCGGTAAAGGCGAGATAGGCGGCATTCGGCAAGCCCGCCCGCATATTCTCCGCGAGTTCCTTGTACTGGCTGCGGTGCGCCTCGTCCACAATCACGATAATATCGTCGCGCTCGGAGAGAACGGGATACTGCTTCCCCTTATCGTAGCGGAATTTGTGAATCAGGGAGAACACCATCCGCTTATTATGCCCCAGATAGTCGCGCAGTTTCTCGGAGTTCTGCGGTTGCGCGGCGTCGCTTTCCAGAACCGTTTTGGTACGGACGAAATTCTTGTAGATTTGGCTGTCCAAATCCTCGCGGTCCGTGATGACGACAAAGGTATAACTGCCCGCGAGAGTGCGGAACACTTTGCGGACGAGAAAGATCATGGAGAACGACTTGCCTGCGCCCTGAGTATGCCAGAAGATGCCGAGTTTGCCCTCTTTGGCTTTGCGCTCCTTGAGCGATTCGAGAGTGCGATTCACGCCAATAAATTGATGGTTTTGGGCGATGATCTTCTGCGTTTCGAGATAGAAAATGGTGAAGTTTTCGAGATAATCGAGCAGACGATCCGGGCGGAACAGACCGGCTGCGGCGCGTTCGATGCTGGTGTGTGCCGCCGCAATCTCTTTGCGCTCCACCCGCTCGCGCTCGTCATCGGGGCGCAACCAGGCAAAGAAATGCTCCCACGCGGCAGAGATCGAGCCGACACGGGTTTCGATGGCGTTGGAGAGCAGGACAAAGGCGTTGAAGTGGAAGAGACGCGGGATGTCGTGCTTGTAATTGGTGAGATTGTCGTCGTAGGCGGATTTGAGTTTGACGTTGGAGTTTTTGAGTTCCACCATCACAAGCGGAATGCCGTTGACATACAGCAGCACATCAGGACGCCGCCAGTGGGTTTCGCCTGTGATCCAAAGCTGGGTGACGGCGAGAAATTCGTTGCGGTCTGGTGTCTCGAAATCAATGAGGCGGACTTTGCCGTGTTCGGTTCTGCCCTGCGGATTGGCGTATTCGACATCGATCCCCTCACGCAAGAGGAAATCAATTTCGGCATTGGCGGTGATGATGGACTGAGCAAGGCGGCGATCCGTGAACTGCGACAGGGCGAGATCAATCGCGCTTTCGGGCAAATGGGAATTAAGGCGCAGGGCGGCGGCACGCAGGCGATCCAGCAGCAGCACTTCGGACTTGTCGGCGCGTCCCGTGCCATCGGGGAGTGTGTCACGATTGACGGTATAGGCGTTGAGGGTTTGCCAGCCCAATGTCGTCGTGAGTTTAGCGATCAGGGCGTTTTCGATGTCGTCTTCAGAGATAAAATTCGGCATGGGTTTCTCTGTCTGCTCTCAAAAACAGTCTGAGCGCGGGAGCATTCTACTGTCCGACACTCTATGGTTCCGGTTTGAGATAGGCAACTGCGTTTGTCCAGTCGTGCGTGTGCATGGAATCGTAAAGGGCGATCAGGGCGCGAACCTGACCGCCGCGATCCGATTGAAGAATGCTCGCTTTGCTGATAAAGACCACGCCGCTATGCTCGCGTCCCTCCATTGCCCACTGCGTCAGAAGCGGCGCGATGGTGCGCTGATCGTAGGTCACCAGCGTCAAATTCTCGGTTCGCGCTCTGGCTAAAATCTCCGCATCTTCCGCTTGGAGCAGGCTTCCCTCGCGCCAATGCCGCAGACTATAGACGGTGATGTCGGGTCGCCTTGCGTTGATCTGCTCCGCCACATTCGGCGAAAGGTGTGCATCGGTAAGCAAGGCAAGCATCAGGAGTCCTGCTCTGCGCTGTATGTCGGGACGGTCACGACGTGCAGATCGGGAAATAGCCGTTTCAGTCGTTCCTCTCCCATCTCGTTGTCTTGCAGGGCGTGGTCTATCTCGTCACGATAGGCGGCGTAATAGTTGAGAGCCGTTTTCACTGCCGCAGCGGGGTATTGGAGATGCTCGGCGGTGCGTGCGGCATCCATCTCGAACTCTTGCGCCAGCGAGATAAATTCCCAAACCGCCATTCCCGTCTGCTTGACATAAGGCTGCCGCCCGATGGACGTACTGCGAAACTCGATTCCGGCAAATTCCTCTTCGCGCAGAGATTCATCAAGGAGAATCATTCCGGCACGGGTGCGGGTTGCGCCGTTGCCGAGGGTACGAGCGAAGCGATCCAAACGATTGATCAATTCTTCGGGCAATCGCAGACTGACCGTTTGAGACATAGCAAAGAGACCTCGCTTTCCATGAATGCGCTGTGTGTATTGTACACGGTGCAAGCGTTTCTGACAAGCCCGCCGCGAAAGTCGAAACTTCTGCTCATTTGTCTTGAGACTTTCGACACGGTTGGAGTTCTACTCCGCGCCCTGCATCCCCACCGGAAACGCAATCTCAAGATTTTCGACTTCGACTTTTCCTGACAGCAACCGCGACAAGAGCATATCGCGAGTTTTTTTGAGGTTTGCGCTTGATTCGCTCAGATTCTTTTTCTGCTGGAATATGTCCTGTACAAAATCTGAAAACTGGTTGATAACCTCAACGGGAGGCATAAGAAATTTATTGGCATATGCTTGCCCTCTGTTCAAACCGGGAACTGCTGCATCATTATCGAGGAAGCTCAGCGACTGCAAAAGAAAATACAGATAATAGAGGCTTATATCCGATTTGACGTAGTAGACGGTATCAATTGGGAAAAAAGACGCGAAAGACCAATGGACACTACCGACATTGCCTTTTCGCCCAACAATGATTCCGGGACCTTCAACGAGATACTGATTATGCGTGCCGACGATGCCGCTTGAGCCGATAACTGGATATATGCCCTCAATACGATTTTCATCCTTGAGAGCTTTTCCATAGGCGAGTTCGACAATTGCATCCAATCGCTTGATTTCCCAACCATCAGGGATACCGTGATGCACCGGGACGCCCTCATAGCCGGGAAACCGCAACCGCACGAACCACTCGCGATAAACCTCTTCCGCCATTTTTTCGAGCAGGGCGATACGGCGCGTGTTGTTCTCGATAAGGTCGTCGTATGCGGAAAGTATCGCGGCGATTTTGCGTTGGATGGGAAGCGGTGGAATATTCAGTTTGATACGCTTCATGTCTTTGATTGGCAGTTGTGGTTGTGCCGATCCTGAAGCAAATAAAGCATACTGCTGTTTCAATAGCGACGACTTGCAAAGGTGATACAGAAAAAGCGGCTCGAAAGTCTTGTCGCAACGCAGAATTACCATACCGGAATTTATCCTCATATGCTCATAGGGGATTCTGCGATGATAGTATGCCACGCTGCCAACAGTGCCGCGTGTGGTAAGGACTATATCATCCCGAATTAATTTGCCTTTGCGAAGCAGTGAGTCTTTTTGCTCAGTAATAAAGTCGCCGGTATCAATCTGAAATTTGTCGTCAACAATATTGCTGGTACTGAGGAATAAGCAATATCCTTCTGGCTGAAATTCCTCTCGGCTTGGATAATTTGTTCCTCTATCGCCATCGATAATATCAATGCCGCAGTATTGGAGTTCTTTGGTTTCCCACTTGCTCATTTATGCCCCCACGATCTGCGCGACGTTGTGCGAAATGACGGAAGCGAGTTCGGCGGCTCTGGCGTTGAGGCGTTCCAGTTCCGCGTTCAGGGTTTGCAGGTCGGCGCGAAACTCTTCCGGCGTCTTGCCGTCCTCCTCGATGACCACGCCGACATAGCGACCCGGATTGAGCGACCAGTTCTGCTCTGCGACTTCTTCCTTTGTGGCGCGTTTGCACAACCCGACGACATCTGTATACTCGCCTTCGGGGAAACGCTCTTGCAGCCATGCGGCGTTTGCGAACGATTCGGCGGCAAACTTCACACTCGCGGCGTAGGTATCGAGCGCGGCTTTGGCGTCGCGGAGTTTCTTGTCTTGGGGTTTGCGCTTGCCTTCCGCCTCTGCCTCTTCGCCGAGTGCCTTCTCATAGTCGCGCAGTGCCTTGTCCAGAGCATTTACCGCCGCCTGCACGCTCCCGACGAACGTTTTGCCTTCGGTGACGACTGCCTGTTGTTCCGCGTTGACCTC
>Ga0163154_10010581_pt1 | contig 10215 bp, 10 predicted proteins | sample OliLakLV19MP9P1_FD_148649 | JGI IMG/M metagenome (GOLD analysis project Ga0163154, IMG submission 148649) | Freshwater microbial mat bacterial communities from Lake Vanda, McMurdo Dry Valleys, Antarctica - Oligotrophic Lake LV.19.MP9.P1 | ecosystem: Environmental > Aquatic > Freshwater > Lake >...
GGAGGGAGGCGAGCGCAGCGAGCGGGGTGGGGGTCAAACTGACACCCTGCGTAAGGTGAGTTAAAAACAATATTCATACCAAAGTCGGATGCTATGCTTGCCATAGTATGCTAACCTGTAAACTATCACTGTAGTTTCGCTGCACCAGATAACCGTAAACATACAGGAGAGAATTGCATGAAGACTCGTTCTTTACTTGGGGTAACAATCCTACTCATCGTACTGACTTTGGGCATGAGCGCAGGTGCAGTATTCGCAGGGTCGGCTGGCTTTAGTGGGACATTCGCGGGCGACCCTACCATGCCCGTCGTCTTTGGAAACACGCCCACCTGTACAGGGCAAGGGGTTACGCCAGTACGCTACGACGCATATCCCTTCACGGTGACGGCGACAGGTTCATACAGCTTCACGCTGACTTCCGTCGCTCCGGTCTCTGCATACGCCAGTTTCTATATCATGAACAGCAGTTTCAACCCCGCTGCCGCTTATCCGAACTGCATTGCGATCTCAAACAATGGACCTGTCACCAGCCTCACCCTCAACTTGACTGCTGCAACGACCTACTACCTCGTCATCTTTGACGATGCCAATGCACAGGATACGGGGGGCTATTCGATGAGTGCCAACGGCGTCGGTGATTTTGCCGGCTTGCCCGGAAGTGTTGTTGCTCCCGGTGCCGCCGCTTGCACGACCCCGCTGCCATCGGGTTCGGTGATCCGCAATGTGCCGTTGGGCGCACCCACTTACTATGAAGCGAGCATCGGCGCACGCACGACCTTTGATCTGCCAGCGGGTAACTGGTACGTCAGCCAAACCAGCGGCGATTTCGCGCAGGTCTGGATCGCTTGTCAGGCGAACCTCGTGTGGATTCCAACCACCGCATTAGGCGGGTAAAAAATCACAGCTTTCTTAATAGGGCGATCCAAGTGTGGATCGCCCTATTGATTCACCCAAATGAGATTACCCCGATGACCGACCCGGAATTTGAGCAAATCGCTCACCGTATTGACCCGCAAAGCACGCTGATCCGCACATGGGCGCTTGATCCCGTCATCGAGCGCCGCATGGTCGATCAACACCGCTGGTTTGTGGATCAAGCCATTGCAACCCTATCCGCTTCTTAAAGAGAGGGTTGCTCAATCGCTGGTTACTGGGCGATGAATCGCAGCGCCGCGATATTCTGGGTGCAGTCACTTCGCGTCTCTACCGTGTAGACGGGGGACGCCGGAAATCCGGTTGCATCCAACAACTGCGTGATGTAGGTCGCGTCTTGCGCCGCATTCCCAAGTTCTAGCTCAAACCCGCCGGGACCAAAACCGGGTGAACTGCCCGTCGCAATCGTTTGATCTACTTCATTCCCCACAATGCGAATGCCGTAACCTTCCACCGCCACTCCGTTTGCGTCGATCACCGACCCCGCAATGCTCGACCAGCGACAGCCGTCGCGTCCCGCCGGATTAGTCAAGTAAATTATCCGTGCGCCGGGAACGATATACGGATACTCAATCGCTTCGCCGGGGGGCGTGCCGAATGGCGTGCTAAACCCTTCGATGAATACAGGCGTGAACGTCGCTGTAGGGGCGGGCGTAAACGTCTCGCTAGGGGTGGGTGTGCGTGATGGCGTAAACGTTTGAGTCGGCGTATGCGTCCATGTCGGGGTATACGTTGCCGTGATGATGCGCGGCAGCAGAGTCGGCGGCGCAAGCGGGTTGAGCGCCGAAAACGGATTTTGCCACACCAGCACGAGATAACCGATCACACCACAGGTCAGCATCAACATCAACAGTGCGACGAGGTTATAAGGGCGCGGATCACGGCGCGGTTTGCGCGGTATCGCCTTACGTGGAGGTGGCGGTTCTTTAAGCATCGCAGTTTCCCCCTCTGGAGGGGGATTATCTGGGAGAGGCGGAAAACGGTCAGTCATAAACGAGAGCCTGTTTTTCTCCCCCTCTCCTTTTTCGGAGAGGAGGTTGGAGGGTGAGGTTATCGCACTAGAACGGGCGAGTTTGCGCGAAATTGACCAGCGCCAAGTTCTGCTGGCAAACCCCCGAAAACCGTACCTGTACCGTCTCAGAGATGATCGTCCCGCCTTGCGATTGCAGTTCGACAAAATAGATGTTGGTGTTGACAGTGTTGGAGAGCGGCACTTCCCAGCCCGACGCGCCATACAACGAGTTCGACCCGCTGGAGGTATACGTATCAATGCCGGAACCGTAAACATGCACGCGAATGCCGCCAATTGCCTGAGCCGACATATCGCTGACCTGCCCGCCGATTCCCTGCCACGAACATCCCGCCGAATTCGCAAAATTGAGCGTGTAGGTGGGCGGCTGATTATCGCGCAGCGCAAACGGGAACGGTGACGGCGGCGGTTCAGTCGGCTGTGGCGTGAAGTTATTCGGCGTTGACGACGGCGGCAGCGGTTGAGTCGCTGAGGGGATGGCGCTTGGCGTCAGCGTAAACGTGATCGTCAGCGACGGCGTGATCGTGGCGCTCGGTGCGCCTGTCAAGGTTGGAGGCTCAGGCGTAAACGTTTGAGTCGGGGGAACTGCCGTCAATTCGCGTGTCGGGATCAGCGTCCATGTGAAGGTCGGCGTCCACGTAAAGGTTTCCGTGAACGTCGGCTCTGGTGTATTCGATGGCGTGATTGTCGGCGGCACAGGCGTATGGGTATTGGTCGGCGTAAAGGTGGGTAAAAATGCCGCTGTCGGCAAAATAACGACAGGCGTTGGTATGAAAATAGGCGGCTGTGTCATGCGTCCGGCGACGACCAACAGGACGACGAAAGCCAGCACCAGAAATATGATCGAGAGAATGTTGTAGATGCGGTTACTTCCCCGTCCCATCGTTTTAGCTCCTACCCTTAAATATATTGTTCAATAGCGGCGTCAGAGTGCAGGCGGTTAAGCCAGTTTTCAAAGCGTGCCTGTGCGATAAACGCCCGTTTGTCTTCGGTCAACGGACGATCTGCCCGCTCTAGCGACTGAATGATATGAAAGCCGAGTCCGGTTTGCACAGGACCCACAATTTCGCCGGCTTGCAGTGCGAAAACCTGTTCCGAGAGCGCCGGTTCTAGCAGTTCGTCAAACGCGAACCAGCCCAAATCCCCGCCGTTGATGCGAGTCGTCACGTCCCGCGAATAGACTGCCGCCAGCGCCCCAAAATCATCGCCGTTTTGCAGTCGTTGAAGCACATCCATCGCCTCTTGTTCAGTTGCCAGCAAAATATGCCGCGCATGAACTTGCGGCACATCGCCGTTCAAATCGGCGGTCAGTAGATCGCGCATTCGCAGCGTGATCAGAGTGTCACGCAGCGACTCGCGGAAAATTTCTTCGCTGTAGCCGTTGCTGGTCAGCCACGTTTGCCATGCCGTTGTTCCGCCCGCTTGATCGACATTCGATTGCAGCGCGGCGTCGAGTTCTGCATCGCTGATGGTGACGCTTTGCGCGGCGGCTGCCTGTCGAATGAGCGTTTGCTCGATCAACGTTTGCAGCGCCATCGAACGCACATACGCCGCATCGCCCTGTTGACCAAACTGCGTGACCATACCGTTCAACTGTGCCAGCGTGATCTCTTGATCGTTGACTCGTGCGACGATGGGCGATCCCGCTTCATTCGTGGGCAAAGCCGCTTGCGTCGGGGAAACCGCCTGATTATTTGGACTCGCCGGATCACCACCACACGCCGCGCACGCCAACAGAGTCAGCGCGACGAAAAATTTCAATAATTGCCGCAATCACTACTCCTCACGTTCACATCGTTGGAATTATAGCGGATCGTCATTTTCCGCGCACACTGGTTTACAATATGGCGTCTGGATAGGAGAAGAGTCACCCTAATGAATGAGATATGTCCCGGATGCGGCACACAATGGCGCGACGGCATCACCTGTGAAGCACACTTTCACCAGATGCTCTACTGGGAACATGAGAATCCCGCCAATTGGGAAGTGCATCATCTCATGGTGTTGTGCTACCACTTGCAGCATCCAAGTTTGTACGCGCCCGATGGCTTGGCAACCTCGACCCTTGAGGCGCTCAAATCGTCGGACAACCTCGACTAGCGCCGCTGGCATTCACCCCGATTTACGCTATAATCAACGCAAACAAACGTTCTAATTCACAGGTGAACTAATGGCATCCACCCGGACGAAAAGCAAGTTTGTCTGCCAGAACTGCGGGCGACAGTCCCCGCGTTATATGGGACGCTGTCCATCGTGCAGTGAATTCAACACGATGGTTGAGGAATTTGTCGAAGTAACCAAAGTTGGCGGCAAAACCACCACCCGCGAACGGGTCGTGCTGCCGCACAGCCAGCCGCAAAAGCTGAGTGACATCAGCCAAGATGCGACAAAACGCTGGACGATCCCCATTGGCGAGATGAATCGCGTCATGGGCGGCGGACTCGTTCCCGGCAGCATCATCCTCATCGGTGGGGACCCGGGCATCGGAAAATCGACACTTGTGCTGCAATCATCTACTGCATTAGCAAATAGTATCGGGCGGGTGCTGTATGTGAGCGGTGAAGAAAGCGTCCAGCAGATCAAAATGCGGGCGGATCGGATGGGCTTGCAAGCCGACGAACTCTATCTGCTGACCGAAACCAACCTCGCGGACATCTTCGAGCAGGTCAACCGGATCGATCCCGCCATCCTCATCATCGACTCCATTCAGACGATCTATACGGAAGAAAGCGAATCATCGCCGGGAAGCGTGAGTCAGGTGCGCGAATGTGCGTCCCGCTTGCAAATGCTGGCGAAAACCACCGGCACATGCGTATTCATGATCGGTCACGTCACGAAAGATGGCTCAATCGCGGGTCCTCGCGTGTTGGAACACATCGTTGATACGGTGCTGTACCTCGAAGGCGATCCATTTCAGGCGTATCGACTGTTACGCAGCGTCAAGAACCGTTTCGGCGCAACCAGCGAGATCGGCGTATTCGAGATGTCCGGTTTAGGGATGATCGAAGTGCCGAACCCCTCTGAGGTGTTTCTGGCAGAGCGCGTCCTCAACTCACCGGGTACAGCAATTGCGGTCACGATGGAAGGTACGCGCCCGCTGCTAGTCGAGATTCAGGCGCTCACCAGCCCCACATCATTCGGCAACCCTCGCCGCACACCCAACGGCGTAGACATGAACCGTCTGCTGCTGATCAGCGCCGTGTTGACCAAACGACTCGGCTTGAAGCTGCACGAACACGATATTTTCCTGAACGTGGTGGGCGGCATGAAAGTCGATGAACCCGCCTCAGATTTAGCAATGGCGCTTGCGCTGGCATCGAGCTACTACGAAAAGGCGATTCCGGGGGATATGGCATTCATCGGGGAAGTCGGTTTAAGCGGGGAGATTCGCGCCGTGTCTCAGCTTCCTGCTCGTTTGCATGAAGCAGCGAAACTCGGCTTTAAGCGGGTGATGATGCCCAAGATGCGCCGGAAACTCCCCGATCTGCCGGATGGGATCAAGCTGGTGGAAGTCCGCAACGTGGGCGAGGCGCTGGCAATCGCCGTGCCGAAAGACTAAAGAAAGAAAAGACTCAACGCAAAGTGAGGAAATTAAGGATTATATCCGACGCATAACGCGATAGTGGCGGCTATATCATCCATTTGTGCAGGGGTAAGAACTCCTGATTTCTGGATAAATCGTTTTTCAGATACGGATTTCACTTGAAAGGCATTTGCACCAGACTCATTCTGTAAGCCGTTACTATCGGTGGGAGAAAGTTTTATCATCCAAAAATCTTGATCAAATTTCTCTCGCCAAGTGGTGATAGGGACTACAATATTTACGCGATGACGCCATGCTGCCGCAATATTCATCACAACAGCAGGGCGTATTTTTTGAATTTCCTGTCCTTCTTGAGGGTCAAAATTGACAAGCCAGATTTCTCCACGTGCAATCTTAGGTTTCGCTGTACTGGTCGTCAAAATCGTCCTCGCCAAATGCTTCAAAAAGCTCTATGTCGTCAGAAGCAGATCGTTCCAACGCCGCCCGCACAAAATTATTACGTTCTTCCACTGGAAGTTTTAGCAAATCATGTGCAGATTGGGGAATTTGTGAAACTTCAACAAGTGCAAAACACTCAGGGCAAAGTTCTCGCCCACGTTCCTCACTGATGATGCCCTCAGCAACAGCACGCAACGTCATTTGTTTGAGGCGCAAAGGTTCTTCTTGACCAATGTATTCAAACGGCTCATTGTAGCGCCAACCATTGCGATGGAGTTCAGCCAACAAGGTTTTGCCGTAGCCCTCGCTGATGATTTGAAGCTCTTTTGCGCGGTATATCCAAGCAGACATACTCATGCCGTATTTTTGTTTGAGCAGCCCTAACTCATGCCAATCTAACTTGTGTCTTTGATTCCCTAGCTCGTGCCGTGCTGTATCCGCAGGAACAAGAAAAGCAGCCGCAAATCGCTGTGCCAATTTTTCTTCCTCCTGTTCGGTTAAGCCAGTTGTATCCATGAGCAAATGACCTAGCTCATGGGCAAGGTTGAATCGTCTACGATCCGTCCTGACCTCCTGGTTAATGACAACAATGGGTTTTACCCCATTACCCCACCCTGAAAGTCCATCAAAGTGTTCAGAATTTTCTACCCACTGAACGACAATACCGCCATGATCTTCGATGCGTTGAAACAGATTATCGACAGGTTGGTTATCGAGCTGCCACGTTTGACGCAAACTCTCAGCAACTGTCTCTGCCTCCTCGAATGTGGTTACACGTCGAGGCACAGGGAAAGTAGGTTGCTCGTCAGGGTAAAGAAGTGTCTGGACTTCTATCTGCTGTTCTGCTACCCGTGTCGCATAACTCTTGATCTGCTCTTGTGTTGCGCTAGGTAGTTTACTGTGGCGACGAAAGGCAAGCCAAGTGACATCTACGGTAGGTTGAGTGAAAAAATAGCCGGGTTTAACATTCAAAAGCTGTGCCAGTTTGAATATGAGTGATGCTTTAGGAACGCTTTTGCCAGTTTCGTACTTTGAGATGGCTGCTTTGGTGATGGGTTGTCCCGCAGCACTCAACTGGTTAGCGAGTTCCTCTTGCGACAACCCCGCAAAGAAACGCGCCCCACGTAGACGTTCTGCGATCATCAGGTCTTTTGCTCCCTTATGCGTTGACAATTCTAACATTTTTGTTGATTATGTCAACAGCAAAGCGAATAAATAATCTAATTTTATTAAAAAGCAAGAAAAAGCTCAACGCGAAGGCGCAAAGAAAGGTTTTAGAAAAACACTTTGCGGGAATGCTCTCTAATCAGGCATTCCGGGCAAGCGTTGAGGTTTATTCTTTGCCGATTCGTCTTTTTCACGGGGAGCGGCTTTCACAACCCCAATTTGATTCGGCACAATCGGCTGTGCGCCCTTCATAAGCTGCTCAATCGTTAGGATTTGAATGCGAGGAACCTGTGTACCGTACCATTCAGAGCGGTAGTATCCAGCTGATTCTGCTTCAATATTCATTGGTTTCTTAGATTTTTCAAGCGTGATAAAAATACCGAGTGCCGCCCCTTCTCGTTCTATTGTGCCGCGCAATTCACTAATCTGTTTTCTTTCTACACCGCCCGATTTCACCTGTACCAATGCACGTTGATAATCTGTCACTTTCCCCGTAGCATTATCGTATTCCTTAAAGGGGATCACACCGTCAATGCCCCCATCGGCGCCTTTTTTCGGTTTCTTGGTCGTTGGGTTTTCGATGGCATGAGCAGACGGGATAAACCCTAACACCCAATTCTGGAAATCGTAGCGATCTTCCTGGGCAAGCTGTCGTGCATCGGCTAAATCTTTGGGTTCACCTATGACGGCATAATCGACATACGGGATCAGTTCAAACATATCTTTCAAGCGCGTCTTTTGCAGACGGATGCTCAAAGAGGTAATGTCGATGCCGCGCCAATGCCGCCCTAGTTTTTGCGCTGCTGTAACTGCCGTCCCACAACCGCAAAACGGATCAAGCACCACATCACCGGGATTGCTGCTTGTGCTGATTATACGTTCAAGCAAAGTTAGGGGTTTTTGGGTGGGGTAGTTCAAAATCTCCTTTGAACCAGAATTTAGTGTGTCAATATCAAACCAAATATCTTGAAGCGGTGATCCTTTTTCAGGATCAACAGGGCGTAAAACACGGGGCATTCCACTCTTTGAGTAAACTATTTTTCCTTCAGCTTCCAATTGTTTAGATTGCTCTTGTGTAAAACGCCAGTTGTGAATATAACCATTCCACTCGTACTTTGGTCCTCTCCCACCAGGGGCGCGGCAATCTCCCTTTCGATACAACTTTCCATCTGTATGTGTATATAGGTCGTGAGTCTTTGGGGCATTTTCGTCGCGTGTCATATATTGGACATTATATATCCATTTATCCCCTTTGGTATAAAATAAAATCACATCATGAATTGCTCCGTAACGTGTGATATTCCGGTCATTATGCGCTCTAGTTCGTCTCCAAATAATTTCATTCCTAAAATTGCGCGGGTCGAAAATAGCGTCTAAGATGACTTTCAGATAGTGGCTGGCACTTGGGTCACAATGCAGGTAAAAACTACCCGTTGGTTTCAAGACGCGGTGGAGTTCTACCAAGCGGGCGGTCATCATCACCAGATACGCCATCATTTGATTACGTCCCACGATCATCAACAGTGCCTTGATCGCTTCTGAAACACGGGGCGTAGAAGTCATAATAAGTTCTTCGGCTAGGGCGTTTGCGCTTGGTCCCCACTGCCAAGTATCCTCAAATGCCTTGATCTGAGCATCCGCGTTCTTACCGCTCTCATCTTTGAACAGCACGTTATAGGAACGATTGCTGTTAAACGGCGGATCAAGATAGATCAGGTCAACGCAAGCATCGGGAAAATACTCACGGTTGCGTAAAATGTCTAGGTTATCGCCATAGTAGAGGGTATTTTCAGACATTGCATTATCCCCGTAGCCTAACATCCGTTCTATATTAGTATACGGGGAAAAGGGCGTAGAAACTATTCCTATCCGCGCAAGGACGCAAAGAAAGCAAAGCGTTTTCTTGAATTTCCCTTTGCGCCTTCGCGTCTTTGCGCCTTTGCGTTGAGTCTTTCTCTTTTCCTTCTGTTTTTCTTGCCCTTAAAAGCTGCCGATTTCAATCTCCGGTGGGACGATTGTCCGCGTGATCACAATTTCGCTGCCGCCCGTCGTGCCAACGGTGATAGGTGCTTCGACCTGCACTTGATCGATGAAACACAACGTCTCGTTGACCGACTCGCAGTAGTAGACCGTCAGCACGCCGAACAGCATATCCTCGCCTTCACGCAAAGTGACAGGCAAGCGCACTTCGGTAGACAGGATCGCCTGTGCGCGGTTCGTTTCAGCAATCTCAATCGCCTCGTCTGCCGTGTTCCACTCCACACGCGAGGGCGCACGCTCGTTGATCTTGTAGCCTTCGGGCAGCACAATCTGCAAGACGATTTCACCCGCGCCCGCCGCGACAGTTTGCGGTTCCAGAGTCAGCAGCACATCATCGCCTTGATTGCCACCAATGACCGTCGTTTCACCCTCGAATTGCAAGGTTTCAGGGTTGGGGAATGCCAGCGTAGAAACCGTCCCCGCCACTAGATCAATCACACGGATGGCATGGTTGTTCGTGTCTGCCACGAACAAGCGATCCCCTGCCAGCGACAAGCCGCCCGGTTCGTCAAATTCGGCTTCTTCGAGCGTCCCATCCCGCAGACCGCCGGGGCTGCCCGCCCCACTGAATGTCGTGATCGTCGCTGCCGTCGGGTCAAGCCGCTTGATCGTGCTGTTGTAGGTATCCGCCACGAACAAATCACCGGACGCGCCGCCTGTCACGGCTAACGGATGCTGCAAGCGCGATACGCCTACCACACCATCCATATCGCCAAAATCGAACAGGTTGTTATCGAGCGTCCCCGCCACCGTAGACAGTTGATCCGCCGTGATATTCGCCGCCCGTACCGTACTCGATTCGCTGTCCGCGAAGTACAGCACACCATCACGGAAAAATAAGCCGCTCGGCTGTGCAAGGTCAGACTCGATCAGCGTTGTGTTGACCAACGCCTCACGCCCACTGCCAATCACGGGGGTGATCGTCTGGCGTGCCACGTCGAGCGCCCAGATTTGATGCACGCCCGCCATAGCCACGTAGAGTAGATCGCCTTCTCCGAAGGTCACATCCCACGGGCTGCTGATCGCCGTCGTCTGCGCGGGCTGTGCTTGATTGAGGGGGTAG
>Ga0163154_10010582_pt1 | contig 10215 bp, 12 predicted proteins | sample OliLakLV19MP9P1_FD_148649 | JGI IMG/M metagenome (GOLD analysis project Ga0163154, IMG submission 148649) | Freshwater microbial mat bacterial communities from Lake Vanda, McMurdo Dry Valleys, Antarctica - Oligotrophic Lake LV.19.MP9.P1 | ecosystem: Environmental > Aquatic > Freshwater > Lake >...
GTTCCCATCGCAGCGCAGGCGGCGATGGGAACGGAGGAGCTGCAGCAGCTCATCGAGATGTACCCGGACTTCATGGTGGACGCCCTCGTCGCCTATCTCGAACGTGTGCGGCCCGATGCACCGGCCTCCGAGTGGCTGGCGACCGTCGACGTCGAGGTCTCGCTCGCGCACGGCGCAGTGGTCCCGCTGAGCGCGCTGCCCACGGTCATCGCCGCGGTCGAAGCGCGCCTCGCAGTGCGTGTCGGCGCGGCCCAGATGCGCGCTGCAGAGCTCATCGTGGTGCGCTGACCCATTCGACCGAGCTCGACACCCCCGGGCCAGCGCGGATCGCCAACCTGCCGCTCAGCGCGGGCGATGCCCGCAACCCAAGCCCAGGCCACGGTGCCGCGAAGCATCGACTCCAGCGCAAGTTCCCGCGCGCGACGCGGAGAATCGCTGCTGTAGTCGATCAGCTCATCGCCGACTCGTAGCGGCGCATCCCGCGCGCGAAGAGTCGCCCCGCCGCCACAGCGAAGAGCGCGATCAAGCACGCATAGCCGAGGACGAAGAGCGCGCCGTGGCGCCCGACGAGCACGCCTGCTGGGAACCACGCGAGCGCCCCGATGGGCACGGCCCAGATGAAAAAACGCTTCACCCCGCGCGGGTAGACGTCCAACGGCCGGTCCGAGATCTGCGTGAATATCTGGCTGAAGAAGCGCGAGAGGTCGGCGTTCACCGCCCAGAACTCGAGCCCCTGGAGCAGCACGACGAGGGCTGCTTGCGCCGTGAACGCCACGGCGAACGCCAACGGGACGAGCCACAGGTCGGCCGCGCCGATCGCCGGGTGCCGGACGAGTCCATACGTCAACAGCCCGACGGCGACGAGCATGTTCGTCAGACCTTCGGGGCTGAACCGCTGGAACGAATAGGTGAACCAGACCGGCCCCGGACGCAGGCGGAACGCGTCCAGGTTGCCAGCCTTGAGGTCGTCACCGAAGTGCCAGCTCTGTCCGAGCCACGTCATCATGAACGCGTCGGTCACGAACGCCATGCCGAGGAAGACGCGGATGTCGTCGCGTGTCCAGCCCGCCAGCGTGAGGTCGTCGCGCAAGCCGTAGAGGATCTGGAACGTCAGCAGGAACGACAGGTAGTACAGGCAGTCCATCACCACCTGGTTGACGAACTCCCAGCGGAACTGGCTCTTGCGGACCCAGCCGATGCGCGTGTACTGGCGCGCGACGCGCACGTAGAAGTTGAACGGTGTGCTCACATTCCCGCGCCTCCGTACCGCGCGAGGCCGCGCCGCCACACGACGCGGCGCACGGCCTCCAGGAGCGCCGCCGTGACCGCCAGGATCGCGAGCCCCCGGGCGACGTCGGCCGCGGCGAGGCGCCCCATGAGGACCTCGATCGGCGCCGAGATCGTCCAGTACGGGAAGCCATATTCCAGCACCCGGAAGACCACCGGCGGCATCTGCGACACGGGCAGGAGCGCCCCGCCCGCGAACGAGATCACGAACCACACCATCACCAGGAGGCTCCACACGACGTCCAGCCAGAACGCGAGTGCGTTCAGGATGTAGTACACGAGGAAACAACACCAACTGCCCAGGAGGAGCAACGTCAACGCGCCGGCGCAGGCGCCGAACGACACCGGGAACAGCCAATGCTCGGGCGCCACCAACGCGCCGATGGTCCACGTCAGGGCGCCGATCCCGAGCTGTAGAAGCGTGTACTGCGTGAAGCGCGCGACAGCCAGGACGAAGTAGTCCATGGGCATCACCAGGTACTTCGTGACCCGGCCCTCGAAGATCTGCGTCGAGAGGTCCAGCGCGCGGTTGTGGAACATGGCTTTGCGCACGACGAGCAGCCCAGCGACGTACTGCACCAGCTCCGGGAACGTCCACCCGCGCAAGACGGCGCCCTCGCCGGCGCTGCGGTAGAGCGCCCAGAACACACACAACATCACGAGCGGCTCGACGAGGCCATGGCCGAGTTCGCGCACGACGAAGCCCACACGGAACGCGACCTGCTTGCGCAGCTCGTACGCGGTCGCCTGGCGCAAGAGGGGCCAGAACGTGCGCCGGGCGGGGTCTTGCGACGCGGTCACGGCGCTGGCTCCTCTGGCGTCGGCTCCTCAGGACCGTGGTCCGGGCTCGGAAAGGTAGTGCTGCTCGGATTGGCAGCCGCGGTTGGAATGGCTCCGCCGCGGTAGAGTTCCTTGACCAAGAGCTCCAGCGGCTGGCGCTCCACCGAGAGGTCGCGCACGGGCACGATCTCGAAGAGCACACGCATCAGCGGTGTCAACTGTTCCGCGGGCACGAGCACCGTCAATGCGAGCGCTGTGCGGCCGGCGAGCTCCGCGCCGTGCGCGGCGATGGCCTCCGCGAGGCGCGCCTCGTCGAGCGCATGCTGCGGGGCGACGTGGACTTCGACTGCACGCTTGCCGCTGACGCGGCGCGCGAGCTCGACGAGCTCGCCGTCGTAGAGCACGCGCCCCTTGTCGAGGATGACGAGACGTTCGCACGTGTCCTCGATGTCTTCCATGTCGTGGCTGGTGAGGACCATCGTGATCCCGCGCTCACGCCCGAGGCGCACGAGGAACTCGCGGATCGTCTCGCGCGACACGAGGTCGAGCCCGATCGTCGGTTCGTCGAGGAAGACGATCTCGGGCGCGTGCAAGAACGCGCCGATCAGCTCCATCTTCATACGTTGGCCGAGCGAGAGCTGGCGCAGCTGGATGCCGAGCTTGTCCTCGACCGTGAGCATCGCGGAGAACTCCGCGACGCGCGCCTCGAACTCGCGCGTGGGGATGCCGTAGACCTCCTTGAGGAGCCTGAACGAGTCCAATGGCGGCAGATCCCACCAGAGCTGGCTCTTCTGCCCCATCACCAACGCGAGGCGCCGCTTCTCGGCGTCGCCGAGGTCGAACGAGCTGCGCCCGAGCAACGTCGCCTCGCCGCTGGTCGCAGGCACGATGCCGGTCAAGACCTTCACGAGCGTCGTCTTGCCGGCGCCGTTCGCGCCGATGAGGCCAACACGCTCGCCGCGCCGGACCGCGAGGTCGATCCCGTCGAGCGCGACGATGTCCTGCCAGTCGCGCCGCACGAAGTTGCCCAGGACCCCGCGCCAGCCCTTTTGTCGCTCGTAGGTCCGGAAGACCTTGCGCACGCCCCGCGCGGCGAGCGCGACCTCGCGTGGGGCGCTCACCATTCGGGGGCCGCTCACTTGACGAGGGTCCAATCGGCGTAGCAGTTCGGCGTCTCGTGGACACGCAGCGCCACGAGTCGCACACCACGCTCGTGCGCGTCGGGCAGCGTGTCGAACGCGCGCTGGAAGCGCTCCGCGAGCCACGGGACGATGTTCTCGACGGTCGTCGGTGCGTCGACGACGTGATGCTTGTCGCCTTCCCGTTGCAGGAACGCGAGGAGCGACGAGTCGTGCTTGTCGACGAGCGTGCCGTGGTCGAGCTCGCCGTCGACGATGCTCTGCATCGCGCCGAAGACCTCACCGAAGTCCAGCACCATGCCGAGCGGGTCCATGGCCGCGGCCTCCAATGTCGCGATCGCGACGTAGCGGTGCCCGTGCAGGTTGCGGCACTTCGTCTTGCACCGGGCGCCGAGGCGGTGTGCCATGTCCCACTCGACGCGGCGCGAGATCGTGATGTTGCCAGCCATGGGGGCGCAGGGGATTTGGGGGCGCAGAGGATAGCGCCCCGCGACGCGCGCCGTCGGGTACCCTGCCGAGCCCCCCTGCAAGGCCCATGACGGACCATCTCCCCGGACTCGACACGGTCTTCGTGCGCAACTTGCGCGCCTGGACGCTGATCGGCATCCATCCCCACGAGCGCGAAGGCCCCCAGGAGGTCGTCGTGACGGCCCTGCTCGGCACCGATACGCGCGCCGCTGCGGCGGCGGACGACATTCATCTTGCGATCGACTACCGGCGGGTGTCCCTGCGGCTTCGGCAGCGCGCCGCCGAGGCGCAGCACTGGCTGATCGAGACGCTGGCGGAGGACATGGCGGCGATCTGCCTCGACGAGTTCCACGCGCTCGCGGTGCGGATCACGGTCGAGAAGCCAGGGGTGGTCCCGGGCGCGGACTCGGTCGGCGTGACGATCGAGCGGCGTCGTGGGTGATGGGGCAGAGCCGCCGGTGCGGCGCGCCCGGATCGGCCTCGGCTCGAACGAGGACGCTGTGCGCAACCTGGCGCGAGCGCGGGCGGCGTTGGCGCGGGAACTCGACGTCGTCGCGTGCACGGAGGCGCACGAGTCAGAGGCGAGCGACGGCGGACCCGATCGTTACCTCAATCAGATCGTCGATGTGAAGAGCGCGCTGCCGCGGGCCGAGCTCGTCACGCAGCTGAAGCGCATCGAGGCCGACCTCGGCCGAGTGCGCGGCCCGGGGGCGCGTGTCGTGATCGACCTCGATCTGTTGCTGGTCGAGGGAGAGTTCGAAGCGCCGGAGCTTCGGGGCGCGCGGCATTGGCGAGCGCTGACGGAACCAGGTTTCGATGTGAGCTGGAACCGGTGTGACGCCTGAGGCGGCAACTGCCCTGACACCATTGGCCTCACAGCTCGACCTGGTTCAAAGCATCCACCCCCCCGCCACCTCGAGGTTCTGCCCGACGACGTGGGTCGCTTCGTCCGACACGAGCCACGCCGCCGCGTCCGCGACCTCGCGCACCTCTGCGGCGCGACCCAAGGGGATCTCTGCCTGCAAGCGCCTGTCCAACGTGTCCGGCGCGGCGTCCGGGTGGGGCACGAAGCCCGGCGAGATCATGTTCACGCGGACGCCGTGGGGGGCCTCCTCCAGCGCCAGCGAGCGCATCGTGACGAGCAGCGCGCTCTTCGCGGCGATGTAGGCCGTCGTGACCTTCCGCGCGCGCCAGCGGTCGAGGCCCGCGCAGCCGAAGAACACCCACGCGCCGCGCGCGTCACGCACCGCCGCGCGAGCCGCAGCCAACAGATGGAGCGACGTGAAGAGGTTGCCCTCGAGCATCTCGCGGAAGAGCTCCGGCGGCGAGGCCGATAGCGGCGCCGTCGCATACGGCCCGACCGCGTGCACGACCGCGTCCAGGCGCCCGTCCGCTGCGAGCACCGCCGCGACGAGGCGCCGCGTATCCTCCTGCGCGATGAGGTCCGCCTGGTGCACACACCCCGTGCCGAACTCGCGCGCGAGCTCCGGGGGGGCCGGACCGCTGCGGTGGACGACATGCACCCCGAAGCCGCGCGCGACGAGGCTGCGCGCGACGCCCAGGCCGATGCCCTGGGCAGAGCCAGTGACGAGCGCGATCTTCTGGTGCATGGTCGTGATCCGGGCCACCTACGATAGCGGAGACCTTCACCCAGAGGCGCAACCACGATGCAAGTCGTCGACTTCCACACGCACTTCTTCAGCCGCCCGTTCTTCGACGCGCTCGCGGCGCTCTCGACCCAACCGGGGACCCCGGACGAGCGCCTGGCGCGGGTCGCTGAATCGACGGGCATCGAGCTGCCCTCCCGCGACCTGGGCGAGCACCTCGCGCGCTGGGTCCAATGCCTCGACGCCGCCGGCGTCGCGCACATGGTGACGTTCGCCAGCGCGCCCGAGGAGATCCCGGCCGTCGCCGAGGCCGCAGTGCGCTCGGGCGGCCGACTGTCCGCGATGGCGGTCTGCAACCCGCTGGCGGTCGGCAGCGCCGAGCGCGTCGATGGGCTCTTGTCGAGAGGCGCGTACCGGGGCGTGCTGATGTTCCCCGCGATGCACCACTACTCGGTCGCCGACGCGCGGTGTGCGTCGCTGTTCGAGGTGCTCGCGAAGCACCACGCCGTCGCATACGTGCACTGCGGACTGCTCGTCGTGAAGCTGCGCGATCTCCTGGGCCTCCCGCGGCGTTACGACCTGCGCTGCGCCAATCCGCTGGACGTCATCCCCGTTGCGGACGCGCACCCCGAGGCGACGTTCTGCATCCCCCACTTCGGCGGCGGCTTCTTCCGCGAGACGCTGCTCGCCGGGGCGCAGTGCAAGAACATCGTGACGGACACCTCGTCCACGAACTCATGGATCCGCACTCAGCCGCGCAACCCGACGCTGCGCGACGTGTTCGAGCGCGCGCTCGACGTCTTGGGCCCCGAGCGTGTGCTCTTCGGCACCGACTCGAACACATTCCCTGCCGGGTGGCGCAAAGAGCGACTGGAGGCCCAGCTCGCGCTCTGCGAGGACCTGGGCCTGACGAGCGACGAGCGCGATCTGGTCTTCGGCGGCGCCGCGCAGCGTGTGCTGGCGCGCTTTCGGGCAGAGCCATGAGCTCCTCGGTGATGACTCTGGCCCCTGACGGAGCCGTGGCGCACCGGACGGATCAGTTCGGCACGGCTTCGTCCACGCGCGGGGACTGGCCACGCAGGACCGAGTTGTCGCTGAAGAGTTGCCGTTGATCGATCACGGGCTGCAGAGACAAGAGCTCGAAGTCGATCTGCCCCGACTGCCCGTACGCGTCCAGCGCGTTCTGCCAGGTCGTCAGGCGTACGGCTTCGGCGTCGATGCCCTGCTCCAGCATCAGCTTCGCCGTCTTCGGCACCGACAGCGGATCGCTGACGCCCCAGTCGCAGCTCGAGTCGACGATGATGCGCTGCGAGCCGTACTGCTTCACGAGCTCCGCCATCCGCGCCGAGCCCATCTTCGTCCCGGGATAGATCGTGAAGGCCGCCCACGCACCCGCGTTCAGTGTGTCCTCGATCGTCTCCTCGTTGTTGTGGTCGATGATGAGCTTCTGCATGTCGAGCCCGACGTTCTTGGCGACCTCGAGGCTGCGCCGGATCCCGCGCTTCTTGTCGCGATGCGGCGAGTGGACCATGACGACCATGTCGTGGTCCTTGGCGAATTGCAGCTGCCACTCGTACGCACGCTCCTCGGCGGGCGTGATCTCGTCGTAGCCGATCTCGCCGATCGCGACGACGCCCTCCTTCAACGCAAAGCGCGGCAGGATCTCCAGCACGTCGCGCGCGAGGCCTTCGTTGTTGGCCTCCTTGGAATTGAGACCGATCGCGCAGAAGTGCTGCACGCCGAATTGCGACGCGCGGAAGCGCTCCCAACCGACGAGGCTCGAGTAGTAGTCGATGAACGAGCCCACGTTCGTGCGCGGCTGGCCCAGCCAGAATGCGGGCTCGATCAGCGCGCGCACGCCCGCGCGGGCCATGTTCTGGTAGTCGTCTGTCGTCCGCGACGTCATATGCGCGTGCGGGTCGAAGAAGCGCATTCCGGTCATCGTCACTCGTCCTCGCGCAGCGCCTGGAAGGCGGTTTGGGTGTGTTCTCCGGCGAGCGCGCGTCGCGCGGCGCTCGCGATGTCCAATTCGGTGCTGGCGGTCAAACGCTCGAGCTCGGCGCGCTCGCCGATGCGCCCCAGTGCCAGGACCGCGGCGGTGCGACCCGGGCCCGGGTCTCCTGCGAGCTCGTCCGCGATCGCGCGCCGCGCGCGCTCGGGCTCGAACCGGCCGACACACAGCCACAGCTCGGGCGCGATCGGCCGGCCCGCGCTGCGGCGCTCGTCGGCGAGGTCGAGCACCATCCGCGTCAGCTCGCTGTCGATGCGCTCGTCGAGGCCGACCACGCGCCACAGTGGCGCGCCGACGAAGATCGCCTTGACGCACAACTGCCGCCACGCGCTGTCGACGAAGTGGCGCGCGGGAAAACCTGTGTCGCACGCGTTCGCGCGGAACACCGTCTGCATGTTGGTGCGGCAGCCCTCGCCCGAGCGCCACACGAAGCGCGCACCGTCGGGCAGGAACTGCAAGGACCGGTAGAGCGCGCACAGCTCGCCCTCGTCCGCGAACTGGAAGCAGCTCTCGAGCGCCTCGGGCAGGCCAACGTTCGTGCCCTCGGCGTAGGCGATGACCAACACGACGCGCACCGCCTCCAGGGTCGTCCAACGCTCGGGGTTCCAGCCCGCGAGCGAGGCGCTGGCCTCGGCGCGCTCCTGCATCGTCGGCGCGAGCTTCGTGCGTGGCGCGAAGCGGCTCGCGAGCGAGAGCGCCTCGGCCAGGCGCGTGGCCGGCGGCGCCGCTGCCAGTTCGCTCAGACGATCCGCCAGCCACCCGCTCTGCCGCGCGTCGAGGCGCGCCGCGAGCATGCCCGCGAGCACAGCGCGCGGCGCGCTCATCTGGGCACCTCCCGCGGCGTATCGGACGTACGCGGCGCGACGCCCTCGCCCAGGGCCAGTATCAAGAAGCTGGTGCCCGCGTTCACGGTGTAGGTGGCGTCGAGGAAGTCACATGCGCCGCCCGACTCCCACTGCGTCTTGACGAGGTGCGGCCGGAGGCGCGCGTGCCAGTCCTCGCGCTCGGCCTCGGGCAAGAGGTTGATCACTTTCGCGGCGTAGTAGTGCGCGAAGAAGTAGAAGTAGCCCGCGTTCGCGTGCATTCCCTCGTGCGGGATGGGCCGCGTGCGGGCGTGGTCCAGGAAGCCGCGGTAACGGAAGAACTGCTCGAGGCCCTCGCGCAGCACCTCGTCGTTCACCTTTTTGTCGCCGAGCGTGCGCCGCGCCCAGTTGGCGACCTGCGTGCGGCCGAGCGAGCCCTGGACCGTATTGATGTGCTCGACCGAGCCGACGCGCGGGATGGGAGTGAGGTCGTAGCTGTACGCGCCGTTCGGCAGCGCGCAGCGCTCGAGGTAACGTTGCGCGCGCTGCACGACCTTCGGATCCAGCTCGAAGCCTCGCGCGCGGGCCTTGTCCAGCGACGGCAAGACGAGCGCCGTGCAGAAGCTCGTCGCCCACGTCGGCGTGACGTCGAACGGCGGGTCGTCGTAGTAGGCCCAGCCGCCCGAGAGGGCCTGGTAGCGCACGAGGACGTCGAGGAATCCCGCGCAGCGGCCGCGGATCAGCGCTTGCCACTCGTCCGAAGCGAAGCGCGGGTCGTCCAACAGCTCCAGCGTCGCGACGAAGCCGTAGAGCGCGGTCCAGACGAAGTCGATGTCCCAGTCGGAGTCGCGCTGCGGCAGCCGATGGGTGCACAACCAACGCACCGCGCCCTCCAACGCCGCGCGCCGCTCGGGCGTCTCCGGCGCGGACGCCAGGGCCATGCACACGAGCCCGTGCGAGGCCATCTTCCACGCAAAGTACGTCTCCCACGCGAAGCCGAGCTCCAGCGTCGACTCGGGCGCATTCGCGCCCCACGAGCCGTCTTCTCGTTGGCGCTCGACGAGGAAATCGGCCGCACGCGCGATCGAGCGCGCGGCGTCCTCGCGCGCGAGGGTCGCGGTCACGTCGCCCGCAATCGCGACGGGAGACGCCGGTCGCGCGGGCGCCTCGGTGGCTGGCTCCTGCGCGCCGAGGAGCACGCCGAGCGCCGCGCAGAGGTGCAGGCTCATGCATCCTCCTCGGCGGAGCTCTTCACCTCGGAGACCTTCTCATGGGCCTCCATCAGGTCGCTCTCGGCGTCGCTCTGGCTCTTCTTGGCGTCGAGCTCGGCCTCCTCGAGGGCGTGTGTCTTCGCTTGCACCGCGGCGTGCGCCGCCCGCTGCTTCTCCGCTAGCTCGCGCCGCTCGGTGTCCAGCTCGACCTCCAGGAGGCGCGCGAGCTCGAGCTGCGACAGCTCGAGCTCTTCCTCGGCGAAGACCACGTCCATCTGGCTGCGCCGCAGGATCTCCTCCTTGACGAGCACCTCGGGCTCGGCCGCGTAGACCCGTTGGAGGCCCGCGAGGTCCGCGCGCTCGGTGACGACGCGACTCTCGGCCTTGGCGATCTCGTGCCGCGCGCGGCGCGTGCGTAGTTCCGAGGCGCTCTCATGGGCCTCGAGCGCCGTGAGCGCCTCCTGGAGCTCGAACTCCGCTGCCCGGAGCTCCTCCCGGGCCTGCCCGACCTGACCGAGGCCCTCGAGCCGCGTGAGCTCGAGCGCTCGATCGGCCTGCGCGACTTTGCGCTCGGCAGCGGCGAGGTTGCGCGCACGCGCGTCGGCCTTGGCGGCGGCCTTGGCCGAGTCGCCCTGCTCCTGTGGAACCGGGCGGTCCGTCTCGTACGCGGAGGGCGTCGCACAGCCGACGGCGAGGAGTGCCGCCTGCGCGGCGAGGAGGGTGCGGGCTTGGAGCGAGGCGCGGGCCATATCCGAGCATGATGGAACCGCAACGCCGCGGGTGTCCACGGTGGCGGCACTTTCCGGAGCCCCGTGTCCTGAGCCAGGGCGACCGTAGGCGCGGGAGGCGCGCGGGGCGCCCCCGCCGCGCGTCTCGGCCCAGCTGGCACCTCGAGGCCCCGTCTGGCAC
>Ga0163154_10010586_pt1 | contig 10211 bp, 9 predicted proteins | sample OliLakLV19MP9P1_FD_148649 | JGI IMG/M metagenome (GOLD analysis project Ga0163154, IMG submission 148649) | Freshwater microbial mat bacterial communities from Lake Vanda, McMurdo Dry Valleys, Antarctica - Oligotrophic Lake LV.19.MP9.P1 | ecosystem: Environmental > Aquatic > Freshwater > Lake >...
TCATCATATGAAATAAACCATACATTTCCCAACCAAGACGCATTTCACTGGCAAGGAAGCTATGGCGGATTAACTTTCGGCGAAAAAGCATTACCATTTGTGCTAGATTATATCCACTATCAGAAGATACATCATCGTGATGGGACATCTATCGCCTATTTAGAGAATACAGATGAATAGGTTCGCTTAGAGGCTCAAAGCCTCTAGCTAGTCGCTCTGGAAGCCTGCTAAAGCAGGCTAAGATGCCAATTTTGAGGGGTGTTTGGGTTTTAGACCAGGGACATCTAGCGCCTATTTAGAGAATACAGCTGAATAGGTTCGCTTAGAGGCTCAAAGCCTCTAGCTAGTCGCGCTGGAAGCCTGCTAAAGCAGGCTAAGATGCCAATTTTGTGGGGTGTTTGGGTTTTAGACCAAGTTACACACCCTATGACACTCGGCTTATCAGCCCCGTTTACGGGGCTTACAAAATGCACATAGGCAGAGGCTTTGAGCCTCTGACGAAAATAGGAGATTGTCTTATGCCATTTTGGGTTGGCTATTATCATATTATTTGGGCGACAAAATATCGCCAACCTATCATTACATCAGCCTGTGAACCAATTATTCACCAGGCCATTAATCGAAAAGTTGCCCAATTAAAATGCCATATCTATACTATGAATGGTGTAGCCGACCATATTCATATTGCCATGTCCATCCCACCATCATTAACGGTTGCTTATGTCATAAGCCAGCTAAAAGGGGCATCATCATATGAAATAAACCATACATTTCCCAACCAAGACGCATTTCACTGGCAAGGAAGCTATGGCGGATTAACTTTCGGCGAAAAAGCATTACCATTTGTGCTAGATTATATCCACCATCAGAAGATACATCATCGTGATGGGACATCTATCGCCTATTTAGAGAATACAGCTGAATAGGTTCGCTTAGAGGCTCAAAGCCTCTAGCTAGTCGCTCTGGAAGCCTGCTAAAGCAGGCTAAGATGCCAATTTTGTGGGGTATTTTGTTTTTAGACCAAGTTACACACCCTATGACACTCGGCTTATCAGCCCCGTTTACGGGGCTTACAAAATGCACATAGGCAGAGGCTTTGAGCCTCTGACTCTGACTGACGGCACACTGATTTCTGTGTTGACACAATCCTAAAAAATGCTACTATAAAGAGTATCACATACCACCCTATGGGGCCGTGGTGGAATCGGCAGACACGATTGACTTAAAATCAATTGCCGCAAGGCGTGTGGGTTCAAGTCCCACCGGCCTCATAACACAAAAAATCCCTTCACAGGGATTTTTTGTTTTCAGGGGCTAGGTTCAGAACACGATGGATAGCCATCATATCCCCGCGCCCAATCTTTGCCATAAAATGCCAGATATTCCGATATATGCGATGACCAATATGCATTATCATGCCCACCCAGCGTATTAATCACATACGTATGGGCGATTTGGCGTGTAGCGAGGCGTGAGGATAGGTCTTCATTGCTCCCACGAGCGGGGTCTGGGGCGGCATTATCCAAATAAATTTTGAGATTCGACTCTGGCAAAATGGCAGAATTTGACGCAATTTCATACGGATTAAATAGCGCAGGCACATCGCGCAAGCTCGACGGAAACACCCCGCTATGTGCGCCCGCAATCCCAAAAATATCGGGGAAACGCATGGCAACACTCATCGCCCAAAATCCGCCACGAGAAATGCCCCCAATGGCGCGGTAATTGCGATTTTCCCAAATACACAAATCACTCTGCAAGGCGGGTAATAATTCGTCCATGAGGTAAGTCTCATACGAATTATTGGGCGGGAAACTGTTGATTGTCCCCAAATTGCCCATGTAGGGCATGACGATAATCATCGGGGGTAAAACCCCCATACGGATGCCCTGTTCGAGTGTGGTGATGGTGCCAATATCTTGCCATTGCTCTTCCCGATAACTTAGCCCGTGCAAAAGGATGAGCAACGGAAAGCGGACATTCAGTTCAAAATAACAGGGTGGCAAATACACATCATAACGCAGATTTTCGCCTCTGCCTGTGGTGCTAATAAAATTATTTACCTCTGCAATTTGCCCTGTGTCGCTATTGCACGGAAAAGGCGTATTGCTCGGTAAAAGGACGGTGGTCGGTGTGGGGGCGGGTGTATTGGTCGGTATGGGCGTGTTGGTTGGGCGCGGGGTTGGGGATAGGGTCGGCAACGGACTAACCACTACCGCGATGGGTGTTGGGATGGGTGCCATGGGGTCACACGCGACCAGTAAAAAGGGCAAAATGCCCACTAGGAGATATTTTTTAATCACCACGAAGAAGTTTATGCAATTTTTCACGCGAGTTATCTTTCAGTAACGGCTCATCGAGTACCACAGCATCTACCCCATATCCAAGCACCGTTTGTAAGTGTGGGATAGAGCGAATACACGGGCGAAACATCAAACGCATATTATACGGCTTATGGGCGCGGGCATGGGCTAAAAGTGCGCTATTCTCATCTTCATGATTAAAATAATCGCCAACCCCCATGCTCACCGCATGAGGTCCCAGCGCCACCGCCATATTAAATTGGTCGGGTGTTTCAGCGTGAATAATCGCGGTCATACGCACCCGCAAGGAAATGCTCACCATGCGTTTGAGCATAATATCTGTGACCAGCGAGGCATATAACATCACAGCCGATGCACCAGCAGTCCGCATTTCTAACACATGATATTCATTTAGGGGATAATCAAATGTGATAACAGGGACATTTTTTGCCCCCAACGACACCAGCAACAAATCGGCTTGCCCTTTGCTATACACCCGACTATCGGTGAATAGTGCCACCGCATCCGCCCCTGTCCGCGCCAAGCGCAAGGCATGTAATACAGGGTCGTATGTTTGTGCCAGTGGGATATAACCAATGGTCAAGACAGGCGTGTTATCATGGACGATATTGAGAGACGGCAAGGGACGCACGCGCATATCCGACAAGGCAATCACCGCCAATTGTGGGGTGCGTTGTTGCCGTTTTTCTAGCAACACTTGTTTTTCAGAGAGGATTTTTTGCAAGTCATCCATCATGGTGAATCTGGCTAATTACCGGGCAAAATGCCCGCATCTTGCGCCCAATCCCAATCGAATGTTTTGCCTTGTTGCGATGAACTGCTCATCTCGTCCATTTTTTCAATATCAAATAAACTATCATCTACTGCCACATCAGACCCAAACAACGCATCGAGGTCTATCTCTTTGAGGGGTTCTAATTGTTTGATAACGGGTTCAATCTCTTTGGGCTTATCCAAGGGAATTTCGGCACGAGCGAGTTCAATCGTCTCTTCTTTAATCTCTGTCTTTCTGACATGCTGGCGTTTTGGCGGTTCTTCTTTCTTCACCGATGGCAACACCAAAAAGGCATTTGCGCCCAATAAGCCAATGAGGTCTTCTACGGCTTTGCGTCCATACCGATTAACACCACCAAAGTTACGTGCGCCTTGTTGACCATCGAAAATTGCCACCAAAAAGTGATGCAAGCCAACCGATAGCACGAAAATATCGAAATTTTCGCCATCATATAGTTGAACAGTCGAAACTTGCCCCGCCACAAGGTCTTTGACCCGATAATTGATTGACATCACAGGGCTTAATACCTGCGCCAAGCCAACATTATCGGCATACCCCGTTGCGCCAGATTCGAGCAAAATCTCACCAGAACGACTCGCCAATATAGCCGACATCGCGCCAACATCGGCACGGAATATATCTACAACCGTCTTTGAACGGGTTTTTTCTAGGTTTGGCACCGGTCCCAAATCCATCGTTTCGGCATTGGCGTTGGCAACAGCAGGGGCATGTTTTGCCCGCATCATTGCTTCATGGCTCTCTAGCCCGCCAATTAATACACGCAAAAACTGATGAATATCCACAGGACGGCTCATATACACAAAAGGCGAATCGGCAGAGGTCTCTTCGTCAAAATCATCGGGGTCATCTTCATCCCCCAAAATAATCACAGAGATGTCTGGGGATTGTTGTTTGACGCGCAGGGCAAATTCAAAGCCCTTCATTTTTTCATCCACATTAAAAGCTGTCACGACCAAATTGGCACGTTTTGTCTCTTCTAATGCGTCTATGCTATTTGGCACATCGGTTTGAATGATGGATAAATCGAGCAAATCCATAGCAGACCGAACAATGCGTGCAATTGTGCCTGTGGCATCTACCGTGATAATACGTGGTGTATTCCCCATAAAAACAGCCCTTACCCAATGATGACGAAATGATTATTCTGATATTATAACGCAGAAACGATGCTTGCGTACCATGAAAATTGAACCAATCCTCGTGTAAACATCTTAATTGTACTAAAATCTTAAGCATCATCGCTTAAAACAGGACTTATTCATCATGACATATCAATTTGTGCCAATCTTAGTTGTTGCCTTTGCTATCGCACTCGGTATGACCCCCGTTTCACGCCAGATAGCAATGCGTTTGGGCGTGATTGACCGCCCCAAGAAGCGGAATATCACCAAAGCCCCCACGCCAATGATGGGCGGGTTGGCGCTCTTTTCTGCCTATAGTGTCTCTTTATTCCTCTTTATGCCCACAGACCTTTATGGCACATGGGCATTTATTTTGTTGGGGACATCTATCCTCGCCATCACGGGGCTAATAGATGACCGCTACGACCTGAGTTGGCGCGTAAAAATGCCCGCGATGATTGGCTCTGCTATCCTCATGCTGTTTGCGGGTATCAATATCAACCTCTTTCAGACCCCACTCATTGATTTTCCTATCACCATCATTTGGCTGGTGGCACTCACCAACGCGGTCAATTTTATGGATAATATGGATGGTCTGAGCGCAGGACTTTCTGCGATTGCGGGTGGCTTTTTTCTGCTGATGGGGTTGGCACAAGACCTGCCACTGGTGGCATGTATGGGGGCGGCAATTTTGGGGAGTGACCTCGGATTTCTCACCTTTAATTTTAACCCCGCCAGCACCTTTATGGGCGATATGGGTGCATTGGCGCTTGGCTATAATTTGGGCATACTCGGCATATTAATCGAATTCGATACCAAGCCCATCGGTATTACATGGATGATTCCTATCCTCATCTTGGCATTACCCATATTCGACATCAACCTTGTGGTATTCACCCGCATTAGGGAAGGGCGCTCGCCTGTGGATGCTGGCAAAGACCACACCTCGCATCGGCTACTCAGCGCGGGATTTTCTGCGCGGATGACCCTGTTTATCCTCTATAGTGCTTGCGTGCTATTTGGCAGTTTGGGCATCCTCATCAGCACCTATTCAGACTTCACCGCAGGGCTTATTGGGGTTAGCGGACTGGTTATACTTGGTTTGCTCTTCATATTAATGATGTCTTTTAGACAGCGTTTTCAGCTCTCAAATAATTAATTTTTATAACACCTGTTCGCGTTACAAAATAGTTTCATCAACGAAAAATTCACGAAAAATTAACTCAGAACATTTAATCTGTTCAAAACTATGCCAAAAATGTTCAAAACCCCCGAAAAATGTTCAAAACTTGTTCAAAACTTTTGCCTGTTTATGAGTAGGTAATGAGTGTCAGATAAGATTACAAGTTTATTACTGTTCAAAACCCCCTTCTTTAGAACATATAATCTGTAGTTTTGAACAGGGGGTGTTCAAAACTTATAACAGGAAATAAACCATTTCTCCACAATTACTATCGAAAATTTGGGATAATTTGGGATATATATCGCAGAAAATCCCACAAAATCCCACAGGTGTAACAAATGTGTAATAAGTTTTGAACATCTTTGAACATGCCTACTACTAAAGAAAAGATATAAACCATTCCCCCAAAAAATTTGTATAAAATTCAAAAACCAAAACCCCCTCTGAACACAGAAATTGAATCGTCCTGTGATACACTTAGTCTATTCCGATGACAAAAGGCAAAGGCATAAAACACATGGGAGATTCACTAGACATTGGCTATGTTCAACAGTTAGAGGCACAAGTCGCAAACCTCAAACTGCTCTTAGAAATCAATAACGTTCTCAATACGATTCTACTCAAACCGACCATCAACATAGATGCCCTATTGGGGTATTTGATGGATGCCGCCGCAAAGATCACCCACTCACACTCGGCATCCGTCATCCTGTGGAAAGAGGAATTGGGAGAATTGGTGATAGCGGCAACAACCACAGACACCAGTAACCTGATTGGCACAATCGTCCCACTAGACAGCATTGCAGGAACAATTTTCAAAGAACACAAAGTGGTACTGGTAGACGATGCAACCAGAGACCCACGTCACTATGAAGGTATTGACCAAACGAATAAATTCATCACGCAGTCACTATTGGGTGTCCCACTCATTGCCAGAGATAAGGTGATTGGGGTCTTGGAAGTTATCAACAAAAAATCACTCCCCTGGACGATAGAAGATACACGTAATTTGACTATACTGGGGGGAGAAGCGGCTATTGCCATTGAGGTTGGTCAACTGGTCATGGCATTGCAACAAGCAAATACAGAATTGGCAGATTTAGATAACCTCAAAAACGATTTTATCGCCATTGCCAGTCATGAACTCCGTACCCCATTGGGTATCATTATGGGATACGCCAGCTTTTTGCAAGAAGAGGATGATGCCTCTGTGAGCGAACAAGCAACAAAAGTCATGGAAAGCGCCATGCAATTACGTCGGATTATTGATGCTATGATAAATCTGCGTTATCTGAAGCAAAAGACAGAGCAACTCCAACGTGAACCCATCCCATTGGGTGCGATTATGGACGATTTGCAACATGATACGTTAGCTGTGACCAGTAGCCGTACCCATCAAATCCGTTTTCATACCGATGATGTGCATACCCGCATTTTTGTAGACCGCAGTCGTTTGTTGATGGGTTTGAACAACCTTTTGAACAATGCGGTGACATACAGCCCACGGAATGGCGAAATTGACGTGAAGGCATGGGTTAATTTAGTGACCAACGAAGCAACGATTAGCATCAAAGACAACGGCATTGGTCTGGCAAGCGACCAACTAGAGCGCATTTTCAAAGAATTTTATCAGGTAGAAAATCATATGATACGGCGTTATGGTGGGTTGGGTATTGGCTTAAGTATTGCTCATGCAGTAATTTCTGCACATCATGGTACGATTTGGGCAGAGAGTGATGGTCTTGGCACGGGCGCAACCTTTTTGGTGACGTTGCCATTGGCGGAAACGGTTGAATAGGATTAAGATTGAGTTATAAAAATCAACAGAAAATACTGTTTAGGAGCGATTTATGAGCCTTTCATTTACATGGCTAGGACACTCAACATTTCGATTTGATATTGATGGGCATATTGTCCTGATAGACCCCTTTTTGACGGGGAATCCCCTCGCGCCCATTCGCCCCGATGAAATTCACCCCGAACTGATTTTGGTGAGTCATGGACATGGCGACCATATTGGTGATGCGGTAGAAATTGCCAAGCGGTCTGGTGCGCCAGTGGTGACGAATGTGGAAATTGCCAAATGGCTACGGAATGAGGGCGTTGCCACTACGGTAGGGATGAATATCGGCGGGACATATAGTGGCGAATTTTGTAGTGTCAAATTAACCATTGCCAATCATAGTTCATCGTTACCCGATGGTTCATATGGTGGGAATCCCTTGGGATTTGTCATTAAAACCGCGAATCATACCGTGTATTATGCGGGTGATACTGCCCCATTCGCAGAAATGGCATGGATTGGCGATATGGGCATTGATGTGGCATTTTTGCCTATCGGTGATGTCTATACCATGGGCGTAGAAGATTCGCTCAAAGCGATAGAACTCATCCGCCCACGCTTTGTCGTTCCCATGCACTATGCAACTTTCCCCGGTATTATGCAAGACGGTGGGGCATGGGCAAATATGGTTAACAGCACCACCGGCGCAACACCTATTGTCTTAGACCCTGGTGGGAAGTACACAGTCAACTGAAAGGCAAATTTCATCGTATGGCAACAATTAAGCGTATCGCAGTTTTAACCAGTGGCGGCGATGCACCGGGTATGAATGCGGCAATCCGCGCCGTGACCCGTACCGCCATCAACAAAAAATGGGATGTATTTGGTGTACGACATGGCTATGCTGGGCTATTATCGGGTGATTTTCGTCAGCTTGGTCCGCGTGATGTGGGTGGTATTATCCAACTCGGTGGCACAATGTTGGGGAGCGCCCGCTCAGAAAAATTTAAGACAGATGAGGGACAACGCGAGGCTGTTCGCAATTTGCGCCAAAAAGGGATAGATGCCGTTGTCGTAATTGGTGGCAATGGGTCACAAACTGGCACAAATGCCCTGCACAAACTGGATTTTCCTGCCATTGGCGTGGCATCTACGATAGACAATGACCTGTATGGGTCGGATATTACTATTGGCGTAGATACGGCACTCAATATCGCCCTAGAAGCGATTGACCGCCTCAAGACCACCGCATCATCACATCAACGGGCATTTATGGTCGAGGTGATGGGGCGCGACTGTGGCTATTTGGCACTCATGGCGGGGATTGCGGGTGGCGCAGAAGCCATTGTTATCCCTGAACGGGAAACACCTCCCCAAGAGGTCGCCGATATTCTCATGGCGGCATATGACCGTGGCAAGGCACACGGTATTGTCGTGGTGGCAGAAGGCGCGAAATATGGTGCAGATGATTTGGTGGAATATTTCAAAGAAAAACATGAGCAAGTCGGCTTTGAATTGCGGTCTATCAAAATTGGGCATGTACAACGCGGTGGCGCACCACTCGCCTCTGACCGTATTCTTGCCACCCGATTGGGTGCAGAAGCAGTAGAACAACTCGCTAAGGGACAATCGGGTGTGTTGGTGGGGATGCTTGGTCAAAAGACGGTGATTACGCCCCTCATCGAAATTGCGGGCAAACATCGCCCTGTAGACCCTGCTTTGCTCGAATTGGCGGATGTGCTGGCGAAATAACATAGCTTTTGTGGCTGGCATACGCGAGAGGGACGCTATACGCACTGCGTGCTAATCGTCCCATACAGTTACAGAGATTTTGAGGCATGTACGGGCGGATGTAGGGACGACATTCTTGTCGTCCGTTAGCCTCGTATATCCGCCCTCTGTTGATGCCAAAATACCCCAAATTATTTTTTCATAGAAGGAGATTTTTTTCATGCTTATGCGTCGCGTCTTTCTCTATCTGTCACATGCAAAGTGGGCGCGGGCGCTTGTCACCCGCTTTTTTATGGCACGGCGTATGGCACGGCGCTTTGTGGCAGGCGAGACCTTGCAAGAAGCCCTTGTTGCCACCAAAGCCCTCAACAATGCGGGGTTATTGGTCACGCTGGATTATTTGGGCGAGAGTGTCACCAGCGCCCAAGAGACCGAAGCGGTACGTCAGACCTATTTAGATTTGCTAGAAAATATCCATAAACAGGGCTTAAACGCCTCTGTTTCGCTAAAATTGACCCATATGGGCTTGGATATTAGCCAAGCCCTGTGTATCGCCAATGTGCGCCATATCCTTACCCTTGCCAAACAGCATAACATCCCCGTGACGATTGATATGGAGGGGAGCGCCTATACCGACATCACCTTGCAGGTATATAAGACGCTGCGCGATGATTATGAGTATGGCGCACTCATTGGCACGGTGATTCAGTCTATGCTACGGCGCAGTGTGGCAGATACGCACCAATTGGCAGAAGAAGGGGCGCGGATTCGGTTGGTGAAGGGGGCGTATTTAGAACCAGAAGCATTGGCATATCCGCTAAAAGCCGATGTGGATAAGGCATATGTGGATATTATGCGCGATTATTTTGCCTATGTGCCGTCTGCCTATTTGGAATTGGGGACGCACGATGAAAAAATGATTGCCAGCGCCATTCAATTGGCAAAAGAGGCAGGTGTAGACAATCATCACTACGAAATTCAGATGTTGTATGGCATTCGCCGGGAGCGCCAAACAGAACTCGCCAATGCGGGGGTGCAAATGCGCGTGTATGTGCCATTTGGTGAGGCGTGGTATCCCTATTTTATGCGCCGATTGGCAGAACGCCCCGCCAACGTGTGGTTTTTGACGCGGAGTCTGTTTAGCAAATAGCCAAATTTTGACCCCACCCCCGCCCCCCCCAAAAAATTGGAGAGAGGCTTGTACGGACGTGATTAATCGTGTCCCCACGCTTATGGAGAACCGAAAACAAATTCATAGGATTATGTCAATAAC
>Ga0163154_10010588_pt1 | contig 10210 bp, 7 predicted proteins | sample OliLakLV19MP9P1_FD_148649 | JGI IMG/M metagenome (GOLD analysis project Ga0163154, IMG submission 148649) | Freshwater microbial mat bacterial communities from Lake Vanda, McMurdo Dry Valleys, Antarctica - Oligotrophic Lake LV.19.MP9.P1 | ecosystem: Environmental > Aquatic > Freshwater > Lake >...
ACTCCTACAATAAAACCCTAGTCAAAATTGCTGCCGCTGGAGCCAAATCTGCCGGAGCCGACGTTACCTATGTAGATTTGCGCGACTTGCCCATGCCCATCTTTGACCAAGATCTAGAAGCGCAAGACGGTGCGCCTGCCACAGTCAAGCAATTCAAGGAACTGCTAATCGCCCACGATGGCTTGTTGATTGCCTCTCCCGAATACAACAGTTCTGTCTCTGGGCTGCTAAAAAACGCGATCGACTGGGCGTCGCGTCCGGCTGCGGGCGAAGCACCGTTGGCCTGTTTTACCGACAAAGTTGCCGTGATTATGAGTGCCTCTCCGGGTGGGTTTGGCGGGCTGCGCGGTCTAGTGGCTCTGCGATCGATTTTGGGCAATATTAGAGTTTTGGTATTGCCCGACCAGGTGGCGATCGCCCAAGCGCACACCGCGTTCAATCCCGATGGCACCCTCAAAGATCCGCAGCAGCAAGCCTTAATAGAAGGGTTAGGCATCAAGCTGGCACAAACCGCAGCAAAACTAAAGGCTTAGGTGCTGTGGAAGGTTTAGCGGTAGCATAATCTATAGTCTAGTCCTGATTCAACCTAACGACGATGAAGCTGCTTTGCCTTAGTAACGGTCACGGTGAAGACGCGATCGCCCTCCGCATTCTTCGTGCCCTCCAGCAGCAGCCCAACTGCCCCGAACTGGCAGCGCTGCCGCTAGTGGGGACGGGGCATGGGTTTGCCCAAAGCGGCATTCCGGTGATTGGCCCGGTGAAGCAGTTGCCCTCGGGTGGCTTCATTTATATGGATGGCAAGCAATTTGCCCGCGATCTCAAAGGGGGTCTACTGCCCCTAACCCGGCAGCAACTGAAAACGGTGCGCACCTGGGCGCAGCAAGGTGGGGCAATTTTGGCGGTGGGCGACATTGTGCCGCTGCTGTTTGCCTGGTATAGCGGCGCGCCCTATGCCTTTGTGGGCACAGCCAAGTCAGACTATTATCTGCGCGATGAAGCCGGATTGCTGCCCCGCCCCAGATGGTTCGATCGGCTCGAAAATTGGTCAGGCTCGGTTTATTTGCCTTGGGAGCGCTGGCTGATGAGTCGGCGGCGCTGTAGAGCCGTGTTTCCGCGCGATCGCATTACCAGCGACATTTTGGCTAGGTGGAAGATTCCGGTGTTCGATGTCGGCAACCCAATGATGGACGGGCTGGAGCCGACCGGGGTGGCGTTTCCCACCAGGTGGGACAGCCTGACGGTGGCGCTGATTCCGGGTTCACGCCCGCCAGAAGTCTACAACAATTGGCAGCAGATGCTCCAGGCCGTGGCGGGGCTGGTGGAAACCGTGGGGCGCAAGCTCGTATTTTTGGCGGCGATCGCCCCTTCGATTGATCGAGATCTGCTGCACCGAGCGCTGATGACCTCTGGCTGGCGCACTGGAAATGGCAACGCTGGAGAGGGCACTGTCTATACGCTACAAGCTTCGCTGCAAGGCGCTACGCTATTGCTGACCACAGCGTTTAACGACTGCATTCAGACCGCAGATGTGGCGATCGCCATGGCAGGCACGGCCACCGAGCAGTTTGTCGGGTTGGGCAAACCGGCCTTGCTGTTGCCCGGTAAAGGGCCTCAATTTACCCATACCTTTGCCGAAGCGCAAACCCGGTTGCTGGGTCCTTCGGCCATTTTGGTCGCCCAACCCAATCAAACCAGCCCAGTATTGCAGCGACTGCTCAACGATCCCGATCGGCTCCAGCTGATTGCCGAAAACGGTCGCCGCCGCATGGGTGCGCCTGGAGCCAGCGCTCGGATTGCCGGGTACATCCTTGAATGTTTAGGTACGAATTAATTGAGAGTATGCGAAGCGTACAGACTTTAACAAACTTGCCCTCACAATCAAAACTTCTTCGATAATTAAGTCGCTAAAAAATTAAACAGACAAGGGAATAAGATCCGGCGTCAGAATCTCGGTTTCAGCGGAATAAATATGTGACATTTCAATATCATTCAGCAATCTCACTAATGCTCTACCCACAGCATAGGAAAGATTAATAGGGACGGCGTTACCTATTTGCTTATATTGAGATAATAATGAGCCTGAGAATAACCAAGTGTCTGGGAAAGTTTGTATTCTTGCATATTCTCGGATAGTTAGAGGTCTTGTTTCCTCAGGATGACATCTTTCTGTCTGCTTCTGAGCTGGAGCACAAGTTAGGGTTAAGCTTGGTTCATCCCAAGCTAGGCGGCGAGCAATGCCTGTTTTACCTCCACCTAAAAAGTAGCTTTTTTTCATATACTCGCGCTGTAATTCTTCAGGCAAATCACGCCAATATCCTCCCGGAGGCACGTAGGCCATGATCTCTGACTTGCGTTTAGGATACTTTTGACCTTCTGAAAAAGGTACATCATCTGGGTAAAGCTCACCTGCTTTCAATGCATCCTTCACAGTCATAATGCGCGTGTAAGGGGATGGCCATTGAAACGTTATATTCTTTGCTAAGTCTTTTCTTATACAAACTAAAAACAACCGTTCTCTTTTCTGCGGAACTTGGTAAAAAACAGCTTTAAGAACTTTAGGTTCGACTAAGACATAACCTAGCTCGTTGATAATATGAATAATCGCCTCTAGAGTTTTTCCATTGTCGTGTTTCAATAAGCCTCGAACATTTTCAGCAACGAAGACTTTTGGCTCGGTTTCTTTTACAGCCCTGACAAATTCAAAGAATAAAGTGCCTCGAATATCGTCAAATCCAAGCTTTTTCCCAGCATAAGAGAATGCCTGACAAGGGAAACCACCAGAAAGAAGATCAACTTTGCCTCGGTGTTCATAAAAACTTATATTGGCAATATCTCCTTCAATTACATTCCATTCGGGACGATTATACTGCAATGTTTTACAGGCATCTTTATCTATCTCGTTAAGTAAGATAGATGTAAAGCCAGCCTTTTCCATGCCAATTGCAAGTCCACCAGCGCCTGCAAACAGCTCAATTAATTTAAAGTCTCTCATTGGCTTTGAGAGAAATTCTTCATCCCAAGAGCTGTTGAAAAGACGTTTAGCCTCCTCAAAATCTTCTAGCTGAGAACGATGGTATAGACGGCACTTATTTTCAGGATGAATGAAAGATAAAAGCTTTCCACTCATATCCCATCTTTTTAATGTTTCTTTAGAAACACTTAAAATATCAGCAACTTGAGCAACAGAATAGTAATCAGGAATCATCGAATTTACATGAAATATCGATTATTGACAAATTATAGTACATTTGCATGTTGAATCTCAAAATCTATTGAGATAGATTTCTTATGTCATCTTGCTCTGACAGCTGATTGATTACTTCATCAAGCTCACTACTATAGTCGGCTTCGACGGCGATCGAACCTATTGCAGTGATTAATTTCTCATAGAATTTATCATCACCCGTTAAGCGATGCCAAAAATCTTTTCCTACATGAACCTGATAGTCGTATTGGGCAATGATTCTCTTGTAATGTCCGCTCAGTTCACCCGTTTCGCCATAAATTACACCAACAACCATATTGTCCCGACTAACTTGAAGGTTATTGGTGCGCGCTAAATTAGTTGCCGTCCTAAAGTGACCTGCTATAGTTTCAACGTCATCTTTGTTTAAAGTATTTGGTCCTGATTTGAGCTGACAGTACTTTTTCTTGTGATCAATTTGATCAATAAACTCAATATCGACCCCTGGCGTTGTACTACCAAATGCATCAAGCACGTCATTGGTAAATCTCTGCGCATTCGTGCCAAATGAAGTAGTTATAGAGGTTCCTAAAACTCTTGGATACACTAGTGCTTTTGCAATGCTTAAGGCTGAAGAATTCCCGGTTAGAAAATTAGCCAGGTAAACAGCCAAAAACGGATTGATATTGAATTCTGAGGACTTTATCAGCTTTTTGGTGTTCCCTATATGATTTATGGCAATAGTATTTCTAAACCATTCTTTAGATTTCTCAAGAATCTCTAAGTTTTTGTCAATCATCTCTTTTCTTGCTGTTTGCCAATCGACGGAATCCAGTGGTTCCTTCCAGTATCTTCCCTTGATTTGACACTGGTTTAAAGAGGAACAGCAGATCGAAATTTTGTGAAACTTCACAGGGGCTGCAAGGTGATGCGGAGCTGCTTGCCCAATTCTTGCTGCAACCGATGCGCCTGATAGTCGTAGAGCGACAGGTGGATGGTGCCAGGTAGGGTATTCATGAAGGCGCGGGCATCGTCTAAACTACAGCCCGAAATCCGGGCGAGGTCGCTGCCTAAATCGTGTAAAAAGCTAGTGTTGAGTGGCGTTTGAGCGGTCAGTTGCCACTGCCTTGGCGGGGTAATGTCGCCCCGTTCAATCCGCCGCAGGCCATTAATCGACGCCAGCAAAATTAGGCGATCGCCCGGTTGTAGCATCCGATCATCCGGTGGCATAAAGCTATCTAACCCATCTGCCATCATCCGCTGCTGGGTAGCGCGCTGATGAAAAATGGGCACGACACTATAGCCGTAGGCCACCTGAGACAGCAGCTTGCCATTCAGCGTGTCTCCTTCTACCACCACAAAATCAGGCACGAGAATAGTCTGACCATTCAGGCGAAACAGGCTCAAAATATTTTCGCCAAAGGCAGCGGCAGCAAAGACTTCAGCCGACAGGGCATAGGCGGCTAAAATCCGGGCATCGGGCAACAAATTGGCCAGGTTATCGCCAAACCGCTGGTCATACGATCGCACCACCAGGCGAATATCTCGATTTTGCTGGCGGGCGGCATCTCGCGCCATCAATGCCACTTCTAAGTTGAGCATTTGGTCGTCGGTGACCACTATCATGCTTTTAGCAAAGGCCAAGTTAGCATTGGCCAGCGCTTTGATCGAATCTCCTAGCAGCAGCGGCACTTGGGCGGGCAGCGTCACGTTCTCCAGAGTTTCGGCGATCGCCACCATCGGCTGTTTAAATTCGTGCAGCAGCGTGGCAATCCGCTGCCCCACTCGCCCTAGCCCCACCAGCACCACATGATCTTGAGCCGGAACAGCAGGGCGTTTGCGCAAAAAATCGAAGCGAGAGCTGATCAGGCTGTCGGCCACTAAACCCAGTGCCCCCAGCACAAACAGCAGGCTGACTAGCGTAATCAGCAGGCAGGCAAACTGCACTGTCCAGGGAATCGTAACCCCGGCATTTTCCAGCCCCCCAAACAAATCGCCATAGCCGCCCATCAGCAAAATTGCCCCGGCAGAAATGGCATGTTGCCAGGTCATGTCCGCCACGCTTTGTTTGAGCAGCATCGCCCCCCCAGCCCACAGCAGCACGGCGATCGCCACTCCCAAACTAATAATTTGGCGGTTTTGCTGCGCCTGAATCCATTGCCACAGGTGGCCAATTTGCTGGGCGAGGTTCACCTGCAAAGCGCGGCTCATGGCCTGTCCCAGTTGCTGTAGCGGGTGGATAGGGGCGGTGGCTTGCCTGCGCGGAGCGCGTATCGCCCCATCTTTGGCCATTGCCGTTTGCCCCGCCAGTTCAATGTAGGCGATCGTATCACCGGGTTTGAGCTGGGTGTCAGGGTGCCATTGGTAAAATACCCGGTTGGCAATGGCCGTGTCTGGCGACGCCTCGGCAGGCGAGTAGCTAACCAAGCGACAGTCTTTGCGGTGGAGCGTCAGAGCCGGGTTGCCGTCGAAGCGGCGATCGCCCAGTTCTACCTGTTGCTCAACCACTTGCAGCCGCGCCTCACCAATATCGAATGCGCCCAAAATTCCCACCTGCAACCCCGCCAAGGCAAAGGCTAGGGCGGGCATTTCGGTCGGTTCGTAGGCGGTGAAGTTGCCCAATTGCTGCTTCAATAGCTGATTCAGGTTTTGGCGAGAGGAGCGCACCACCAGGCGAATGTTGGGATTGAGGCGGCGGGCGGCGATCGCGGTCTCAATGTTGACCGTTTCGTTGCTGGTCGCCAGCAGAATCGCCCGACAGTGCTGCACTCCGGCTTTTAGCAGCATGGCATCATCTCGGCAGTCGCCCAGCCAAGGGGGTTCTGCTAGCAAATCCAAAAAGTTTTCCACATCCCAATGGTCTGAGCCATCTTGCGTAATCGCTGTAATCGACACGTCCGATTCATCGGTGGCAAACCTCCGCAGGCTGTAGACGCAATATTGACCCAAACTGCCCAAACCACAGACCAAAAACCGATCGACAAGTCGGCTTGGTTCAGGCTGCCCCGATGCCTCCACCCGATTGGGCACAAATGGTGTGGGCTGCCCCTGTCCCATCGTTAAGCGATAGCTCCACAGCGGCACAGAGCTATTGGTGCCATAGCCAAATAGGTTGACGAGCTGCATCGACTGCAACTCTAATTCACGAATTTTCTGGCTCACCAGGGCAATCAAATACCGCCGATCTACCTTGTCTTGAATGTGGAGCTGCACGTTCAGCCCTCGTTCCGCTCGTTCGACGCTGGCCGTCACACCCTGCGACTGGAGTTCGTCGGTGAGGTAGGCGGCGATCGCGTTGGGTTTGCCCAATTTCGCTAATTCAAAGCAAGTAAGAGCCATGGCTAAGGTGAAGGGATGAAAAGAATGAAAAGGAGGAACCAAAAAGAGGGATTAAAGAGAGGCAATTTTTTCTGTGAGGGGTTTAAGCCAGCGACTAGGAGTGAAAACCCTTACATTGAAACCTCCCCCGCTCAAAAGACGGGGGATTCCTCCGAACCTTTAGCTAACTTTTCGACCGAATCTCGGATCAAATCCAAGATTATCTATCTGGTTAGCCTTTTCGGAGTAGATAGAGAACCGCTCTGAGGGAGGATGAGCCTTCCTATAGCTTCAGCCAGTCATCTTAGGACAAGGGGCTTAAGCCCCTTGTTGGCTGACGCGCCAACCTGCGTCCTAACGTTTGTGGCGACGGCTATACTTTCAGCAATGCCTACTTGTTCGCAGTTTATTTTATAGCGTCGCCATGCCTCTATCAGGGAGGTTTCCATCCCCAGATACGCTTCACACGCATCCTGCAATGCCAACTGATCCTCATCGACATATCTAGCCAGAAAAGCACTAAACAAATCTCGGTGCATGACGATTCCGGTTTGATCGTAATGCACCCGGTCTGACAGAGATTTCTTCACTCGCTCCCCAGTCAAATGCGTTTGAGATAATGCGGTTTTCTGGGTAGAAAACTTTGTGAATGAACCGCCAGCACCTTCAGCCTTGCGCTTCAATTCAGCTTGGAAAAACCCTGGTGACTTGGCTGAAATGGATTTGCCATAACGCTTTTGCCAACCTTTTACTGAGACATTCTCAGTTCTAATTTGATTACTGTTTCTCAGGATATCGTTGACTAGCCTGCGGTTGTGAGACTTAGAGTAAGCCGCTTTACGCCGCTCTAACTCTCGTTTTTTAGCAGCAACCTTCAGATAGGTTTGGCTCTTATTCCACTTGCGCTTCCCTTTTTTGACCTTCCCCTTTTTGGTGATAGCCTTGCGGCCTTTTCGCCCTGCAAAGTCAGGTTCATAGTTGTCAGGGTTGGCAACTCTCTGGGAGCGCTGCATCTGGCGCTGAGCCGCTTCGATTTCCTGCTCGAAAGTTGGAACCTTTTCAGCAAACGGAAGTAAGCCAGCTTTGTCGTTGCCAACAAAAGCAACGTTGGACACATTTAGGTCAATCCCTACCAACCCTGGCGGGGTAAAGTTCTTGTCCTTTTTGAAGGGAACACCCTCACAGATAAGCTGAGCAAACCAGCGCCATGTACCTCGAATCTCTTTTTTGATAATCCGAACGTACTTGATACGGGATTTCAGCCCGTGAGCAATCACTTTATTGCCAGGGTCGATGATTGCCTTCAGCCGCAGTTTGCCCCAGACGAATTCGTTCTCAACCCAGCGGATGCCCTGTTTATTGGTTTTGCCTTCCATGCTCTTAAAGCGGTTGGGCAACTTGAACCGGACACCCTTAGCGCGACCAAACAGAACCTTCTCGCTTGCCTTGAAAGCCCGTGACGCTAAAGTTTGCTGTGCCTGTGCATCTATCTTTTGAGCGATCCAATCAGACCTCTTAGCAACGACTGTGGTATAAGAGTGAAGGTCGAACTCGCTATATCGGTAGGCTTTTCTGGCCGCGTCAAATGCATCCGATCTAATCTTTGCTTCTGGACTTTTCTCCTTGCCTTTGGGCAGCTTTTTGGCTGCCTGAAACAAACTAGAGCTGCGCACCAAATTCATCCGAACCATTGATTCGTTCAGCAAGGCATTGTAAAGCCTCATTCCCGCATTGAAGCGAGAACGCAATTCGGCTTCATCCTGACTGGTGACAATCAGCGGAATCTCGGTAATAAAAGATGGTGTTTTAGCTCGTGGCATTTATTTTCCCTCCTGCACCCATGATAACATAAAGGTTGATAGGCTTACAGTTGTCAACCAAGCAAGATGGAAAGAGATTCAGCAGGATATAGGCTTAGTGAGCATTCCGTAGGCTTGGCCAACGTTCATCTGATATGGATACCTAAGAGGCGTAGACCAGTACTGAAAGGTGACATCAAGATGAGGTTTTCAGCAATTCTGGACTCGGTTGCCAATGATAAGGGCTGGATTATTAAGGCCAAGGAAATAGCTTCTGACCATGTTCACTTGATGGTGGAATACGACGAAACTACGCCTATCTGTGAAGTGGTCAGAGCTTTCAAAGGCAGAAGCTCGAAACTGTTGAGGGATGAGTTCCCTGGGCTAAGGAAACTGCCCTCCCTGTGGACGAGGAGCTATTTTTACGACACGGCAGGAAAAGTTAGCGCTGCCAAAGTCATGGCATATATCAACGATCCGCATCATGAAAGACATTGATGCTCAAGGCGGCTAAAGCCGCCCTATCGCCTTTCCACCCCCGACTGAAGTCACGGGGCTATCAGTCTCCAGGATTTCTCGTATGCTGGTAGGTGCAAGGAAAAGGAAATACTTGAGTCGGATGTGACTAGAGTGGCTACCTTTTTTTGCGGTGAGTTCTTTTGGATGCATCTCCCTCGTTGGTGTTATGAGTCTCTGCATTAATCCTCACTGCTGTGAGCCAAATCATCCGGGTAATGATGGCAGCCGCTTTTGTCAAAGCTGCGGCTCCGATTTGGTGCTCAAAGAGCGCTACCGGGTAATGCGTTTGCTGAGTGATAAGAGCGGGTTTGGCCGGGTTTACGAAGCCTATGAGCGCAATATTCCTAAGATTCTAAAGGTTTTAAAGGAAATTCATGAGCACAATAGCAAAGCAGTTCAGCTGTTTGAGCGAGAAGCGCTAGTGCTCAGCCAGTTGAAGAATCCAGGGGTGCCAGCTGTCGAGCCAGATGGCTATTTTCAGTTTTTGCCGAGGGGCAGCACTGAACCACTCCACTGCATCATTATGGAAAAAATTGACGGCCCGAATCTGCGGGAGTGGATGCGGCAGCAGGGTAACCATGCGATTAACGAAAGCCAAGCGCTCCAGTGGCTGCGGCAGCTAGCAGAAGTACTGCACCTAGTGCATCAACGGAACTATTTCCATCGCGATATCAAGCCTGAAAATATTATGCTGCGCTCCAATGGGCGGCTGGTGCTGGTCGATTTTGGCGCGGCGAGGGAGATGACCTCCACCTATCTGGCGCATCTGGGTAGTTCAGATGGGGTGACGCGGATTAGCTCGGCGGGCTATACGCCACCGGAGCAAGAGAAAGGGCAGGCTGTGCCCCAGTCTGACTTTTATGCGCTGGGCTGGACATTTGTCTATTTGCTGACGGGCAAGCAGCCAACCGATGCTGACATCTACAATCCGCTGAGTGATGAGTTTCACTGGCATCAGTTTGCACCTCAGATTTCGCTGCCCCTGGCGGACTTGATCGATCGCCTGATTGCGCCAAGGGCATCCAATCGCCCCAAAAATACAGAAGAAATTTTGCAGGCGCTTACCGAGCTGTCGCAGCAGTCAAGCACGGCTGCGTACCCCCTGCCCACTGCGCTCCCGACGTTGAGTTCAGCCCAAGGGTTAGCCCAGCCCCTGTTGACCCTGCCGCAGTCCGTAGAAACTCAGCTCACTAGCTCAAACCGCCAGATCGGGGTAGCGGGCAGTCGGTGGCTGATTGGTGGGTTGGCCGCACTGGTCTTGGGAATGGGGGGATATCTCGGCTGGCAAGCATTGGGGCGATCGCCTGCCACCACGGGCACAGCGCAGTCGCTGCCGATTGCCCAAACCCTGAAGGGGCACACGGGGTTTATCAACTATGCGCTGTTTAGC
>Ga0163154_10010590_pt1 | contig 10207 bp, 9 predicted proteins | sample OliLakLV19MP9P1_FD_148649 | JGI IMG/M metagenome (GOLD analysis project Ga0163154, IMG submission 148649) | Freshwater microbial mat bacterial communities from Lake Vanda, McMurdo Dry Valleys, Antarctica - Oligotrophic Lake LV.19.MP9.P1 | ecosystem: Environmental > Aquatic > Freshwater > Lake >...
GGATTGTATTGGGGGGGCGGCATGAAGGTCCGCTCCTGACGGTGACTCGCGTAAGTCACCCATTCCGCCCGCAGGGGGTGCCAGCGGAGGTGGGGGTTGGCAGGGATAGGCGTACGACTCGGACTAGGTGCCGTAAGTCCCGCCGCAATGGGGAAGCGGCTGTACAGGGTCAGTTGACGACCATCCGGTTTGAGCAACTGCTGGGAGTGCATCGTTGCCTTGGGCTAGCTTGTGATGGAGTATAGCCTCCAGATCGGATTCGCTACCCCTACCTAAGGTCGCAGAAGCAATTACATTCAAGGGCAACTTGGGGGTGCGGTCAGCATAGAGCAGCCCATTGGCCTCTTGGAAGGTATCGGCAAACTGGGTATAACAGAAACCACTGAGGACCCCGGAATGGTTGACCGCCCACAAGAGTGCTGTGTAATTAGTCTGGAACTCTGCATGATTTTGGGAATGGGCGTAACCCCAGACGTGGTGTTCAGGGTTAGGCGCGTAACAGATCCCCCCGAACTCCGTCAACATTAGGGGTTGACCCCGGTGGGCATAGCCATCCAAGGTAAGGAGCCTACCCCCCGGACGCTCCCGGTCAAATAGATCCGTGAGCTTCATTTCGGGTCCGTAGCGGTGGGCGAGATGACGGGCGTTGTTGTCATAGTCATGGATGCCCAGGATATCGGTGGAGGCACTTTCCCAGCCGTCATTACCGATGACCGGACGGGTCGGGTCCAGGGTCTTAGTCAAGTAATAAAGGGCTTGGACATAGTCGCGGTGGGCTGGGGTCGCCGTCAAGTCCGGCACCCCCCAGGACTCATTGAAAGGGACCCAGACCACGACACAAGGATGGCTCAGGTCCCGCTCAATCACCTCGGTCCACTCACGAGTCATGCGGGTGACGGCCTTGGGCGTGAAGCGATAGGCACTGGGCATCTCCTCCCAGACCATCAGCCCTAGTTTGTCGGCCCAGTAGAGGTAGCGCGGGTCCTCGATTTTTTGGTGTTTGCGGACCCCGTTGAAGCCCATCTGTTTAGCGAGTTCGACATCTTGCCGGAGGTGTTCGTCGGAGGGGGCGGTCATGAAAGTCTCGGGCCAATAGCCCTGGTCGAGGACCAACCGCAAGTAGTAAGGCCGTCCATTGAGCATGAAGCGGTCACGCTGGACCCCCACCGTCCGCATCGCCGTGTAGGAACGGACGACATCCAGAAGCTGATGACCCTGCCAGAGTTGCAGTTCCGCGTTAATTAACGTCGGTCGCTCTGGGCTCCAGAGTAGTTCGTTACGGTAATCATCAATACCGGGGTCTGAGAGGGCAATCCGGCGGTGGACTTCACTATTGATGACCTCATAGCAGTCATTGACCAAGAGTTGGTTGCCCACGGTAAGCCGGACTTTTAGTTGCAGCCCTTCTTGCCGTTCCCCGGCCAAGGAGGCCTCAAAGCCAATCTCCCACCGCTCAAAATGGGGCATCCAGCGAATCCGGTCCAGGTAGGTCGGCGCGACACACTCATACCAAACCGTCTGCCAAATACCGCTGGTACGCGGATACCAAATACTGTGGGGATTGAGTTGCCAGTCTTGTTTACCCCTCGGTTTAGCCAAGTCGTGGGGCTCGTCCTCCGCGCAGACCGTGACGCGCTGTTGACCGCCGGGGTCTAGGACCTGGGTGATATCCACGCTGAAGGGGGTGTAGCCGCCCTCATGCTCAGTGACGAACTTCCCATTCACCCAGACCTGAGCGCGGTAGTCCACCGCCCCAAAATGGAGCAAGACCCGGCCTGCTGGCGGAACTAAGGTAAACTCCCGCTCGTACCAACAATACTGATGAAACCCCGTCTCTCCAATCCCACTCGCGGGGGTCTCAGGCGCGAAGGGGACCTGGATCTGGTGGCTCCACTCAATTTGGTCCGGGCTCTGCAAACCCGTCTCCTCAAAAGCAAACCGCCAGGGACCATTGAGCGAAATCCAATCCGCTCGCACCAGTTGGGGCCGGGGATAGGCTCCGACCGCCGTAGCTATATCTTGAGGCCCAAATGCTTTACCCAAGGATTTCATGAAATTGTCCTTGATTGTCACAGTAAGAGTACCCGTTACCGGGCCGGACTCACCATTGACGCGAACTTTTAGTCTTGCCGTTCTTGAAAATCTTCCGCACTGGCTGGGTCTAGTAAGTACGGATGGTCATCGCGCCCGATGAGGATGTCTTCGGTCCCCAATTCTTCGGTTTCCGCCACTGTCAGACCCACGGCGCGGCCCAACTCATCCACAATGTCTTGGTCGGGGGTCATCACTGTGCCGCCCACGGCTTCTTCACCGATAGCCTCATCTTCCCAGGCTGCGTCCACATCCCCACCACTCAACGTGGCATCGGTCTCGTTATATTGTTCCCGGTGCCGGAGCATGGCCCGTGAACTCTCGGAAATCTGGGCCACAAAAGCTTCATCCACTCCGCCGCGCGCTTCAGCCTCCCGGCTCAATTCGCTGTCCGACAACCGCTCTTGTGGGGGGCCTTGGTTTGGATCAGCCATCTTCATCCCTCTATCCTAATAACTCCACGTTAGCCCAGTCCTAGGCCAATCTGACCCCATCCCCCGAATTACCCGATTTAACGTGAGTCTGCGATAGGCTCAGGCCGCAACCTCTGTTCAGTAAGGGCAGTCGAGGAGGCCACTGTCGTCCTGCCTTCGACAGTGTGTCGTGCTAACCTGCATCCGGGTCAATACCTAGTTCTCGTAAGCGTGCAGCAAGACGTTCAGCTCTTTGCTCAGCCTGTAGACGGGCTTGGTCTGCTTCGACGCGTTGTGACACTTCAGCTTCTAGCCGTTGCGTCACTTCAGCTTCGACTTGTTGCGTGACCTCGGCTTCTAGCCGTTGCGCCATTTCAGCTTTCATCTGTTGCGCTATTTCAGCTTTCGCCTGTTCGATGGCGGTAAGCAATCGCTCCTGCATCACCTCTTGGAACAACTCTTCAAATAACGGGGTTTCAGTAAGTAAACTCATCGTCTCGCGCCTCCTGAAGAACTCTCGTACATCCCCTCGCTTAAATCGTAAGGTTGCTAGTAAGGCTGTTACCCCGACCAATTCCCCGTACTCTTGGTTTGATTCTACTCCTTGGCGTAAAGCCGTCAGGCTCTGGCTCAACAACGGCTCCATCGCCCCACGGGTTAAAGGGACTAAGGGCATCAGCCCCACTAGCCCACTGGTCAAGATAAGGGCCGGGTCCACTTCCCACAACCGCACCACCTGATAATCTACCCGTATCCCCGCTTCTTGATAAAAACTCGGTACCGCCCGCGCCGCTTCGCTCTCGTGAATCAAGACCAGCACTTGTTGGGGTACCTGACCGTAACGGTTCATAGTCAAGATGCCGTAGGTCGCCATCCGCATCGGTAGCTCGGCTAAATACTTGTCTGCCCCGCGCACTTGGTTCTGGAACTCGATATGCAGGATCTGTTCTAGCCCCGCACTTTGGTAGCGAATTAAGAAGTCGGTGCGGCGTTGGATAGCCGTTATCACCGTGTCGAGGGACTGCAACCAAACTACCTCGGTACCGCGTAGCCAAGCGAGGAAGTGACGACTGTAGAGAGCGGCGAGTCCTTGCAGGCTGGTATCAAAAGGACGGCGTTCCTGGGGGATGTCACTCATTTCCTGAGATTAACACTGTGAGACCTAGGTGCTGCACAGGCTTATTTGTCCGGCCTAGAGCGAATTCCCATCTCGTCACTACAGGGGGAGAGTAAAGACGGGAGGAGTCTACCATATGAAGTTTTTTGATGGTTGGTGTGAGCCCATTACCTGCTGTCTAGGCTCCCTCCTGCCCTAATGCGCTCCCAGAATGACTTTTATACACTTCTGTCAGTCAAGCAGATATGAAAGTCAATCACCCAGGTTGGCGACTCGACATCCTAAGTATTCATCTCAGTACAAGGTGGTCTACTTGACTTTTTGCTGACTTTTCCTCGACGGCAGCTACCCAATAGGCTTTAAGCTCAGGCTAAAACCGGGTAATGTAGCTCCACCCGAGAGGACAGCGGGCTGCACGAGAACTTCTCGCGGTTGCTCAGGGCGGTAAATCATAGCCACTTGGTTTTGCGGTGCGATGAGCCAGCCCAGTTGTGCGCCATTGGCAATGTATTCTTCAAGCTTGGTCTAGATATCGGTCAGTTCGTCCGTGGGCGAGAGGAGTTCCGGGACGAAATCAGGGCAGACCGGGGCAAATTTGCGTTTTTGTTTGGGAGTGAGTGCGTCCCAGCGGTCTTGACGAATCCAGGAAATATTAGGAGAACGAATGGCTCCATTGGGTAACGCTCGTGCTCGTGCTAAACGCTCTTGCTGCGTGATCTGGATGGGTAGCTGTACCGATTCCAGGCACACAATCGCTTCACTGTTCAGGCCGCGCCGATGCTTTTGTGCTGAGGCTTTCAAACGTTCATACAAAGTGTCGGGAATATTCTTCAAGGTCAGCGTAGTCGGCATGGAGAGTCACCCAATTGCAACCAATTCGGTTCCATTTTGCCATAATCAGTTGTATCTGACTGACCGAGCAAAAAGCTTCGTTCACTGAATTTTAGGCTTGAACGGGCTCAATCTCATGGTTACCCCTAGAGAACACATTGCTTTTGACTGACGCGGATTTAATTTTGCCTCGTGTCAGCTCCAGGGTATTTTGGACCTGAGCTCGGGCATTAGGACCGCTCATCAGGGGTGGGATGATATTGCAGATGTTGGCAGTACTAGTGGGCGGCGGCGGTGGGTCGCTCTTGCGCTATTTGGTGGGCATTTGGGCCGCTGCGAGTTGGGGAACAGGCTTTTGGGTGACGCTTGGGGTCAATCTGGTCGGGTCCCTGCTGTTGGGGGTAATTTTGGGGGTTGAGCGTAGTCAGCCTTTCGACCCCGAGTTGCGGTTATTGCTGACCACGGGATTCTGTGGGGGATTCACGACGTTTAGTACCTTTAGTGCTGAAGCTGTCTTGATGGGACAACAGGCACCCTGGACCGCTCTGGGTTATGTACTTGGCATGGTGGTAGGTGGACTGGGATGTATGGGGCTGGGTTTATGGTTGGGACGATTAGTTAGCTGAAATATCCCTTAGGGTTACCACTAGACAGTAAGACTGAAGTTAACAACATAAAAAGCGCGATTGGATTAGGTATAACTCCCGTCCTCAAAGAGAAGACGGGAGTTGCAAAGGACCTAGCGGGGTCCGCCCAAGAACCAATTCAAGTCAGTTACGGCAGGAAAGAAGGTATAGGTCACTTCCACCGTCCCATCCAGGAACCAAGCCGCGTTTTCACCCGTGGCATAGTTGCGCCAGATGAGGTCGGGTTTGCCGTCAGCGTTGTAATCACTGCTCGCCACGATGTGCCAACTGGGGTCGGTCACCGGACTTAGCGACACCGCTTGGACGAAGTTGACCCCATTGAGCAACCAGAGGAGATTCTCGCCCGTGGCATAGTTACGCCAGATCAAGTCGGGCTTGCTATCGCCATTGAAGTCACCGCTCCCCTGGAGGAACCAGTTCGCGTCGTTCAAGGGCGGCAGGAGCAGGGCTTGGTAGAAGGCGGTCCCGTCCATCAACCAGACAGCGTTCTCACCCGTGGCATAGTTGCGCCAGAGCAGGTCTGAGCGACCATCTTGGTTGAAATCTGCGCTTCCCTCTAGCCGCCAATTCAAGTCACTCACCGCGTTGAGGGCGACGGTAGAAGTGACGGTATTTCCATTCATCAACCAGACTTCATTGGCCCCCGAGAGGATATCCCGGCGCACAATATCGGCCCGACCGTCGAAGTTGAAGTCTCCGGTGGCGGTCACCTGTAGATTGGGGTCTGAGAGCGTCGTAATGAAGGCATAACTGACCGGGGTGATGCCATCCAGAAGCCAAAGAGCGTTCTCACCCGTGGCAAAGTTGCGCCAGACCAGATCAGACTTACCATCGTTGCTGAAGTCGCCCGGACGGACCAACACGCTAGTACGAGCCTGAGCGATGGCAGGGATAATCGGGTACTGCGCGGTCGTAATCAGCCCCGCTAAATCACTAGTGATGTAGTTGAATAGAGCTTGCTGATAACTCACACCCAACACTGTAAAGGCCGCACCCCGGAAGGGATAGAAGTCCCCGCCCCGCGCTAAGAAATCAATCGTGGCGATATTGATACTAGGGGCACCCGCGACGAGTTGACCCGCCTGCACAAGCACCCGTCCATCATTGAGGATGACTTCCTTAACTCGGGTACCGGGGGTAGTGACATTGCCGAGGCTATCGAGGATTTGGGCCGTCCCGCGCCGGTCATAGGTGAAGCGGAAACCCGCCACCTGGGCAAACCGCCCGTCCGTAAACTCCACTCGCGAAACGGCATTCTCCAGGATCTCTTTGAATTGGGCCGCTGGGATCGCCGGGACCACGGCGACAAAGTTGGAGAAGGGCAGGATGCTGAAGGTATCGAGTTCCGTGATGTTAGGACCATTGATGATCGTGTCGTTACGGATACCGCCGCCGTTTTGGAGGGCAACATCGGGGATGGGTAGGCCGAAACTAGGCGCGAGGGCCGTGGCTTCATTGAGCAGGGCATCGGCGATGAGGTTCCCCAGATTGGTCTCACGGGTACGGACAATCGAACGCTGTCCGTTGAGCGGGGCTTGGGTGGTGGCAATCACATTGAGGGCCAAGCTATTGACAGCGGCTTGCACGGGGTCTACGACCTGGGCTTGCACGGCGGGGTCGGGGCTGACGGCATCCGGGTCCCCCACTTTGCCCGAGACGCGCACCGGGCCACTACTAGCAGTGTCCACACTGGCAATTTCACCGGCACTATCAAAGGTAGCCACCAGACGGCCTACATATTTATAGTTGCCATCAGCGGTGATGACTTGGACGGTGCGTCCGTCTAGGTCCGTGGCGAGCTTGGGGTAGGGACCCGCGATGGCATCACCGGGGACGAGTAAGGTCCCTGGGTTCGCCAACAGGTCACTGCCGCCCCCAGCGATGGCAATGTCAATCCCGCGCAGTTGGGGGATGAGGGCCAAGTCTTCGTTGACGCTCTGGAGGTGGCTGGTCAGGATGATTTTGCTGACCCCCGCCGCAAGCAAGGCATCTACCTCAGCTTGAATCGTCCCTACGAGGTCCGAACTGACCCCGACATTGCCCGGACTAGAAATATTAGTGATGAGCGGGGTCGTGGCTCCGACAAGGCCGATTTGCTGCCCACAGACAGAGAGGGTGAGGCTCTTACGAATCCGGCCTGCTTGTTCGAGGGCCAAGAGCGCGGGTTCTTGGCTGAACTCTAGGTTGGCACTGACAAAGGTAACGGCGGAGGTGGTGAAGCCACCGATGAAGGTTGCTGCCACGTCGGGTCCGAAATCAAATTCGTGGTTGCCGATGGCACTGGCACTGTAACCAATCAAGTCCAAAGCGATGGAGTCGTAGTAAACTGAACCCGCTGGTAGCTGCAGACTGGCATTAAATTCCGGTCCAGCCAGGAAGTTGTCTCCGGCCCCAATCAACAGCACGCCCCGGTTATTGGCACAGTCATCGGCGGCGGCCTTGAGGTTCTTGGCGACGGTGGCAAAACGGGCTACCCCGCCATAATCCACCAACGCGCCCGTCCCGGCATTGATGAGTTTGGATTCACCGTCATTACTGTGGAGGACGGTTAAGGTCAAGTCTTGAGCGGTGGCTGGTGCCAGGAGCGACAGGGCCAAGAGGAAGGCACTGAGCTTGAGTGGGTTAGACATAGGTCCATCTGAGCAGAGTTCAACTGAAGCTTAGTACAGAGCGATCATGATGAACGTTAAGGCTAGATTAACAACAGAGATTAATGAAGAGTCTGTATTCGATGGGTGACTAAACTGGAGAAAGGCATAGCCCACAGGAACTCTTTAGGGAGCCAGCGCGTCGAAAATAACCCGGAGGTGCCATGCACAAGAAACTTTGGTCAATCGGTCTATTGCTCCTCGTCCCCGCCGTTCTCGCGCAGACTGCTGGGGATGTTAACGGTGACGGGCAGGTGGACCGTGGGGATGTGACCGTCTTGCAACAATACTTGAAGGGCCAGAGTCTTTTTTCCGATAATCAGACCCAGGCGGCGGACCTGACCGGGGATGGACGGGTCGATAACACGGACCTCAAAACCCTCCAACGACAGTTGGGCCTCATCCCTCCCGACCCCCAACTACAAGCGCGAGCCAATGAGAACGACCAAGTGGTTTCTTCCTCAGCGCGTAGGCCTTCTTTTGAGGCTGGGATCGCCAGTGTGGTCCCGGAGTGGGTGCGCGGTCGCTGGACTTTCACCTCTAGAGTGACAGATGCGCGGGGTGGCTATGAAGGGGCTATCGGGCTACGGCAAAAAGAAGCGATTACCTTACCAGGAGACCTCTCTGGAGAGTACGCGCTTTACAAAGTGGATAACCGGGGGGTCCCCTACGAACAATTTAAGCGCGTCTGCTGGCAGGTACTCGATTCCGATGAGCAATCTTTTCAGTTTGTCGAACAAAATCGTGACCGTGCCGGGATGGTTCTTAGCAGTACCTACGAGATTACTAACCAGAGTCCCGGTCAAGCGCGAATCCGACTTCGTAGTGAAGTGCTTAACCCCGGTTCCCTCACCTCTACCCCTAATCGAAATCAGGGGGGAGGTATACTCGGCGGTCTTTTTGGGATGATCTTTGGCGGGGGGTCGGCGGGGCTTAATAGTCGTCCTCGTTTGGGGGATTACAGTATTCGTACTGGCGTTATGTACCGCGAGCCGGGGACTGAGCGCGAACGACTGAGCGCAGTGGACCTAGAGAAGTTACGTTGTCGTAACGGGAACCCGTCTCCACGAAACGGCAGTCAGGCTTTTTAGGGAGTCTCGGGCTGATATCTTAGAGAAAGCAAAGGACAAACGTGATGGCAGTTCTGGTAATTGTGCTAAAAATCCTGTGGTCTCTGTCGGCAGCGGGGATTATCGTCTCTGTCCTTCTTCACTCCGCTAAGGGAGATGGGGTAGCCGCTATCGGTGGTCAAGCCCAACTATTTTCAAGCCAGAAGAGTGCTGAAAAGAACCTGGACCGTTTTAGCTGGGGTGCGGTAGCGATATTTTTAATCCTGTCGGCGGTCCTGAGTTCTAATATCTTGACCAAACTGCCCGGAGCTTGATGGACGAGGTTATCCGCGCCTTTGCCCTTGAGACGCTAGAAGCAGCAACCCGGTTGACAGCAGGCGCGGTAAATGAGACTTGGCGCGTGACCACGGAACAGGGGGTTTTCATTGTGCAAGCTCTCCATCCGGCGGTGATGGGCGCGACAGTGGATGCTCAGGCAATTGGTCAATTTTTACTAGATCAGGGCATCCCAGTTCCCCAGTACCAGACCACGACTAGCGGGGACTTGCACTATTCGAGTGGGGGCCGTTCTTGGCGAGTGATGACCTGTCTACCGGGGACTACCCACCGCACCGCGCCTGAGGTCAGTTATCTCAAACAAGCCGGACAATTTACCGCCCGCTTCCATCAGGTACTCAGGGGATTTAAGCATCATTTTCACTTCCAAATCCCTCATTTCCACGATACAGACTATATTTTGAACCAACTCCAGTCCTGCCCAGCCGACTCAACTGTGCAGCGGGAGCGGGATTTCTTCACTGAACACGTCCCCACCCTGGTCCTCCCGCCCTTACCGCACCAGATTATCCACGGGGACCTGAAGCTAAGCAATTTTTTATTCAACAGTACAGGGGCGGTGACGGGGTTAGTGGATCTCGATACCCTGATGATCCAATCCCTCGCCGTCGAAATGGGCGATGCCCTGCGTTCCTGGTGTACGGTGGGCGAAAGTTTCGACTCCCACTTTTTCACCGTTGCTCTAGAGGGTTACTGCCAATCCCCCCCCACGACGGTTGAACGCCTCAGTTTATTGACGGGTCTCAAGCGCATCACCCTGGAACTGGGGATGCGCTATCTACAAGATTATTTTGATGACTGCTATTTTCAGTGGGACCCGAGCCAATACCCCAGCCGCCGTGCCCATAACCTAGCCCGCGCCCGCCGTCAGATTGCGGTTTATCAGGATATCCGCCGTCAAGAACCCCAGTTGCAGTCAACCCTCTTGGTCCTAGCGGCGCAAGGAGAGCGGGGCTTCTAGCCGGACATTCACGGGACGGTCAGGACTGACCACGACGACCCTGGGTGCAGTAACGTTACCCAGTAAACCACTGGCAACCGCCCCCCCCAGGAC
>Ga0163154_10010595_pt1 | contig 10202 bp, 6 predicted proteins | sample OliLakLV19MP9P1_FD_148649 | JGI IMG/M metagenome (GOLD analysis project Ga0163154, IMG submission 148649) | Freshwater microbial mat bacterial communities from Lake Vanda, McMurdo Dry Valleys, Antarctica - Oligotrophic Lake LV.19.MP9.P1 | ecosystem: Environmental > Aquatic > Freshwater > Lake >...
GGGTTCAGGCCGGCATCACATGCACGTCGTAACCCGCGGTTGTCAATTCGGTGATCACGGGCACGACCTTGGCCCGGCCCATCTTCGCGAACCGTGACAACGAGGTCAGCGTCGCCGTGGGCACGCCGTAAAAGGGCACGAACACCGATTCCTGGCGGGTGATGTTCATGTCGGGCAGCAGATAGAGCGGCTGCCCGGCGCGCAGAGCCTGCACCACCGGCTTGAGGCCGTCGTCGCGGCCGAACAGGCGCGGCCGGCCAAAACGCTTGCGGCCGTCCAGTATCCAGCGGTCCAGAGTCGGATCGACCTGGTTCGAATAAATCGTCGTGAACGCGCGTGGCAACTGGAGCGTCAGGGCCGTCCAGCCCGCATCCAGGCCGACGAAGTGCGGCGCAAACACGACCGTCGGCGCATCTCCCTGCAACTCGTGCGCCGCACCCCGCAAACGCAGGCGCCGTTGCAGGACATCGGCGTCACCGTGCCACAACCAGCCCCGGTCCAGCCAGGCCTGGGCAAAAAACACAAAGGTCTGCTGCGCCAGGGCGCGCAACTCGGCCTCGGTTCGCTGCGGGAAACACAGCCGCAGATTCACCCACACCACCCGCCGGCGCGACCCGGCCAGGGCATACAACAACCAGCCCAGCGCCCAGCCCAGTGCCCGCACCCAGGCCAGCGGCATGCGCGCCAGCAGGCGCATGAAGCCGATTCCCAGATGACTCAGCATATGCGGACTTGCGCGCGCCTCATGTTTCCCCCTTCGGATGTTTGTAGCGCGCATATCCCCACAGGTACTGCGCCGGGCACTCCCGGATCAGTCGCTCCATTTCCCGATTGAGTTGTGCCACTGCCGTGTCCAGCTCAGGCGACAAGGCCTCGTGCAACGCACGGAAATGCAGGCGAAAACCACGGCCCCAGGTCAGTCGCTCGCCCCATGTCAACAAGACCGTGGCTCCGGTCTGCTGCGCCAGGCGCGCTGACAGGGTCATGGTGTAGGCATCGCGCCCGAAGAACGGTGCCCACACGCCCATGCCCTGCGGCGGAACCTGGTCGGGCAGCAAACCGACGGCATGGCCATTGCGCAGTGAACGGATCATCTGCCGCACGCCGGCCAGGCTGGTGGGTACTGAAACCAGGCCCGGACGATCGCGCGCCTGGCGCATCAACTGCGCCAGCCAGGCGTGGCGGGCCGGCCGATACAACACGGTCAGCGGCCCGTGGCGCTGCGCATACCGCGCTGTCACGGCTTGCGCCGTGATCTCGAAACATCCCAGGTGCGGCGTGAGAAAAATCACGCCTTGCCCGGCAGCGTAGGCCTTGTCGACGCAAGCATCGTTCTCCCACTCGCAAGCCGTCGCAGCGCCCAGCCACAGCCGCGGCAATTCGCCGACCATGCGGCCGGCACTGCCCACCGCGCCCCATGACGAAGCCATCCGATACCCGGCCTGCGCGCAGTTCTCCCGGAACCTGCGCCGGTAGGTCGGGGACAACAGGAATGACAACCAGCCGAGCAACCAGCCCAGGCCATGCAGCAACCACAGGGGCAGGTGCGCAAGCCAGCGAAACACGTGAACCATGAATGGGTAGAATCTGACCGTCGCCGAGTTATGGAACTACTTGCAGGGCGACACCCACCATGGCTGCGCACGTGCAGCGGCCATTGTGCCTTGTGAAACTGCTAAAGCGTTCGCCCAAGCGACTCCAGCCCAGGCAACGCAGGTCCCCATGTGTTGATGGAGCAACTGAAGGAAACTTATGGCGAACGATTTTCTATTCACATCCGAATCCGTGTCCGAAGGTCATCCCGACAAGGTGGCCGACCAGGTCTCCGATGCGATCCTGGACGCACTCTTCGAACAGGATCCACGCAGCCGTGTTGCCGCGGAAACCTTGTGCAACACAGGCCTCGTGGTTCTGGCCGGCGAGATCACGACCAACGCGCATGTCGATTACATCCAGGTCGCGCGCGACACGCTCAAGCGCATCGGCTACGACAACACCGACTACGGCATCGACTACAAGGGCTGCGCCGTGCTGGTGGCCTATGACAAACAGAGCAACGACATAGCGCAAGGCGTCGACCATGCGTCCGACGACCATCTGAACACCGGCGCCGGCGACCAGGGCCTGATGTTCGGATATGCCTGCGACGAAACACCCGAGCTGATGCCCGCGCCGATCTACTACGCGCACCGGCTGGTCGAGCGCCAGGCCCACCTGCGCAAGGACGGGCGCCTGCCGTTCCTGCGGCCAGATGCCAAGAGCCAGGTCACGATGCGATATGTCGATGGCAAGCCGCACAGCATCGCAACTGTCGTGTTGTCGACCCAGCACCACCCGGACCAGAGCGAATCGGCGACCAAGATGAAGGCCTCGTTCATTGAGGCCATCATCGAGGAGATCATCAAGCCGGTGCTGCCAGGTGCATGGCTGAAGGACACCGAATACCTGATCAACCCGACCGGACGTTTCGTGGTCGGCGGCCCGCAAGGTGACTGCGGCCTGACCGGGCGCAAGATCATCGTCGACACCTACGGCGGCGCCTGCCCGCATGGTGGCGGCGCCTTCAGCGGCAAGGACCCGAGCAAGGTCGATCGTTCGGCCGCCTACGCTTGCCGCTACGTTGCAAAGAACATCGTTGCGGCCGGCCTCGCACGCCAATGCCAGATCCAGGTTGCTTATGCGATCGGCGTCGCACGCCCGATGAACATCACCGTCTATACCGAGGGTACCGGCGTGATAGCGGACGATCAGATTGCCAGGCTGGTGCGCGAGCATTTCGACTTGCGCCCCAAGGGCATCATCCAGATGCTCGACCTGTTGCGCCCGATCTACCAGCAAACCGCCGCCTACGGCCACTTCGGCCGCGAAGAACCCAATTTCACCTGGGAACGTACGGACAAAGCCGACACGCTGCGCGCTGCGGCTGGACTGTAAGGGCCGGCAAGCGCAAAGCGTTTCGTCGGCAGAAATTCTACCGATCGACGCTGCGCAACCAGCGCTGCAATCCCCAGGCGCCGGCGGCGATCAGCAACACGGTGCCGCCGAGCAGCGCGAAGGTCAGCGGTGTCGGCGCGCGTAATGCTTCCGTGATCTGGTCGATAAACACCACCATGGCCAGTGTGCCGGGCGTCATGCCGATTGCGGTGCCGAGCACCAGGTCGCGCAGCCGGATGTGGCTGGCGCCGGCGACCATGTTGATCACCGCGAACGGCGCCACCGGCACCAGGCGCACCAGGATCACGGCCACCAGCCCACGCGTTGCCATGCGCTGGCTCAGCATGTTGATACGCGGGCCCGCCAGCCGCACCAGGACCTCGTGCCCGAGAAATGCGCCGATGCCATAACTGGCCGCCGCACCCAGCAAGGCGCCGACCATGGCGCAACCCAAGCCAGCCCAGGGGCCGAACGCGATCAGCGCCACCGGAGTCAGGAGGGTCAGTGGAACCGCCAGCGTCATCGCCAATGCAAAACCAAGCGTGGCTGCCACTGGCCCGAAGGACTGACCGAAACGCTGTAACTCCGACACCAACCAATCCACGTCGAGCCAGTGCCGCAGCGGCGTCGCCGTCCACGCGATGGCCAGGCCCAGCACGGCCAACAGGGCAATGGCCAGCAGCATCAGGCGCCAGCGCAACCGGGGAGACGACAACGGTGCTGGGGGCATCGATCAAGGGCTCATGGCGAACGCCGCATGACATCCACGAGCACCATCGCCAGATCCCGGACCTGTCCGGAGCCGAAGATGGAGCCGTGCAGGCCGGTAACCCGGCGCTCGTTCAGGCGCTCGCCAAACAGCCGCTTCCAGGAGCCGAACAGCGGCTTTTCCCAGCGCAACAAGCCAGAGGTCTTGATCAGCGTGGTCGGGCCACCAAAGACGCCGACGCGATAACCTCGCATGGAATTGACCTGCGCAACCAGGCCGGCGTCGTTGACCATGGCGCCCAGGCGCCGGCCATTGATGCTGAGCTCTTGCAGGCGCAGCAAGCGCACCATACCGGTAAACAAGCGCCAATAAAAAGTACCGCCCCAGATCGCCTTCGGGTATACCGTATCGATCAGGATCAGTCCGCGTGGCGGCATGCCACGCTGCTCCAGCAACCGGGCGGTCTCCAGCGCGGCAATGCCGCCGATCGAAAAACCCGCGATGAAACCCGGTGCCTGGCCTTGCGCCTGTATGCCATCGGCGTACATCTGCGCCAGTTGCGCAATGCGCAGGAACGCCGTCGGACCCTGCGGTGGCTGCATCATGCGCAGATCGCAACTGCTTCCCAGTGCATCGGCCAGGCCGCGGAACCGCAGCAGATCGCCATGGCCTGACGCCGCCAGATAGATCGTGCAGGCTGCAACACCCGGCCCCAGCTGCATCAGCAGGCCCGGCGGCACCGCCTCCTTGTCCAGCGCTGACGCAAGCCGCTCGACCGTCGGGTTTTCGGTCAGCAGGTACAGGGGAATCCGGCGCTGCGTCATTCGCTCGACCCCGGCCAGGATCGTGATCGCGGCCAGTGAATCCCCGCCGACGTCGAAAAAGTTGTCCTGCACCGACAGCGGCTTACGACCGAGTTCGGTTTCCCACAGCGCCAGCAGCTCGGCTTCGCGCGGACTGGCCGGACCGCGACCCACGACGCGTGCCTGCTCGGCGGGCATGGCATCGGGCAACGCCGCGTAGTCGATCTTGCCGCTGCCGCTGGTGGGCAAGACCGGCAAAGAACAGATCGCCGATGGCACCATGTAGTCGGGCAGGCGCATACGCAAGGCACGCTGCAGCCGCTCATGGTCGTCCGGCCGCGCCGGTGCGACCCAGGCGTGAATGGCCCCATGTGCGCCGGTCTCGACCTTGCATGCGGCTGCCTGCGCGACGCCCTCGATCGCCAGCAACGCCGCCTCGATCTCGCCGAGTTCGATGCGGTATCCGCGCAGCTTGACCTGCCGATCCAGCCGGCCCTGGAAATGCAACCGGCCCAGGTGATCGAGCGCGCCCTTGTCCCCCGTCCGGTACAGCCGCTCGCCGGGGCGGAACGGATCGACGACAAAACTGGCGGCAGTCAGTTCGGGCTGATTCAGATAACCACGTGCCAGACCCCGTCCGCCGATGAACACCTCGCCAGACACCCCGTCGGGCAGTGCACGCAGTTGCCGGTCCAGCACATGGATGGTGGTGTCGTCCACTGGCAGACCCACGGGCAACACGGTGGCATCGTCGTCGGGCAGGCAAGCCCAGGCGGTGGCGAAGATGCAGGCCTCGGTGGGACCATAGACGTTGAACAGGCGCGCACCGGTGAGCGACAGGTAACGCCGTGCCAGCTCGGGCGCCAGCACCTCGCCACCGCAACAGGCCACGCGCAGGGCGAGCCCGTCCCGGCCGCCCACCGCGTCGAGGAATCCACTGAGCGTCGAGGGCACGAAGGCCATGATCGTGACCTGGTGGCGCAGCGCGAAATCCGCCAGCGATTGCGGCAGCAGCCGTCCCGGCGGCGCCAGGGCGATGCTCGCGCCATTCACCAGCGGCAGGCACAACTCGATCAGCGAAGGATCGAACGTGGCTTGCGTCGCCTGCCCGGTGCGATCCTGGGCGGTGACGCCGTAGCTGCGCGACAACCAATGCAGCCGCCGCGACAGCACCGCATGATCGATCAGCACACCCTTGGGCCGACCGCTCGAGCCCGAGGTGAACAACACATAGGCCAGGTCGTCTGGCGCTGGCGTCGCAGGAGGATCGTGCAGCGGCAAGTCAGACAACCCCTGCTGCCAGCCGCCGACAATGGTGTGCACATGCAACGGTGCCAGGCGGTCCCAATCCGGCTGCTGCACCAGCAGCGCCACGGCTGCGCTGTCCTGCAACACCACGGAGAGCCGGGCCAGCGGCGCATCCGGGTCCAGCGGCAGATAGGCTGCCCCCGCCTTGGCGATGGCCAGCATGGCCAGCACCAGGTCCGGGCCACGTGGCATGGCAACCGCGACGATGCGGTCCCGTGCCGCTCCCAGCCCGACCAACCGGTGTGCCAGTTGGTTGGCTCTGCGGTTGACCGTCCCATAGTCCATCTGCCCGCCATCCCAGACCAGGCACATCGCATCCGGGTGTTGTGCCGCCTGGTGTTCGAACGACGCGACATAGGTGCGCGGCTGCAGGTGCCGGACCACGGCTTCGTGCCGCGCATGCACGATGTGATGGAATTCCTCGGCCGGCAGCACCGGCAGGTCGGCAATCCTGCGGCCAGGGTCGGCTGCCAGTGCCTGCACCACATGCCAGATGCGGCCGGCCAGCGCAGCCACGGCATTCGACGAGAAGTAGGCGGCGCTGCCCTCAAGCACCAGTTCCAGGTCCTGGCGCGCATGGAATTCGCACACGGTGATGCCCAGCGGATATCGCGCGGCGCCGGAGAACAGCTGGCGCGAGTCGAGCAGGTCGGCCTCGCCGAACGCGACCTGGTAATCCTGACGCTCGAAGGACAACAACACGTCGAACAGCCCGTCGCGGCCGCTGCGCACCACCTCCAGGTCGCGCGCCAGCTCGCTTAGCGGAAACCGGGGATGGCGCAGCGCCGAGCGCATGATCGCGCCGACCGACGCCACCAGTTCGGCCGCGGTCATGTCCGGCGCCACGGTCACGTTGACGCCCATGACGCCGACAAACATGCCCATGGTGTCCCGGTAGCGCCGTCCGCCGCGGTTGAGCGTCGGTACCCCGACCAGGACCTGCTCGCGCTCGCCGACACGGGCGAAATACAGCGCGATCGCGGCCAGGAAAAAATTGAACGGCGTGATGCCCAGCCCTGCCGCCTGGCGTTCGAGCCGGTCGTAGTCGGCGCGTGGCAGGGATTCGACCACCAGGTGCGCGTCGGGCAATGTGCCGCCACGGGCATGCGACGGGCGGCGCCGCAGCAACGGCTCAGGCAGCTTGGGCAGCTGGGCGCGCCAGAACGCGGCATCGCGGGCAAACGCGTCCGACTGGCGGTATGCGTGCGACTCGGCGATGAACGACAGGTAGCCGTCGTCGCTGGGCGCAACACTGTCGTCGCCCGCGCCCATCCGGTCGTAGATCGCGCTCCAGTGCTTCATGACCTGTGTCGTGCCCCAGCCGTCCATGATCAGGTGGTGGAACTGGATGGTGAGGCCGTGCAGCCGGTCGTTCGCGCGAAGCAACGCGAAGCGCCATGGTGGCGTGCCGTCGTGCAGCGCGATTGGCTGGCGCATCCAGTGCTGCCACCAGTCGCGCATCGCCTGGCGCGCATCGCGCTGGCCGGTCATGTCGATCAGTTGCAACTCGGGCCGGTAAACCGGCAGCAGGCGCTGCGTGCCATCGGGCTGCAGCACCAGCCGCAGCGCGGCGTGTCCTGCCACGAGTTGCGCCAAGGCGCGCTCGAGCCGCGGCATGTCCAGCGGCCCTTCGATGAACGCGCCACCGCCCAGGTTCAGGTGCGCGCTGCCCGGCCATGCGCGCTGGTCCCGCCAGACTTCGAGCTGGCTCAGCGACAGCGGCAGGCTGCCTGCGGTCAGGATGGTGTCTTCGGTTGGCTCCATCGTTCGATCTCTTGCATGGCATACCGATAGCCGACCTCGGCGATCTGGGCCGCCCGCGCATACCCCATCAACGGGAACGATGCCACCGGCGGCTCGAGATAGTGATCGGCTTGTTCGATGGTGCGCGCGCGCTGGTGCAGTCCCCCGATATGGCTGGCCCGGTACAGGATGTCGCCGATGCCGGGCGACGATGGCACGCCGCGGCGGAAATAACCCTGGATCGTACGCCGCACCGACAACCGCGGCAATGCAGGGTCCACACCCATGTAGTCGCGCACGTCGACATCGATGGCAATGATGGTGCCGTTGCCGCGGCGCTGCTCCAGCGCAGTGCCCAGGCGTGCGCGCATGGCAGCCACCGGCACGTTTTCCAGGATCGCACCATCGACGAGCAGATCGCCGTTGTGCAACACCGGCGGAAACAAGCCGACCGGCGAGTTGCTCGCCAGCACCGCCCGCCATAACGGCCCGCTCTCCTGCACCGTCGTGCAGGCCCGGCTCAGGTTGCAGGCGGCAGCGAAAAACGGACGCCACACCTGATCGATGGTGCGCTCGCCGAACATGCGCCGCAGGTCGCGCTCCACCCGTCGGCCGGACACGAGCGAGATCACCGGAATGGTGGGCCGTTCACCCCCACGCGCGAAACGCACGGTACGTTCGCGGATCTCGTCGAGCGGCAAGCCACAGGCATATTGCGCCCCGAGCAGCGCGCCCATGCTGTTGCCGCCGATCAGGTCGATGACGATGCCTGAGTGCTCGAGCGCGCGCAACACACCCAGGTGCGCGAATCCACGCGCGCCGCCACCACCCAGCACCAGGCCCACCGCTTTGCCATTGAGAAAACGCGCCAGCCGGGCGTAGTCCCCCACGTCGCGGGACCGTACCGGGTACACCCGCTCCACCGCCCGGCCCGCGCGCCAGCGCTCCAGGCCCGCCGGCACGTCTGCCTGGGCCGGATGCAGCAACACCAGGTGCTTGCGTTTCATGTTGAAACCCGGCTCGCGCGCGAGTTGCTGTTCCAGTTCGCCCGGCTGCGCGGACGCGTCCGCCGTCGCCACCAAGACGACCTGGTCGGCCTGGCGAAACGCCCGCTTCGTCCATGCCGGAGAACGCAGGTCGGCCTCGTAGATCAGGAAGTCGTATTGCTCCTCGAGTTCGTCATACCGGTCCTTGCCGATCCACTCGCCGGTCGCGGCAGTGTCGGCCGCGCGCTCCGCGTCGGGCGCCACATGGTGCGCGCGCCCGACCTGGGCGAATGCGCGGGTCAGTCCCAGCGCCACCTCGTGCGCCAGCGCTCCAGGCTCGAGCGGCACGATCACGAAGATCTGCGCATGCCGGCGCTCGACGACCTGGGACGTATGGCGCAGATGGTTGTAGATCGCGCGCGCAAAGACCTGGTTCAGCGCCAACGGATGCAGTGCCAGCAGGCGCTCGAAATCGGCACGGCTGAGCATGGCGACCGTCGAGTCGCGCAAGGCCGTGATGTCCGCTGCGCGCGGCTGCTGCAGGATCAGGCCGGCTTCGCCGACACTCTCCCCAGGCCGGATCTCGTTGTACAGCATCAACGCACCATGCTGGTCACGGCGCGACACCCGCAGCCGCCCGCTGACCAGGAAGAACATCGTGTTGGCCTGGTCGCCTTCGCGGTAGACGATGTTGCCGCCGGGGACCGTCTGCAGGTGCAGGAATCGACCCAGGTCCTGCAACACCGGCTCGTCCAGGCCGCCAAATACCCCGCTGGCCCGCAAGACCGCGAGGACCCGTTCGTCTGCGGTGGGCGAATCAACCATGCACGGAGTCTAACGTCGGCCCCTGGTCGCGCGGCAGCTCGGTGTGCAGCCACTGCACGAAATCACGACTGGCCCCCGTCTGGCGCTTGCGCTGCGGCAGCACCCGGTGGTAACCCAGGTGCGACTCCAGCACATGCGTGCCAAGCCGGCACAACAGCCCCTGCGCGAGCAAGGTGTCGACCAGGTGATGCCAACCGATGGCCACCCCCTTGCCGGCCAACGCGGCGCCCAACACCAGCGTGTAGTTGTCGAACGCTGCCAGCGCGCTCGCTGCGGGGCGATCACGGCTCCAGGCAGGACCGGCGACCCTCCAGTCGAACCAGCGCTGGCCCAAAGCCGCCTTGAGTTGCAGCCACGGCGCCACCTGCAAGACCGACTGTGCATCGCCACCATGTGACTGCAGCAGGCCGGGACTGCACACCGGGAACACGCGTTCGCGCAGCAGCAGTTGGGACTCGGCGCGCCGGACGCGGCCATCACCGAACACGATGGCCAGGTCGACGTCGGCCGGCAGCTGAACCAGGGCCCGATTGCTCGTGACCAGGCTCACGTCGATATGCGGGTACAGACGATAGAACCGTTCCAGTCGCGGCGTCAGCCAGAGGGAGGCGAACGCAAAATCGGTCGCCACCGCCAGCAGTTCGCGGGGCGGCTCGGCCTTGGTGCGGGCCACCGCATCGTGCAACTGGGCCAGTGCTTCCTGCACCGGCCCGAACAAGGCGGCGCCTGCCGCGGTGGGCGCGATGCCCCGGTGCACGCGCGAGAACAGGGGCGTGCCCAGGGCCTGCTCCAGCCGCTGGACATGCTGGCTGACGGCCGGCTGGCTCATGCCCAGTTCCGCGGCTGCGGCGGTGAAGCTCTGGCAGCGCCCGCAGACTTCGAACACCTGCAGCA
>Ga0163154_10010596_pt1 | contig 10199 bp, 7 predicted proteins | sample OliLakLV19MP9P1_FD_148649 | JGI IMG/M metagenome (GOLD analysis project Ga0163154, IMG submission 148649) | Freshwater microbial mat bacterial communities from Lake Vanda, McMurdo Dry Valleys, Antarctica - Oligotrophic Lake LV.19.MP9.P1 | ecosystem: Environmental > Aquatic > Freshwater > Lake >...
CCACGCTGTAACCTTTGTTCCTCAGATTACGGCAGTATTCCAGCATCGCTTGGCAAAATTCCATTTTGTATCCAAGCCGTGCACCCATATCTTGGGAGTTGGGGAAGTACGCTCCGATCATGGCTAGTTTACCATAAAAAACGGTAATACTTCGTCCTTCGATATCAAACTTGCCGTGGCCCAAACCTTTTTGGACTTCATCGGGTTTAGTCCGGCAATAAGCAGCCACGGAACTGTATCCTTTTTTTTCAGCGGAAAACCAGTGGGTTTCATATCCAGGAGGTTGCACTAACTCAGCACAGAGTTGTTCTTGGTGTGCTTTTGTTTCTTGAAGAAAAACGACATCAGCTTGTGATGCTTCGAGCCAGTTCAAAAAACCTTTTTCACGACAGGCGCGGATCCCGTTGACGTTCCAAGAGTAAATTTTCATCGGTAGTTATTATAGTGCAGGATTTAAAAAAGGAAAAATATTTTGTAGGCGATACAATGGAACTTCATGGGGAGCATTAGCTGGTCTAGGGCGTTGCTATTGGTGGTTCTTGAGATTCTGCCGCCCGAGTTCGATTGCGAAATTCACCGCTTTCTTTTAAGGCCTCGCGTTCAGAGGGATCCAACTCGCCATTTTTATTAGTGTCAAATCGTTCCATGATGCGTTTTTTGCGTGAGCCATCATACCTCTTGGAAAAGCTTTGTTGCCTTTTCTTTCTGAACTCTTCGAGTTTGGTTTTCTGTTCAGAGTTGAGTTCTTTGGAGATTTCTTTGTGCGTAGAGTCTAGAATTTCGTTAATCTGAGTGGCTGCAGATTGATGGACATCTCTGATTTGTCCTCCCGCCTTTTTGACAATAGGTTTTATGGTCTCTACCTGTTGAGGGGATAATCCTAGGTGTTTTTTCATTGGCTCAAGTGGGAGAGGATTAACACCTCGTTTATACACAGTCTCGGCCTGGGCTTTCTTCACTTTTGCGTAGGTGATTTTTGAACCAGCGAAAAAGCCGGCCCCCGCGCCTGCGACGAAAATAAGGAAAAGAGCGGTAATCGCCTTCCATTGTTGAGTTAAAAAATTCATAAAGGGATAAGCGTAAGATCTTCTTCGTCGACCGGAAAGTCGAACGACTGATCCATTGCGTCAACCAATTCAAGGTGCTCAGGATCTTGGTGGGTTTGCACATGATAAAAGGCTGTAAAAGCAAAAATAACTATCGAACACAAGGCACCTTTCCATGCAATGGGGGCAAGGGATTCGAAAAAGGTCTGTTTAGCAGGCCGTGTGATTTTCAGGGCGGACATAATACGGTCAGAAAATCCCGGAGGTATGTCATGGGACCGTGGTTCAACGGTGCGGGCTAATGCCACAAGGTTTTTCCATGTATTGTTTTGATTCTTTTCCGTCATATATCCCACTTTAACTTTTCCAGATGTTTCTTCAATTTCTGCCGAGCGCGGAACGCCCGGACTTTAATCAAGGGCAGGTTCCAGCCCGTGATCAGTTGCACTTCCTTGAGGGATTTTTCTTCAAGTTCGAGGAGACTGACAATGAGCCGATCCTCCGGACTCAGCGTTTCCAGAACTTTGGCGACCAGATCTCGGGCTTTTAATGGAGCCGCTTGATCGTTCTCAGCTTCTAATGCGGCACCCTTTTCGACCATCGCGGCTTCGTCCTCCGTCAAGTCCGCGAGTCTCAGTTCGGGTCTCCTTTTCTGGGACCTCAGCTTATCGATGCATGTCGTTACGGCAATCCGTGAAACCCAATGCTCCACAGGCACATCCCGCCGGTATTGGGGTAGCCTGTCAAAAACCTTCATATACACCTCCTGAGCGAGGTCTTGCTCATCCATCCGCCGGGGCAAATGACTTCGCACAATTCGAATAACCACTGGGTACAAATGCTCAACCAGTTGTCTGGATGCACCTTGATCACCGGCCAAAGCCTGAGTGACCCATTGGTACACAAGACTCGGTTCTGTTTGTTCAAGTGATTCTGACATGGTCCCACATCTGTTTATGACGCTGGAGCAAAGCCAAAGGTTACAACCTTTTCAATCCTTTTTATTAATTTTCCGAATTAATAAGCTTACTTCCAAGTTGTTATGCTCCGAATGGACCACGCTCTTAAACCTGATGGATGAAGGTTGTCAATGGCGGGGGCGAAAATAATCATGGGGAAAGGAAGTTAATGTTCTTGTGTGTGGGCTTTCGAGTTCTTTAAAAAGGAAGTTCCCCATGGCGCGACTTAACCTAAACACATCCCAACTTGCTGTAGTGCAAGAGCGCGCTCCTCGCATTGTGGTGATGGCAGGTGCCGGGACAGGGAAAACGGCCACGACAGTTCATTATGTGGCCTCATTGATTCGTAGTGGCGTTAAGCGGTCGCAGATATTGATGATCACTTTCACCAGGAAAGCGGCAAACGAGATGTTGAGGCGGGTGAATCAACTGGTCAGAGACATCCCTCAAGGTGACGAGGAGAGTAAGATGGTCGTTGGGACGTATCATGCCGTGGGTATCCAGTTGCTGCGGGAAGACCCCAAAGGCTTTGGATTCCCGAATCGCTCATTTTCAATCATTGATGGGGCAGAGTCGCTCGCGCTTTGGAAGTCGGCCTTTAAGGAGTGTGGCCTTGTAAACAGTCCGCTTTGTATACCTAATAAGATGGCGGAGGTCATATCATTTAGTCACAACACCTGTGCGCCATTTGAATCTGGATTAGCAAAGCAATGGAGTAACGGACAGGACATTGAGATTTTGTTGGAAGTTCAGAAGACCTATCAACAGCTTAAAAGAACCGCCCATGCCGTTGATTACGACGATCTACTTGTCCTTTTGAGGAATCGCCTCGAAAAAGATACTCAGTATGCTGAAAACATGCGGGCACGGTTTCCATACGTACTCGTGGATGAAGTGCAGGATAACAGTGAGCTGAACTATTCCATACTTATGAACCTGAACCCGGCGAATCTTATGGTCGTAGGGGATGTTCAGCAAAGTATCTATGGGTTTCGAGGGGCGTCAGCAGCTTTAATTGGAAGTTTTGCGCGGACAGGGGAAGCCAAGCTTCTCAAACTCGAAGATAACTATCGCTCTGGCCAGAAGATCCTTGATTTAGCGAACCGCATTGTGGGTGGCCTAGATTTCAGCCTGCGCCTACGAAGTGCCCGGAAGACCGAATGTTTCATGGATTTCAGAATCTATTCGTCCAACAACAGTGAAGCCGAAGGAATCGTCAGATGGGTTGAACACTGTGTTCGTGAAAAAGGAATGAAACCCTGTGAGGTTGCACTCTTGTCGCGATCCTCCGCGAACCTGACTCTCTGCGAAGCGTTTCTCCGTTCGCGTAAAATTCGGTATAAAAAGTATGGCGGCCTATCACTAGGTGACGCAGCGGAGGTAAAGGATTTCATTAGTTTCCTTCGGGTTTCCTTTAACCGGAACGACAACATTGCAATGATCAGGGCCTTAACCCAATTTCCCAAAGTAGGCGAAACCACAGCGATCAGTTTTTCGAAGGATATGGCCGACCCCAACAGCCAGAGCGGCAACCTCTTTGAGGTGATCTCATGGCCCAAACAGGCTCGGGAAATGGAAACGTGGCTCAATGATTTAGACGGACTCAAAACTCTTGAAGAAAAAGGTGTGTACCTCCGCAACGCTATTGCGCCTTTGATAAAAGCAAATTACGCCAAGGATTGGGGTGAGAGAATGCAGACGATCGATTCCATCGTGGAATCGATGAAAATGAATCCAGGAGATCTTGCTGATTTCCTTGATGCATTCACTCTTGAGAAGACCGATGAACGGGGGCATCCCGAAGATTGCATCGTCTTAAGCACCATTCATTCTTCAAAAGGACTCGAGTGGCCTGCCGTCTTTATCATGGGCTCGGGAAGCATGCAAATGCCGCATCCACGGGTGAGTTCAGAGGACGAAATGGCTGAGGAGAGACGGTTGATGTACGTTGCCGTAACGAGGGCTCGCGACAGACTTGTGATTTCTTATCCACAAGCCATTGGCAAACGACCGGACTACCAGTTTCCCTCACCCTTATTGCCTGAAGACATTTCGTGGCGCGCCATGGATAACTTAGTCAAAGTGAATATACCTCGACCAGAACCCCGCGAACTCACGCGATTGCGTTAATTGCGGAATCGGGGATTTTTCTTCGTTCAGACGAAATTAGTCCTGAATTTGATTCATCAACTTTTCTTCTTCTTCCCGTTTTTTGGCAATATCGTAGTTCTCGTTGTCGGGATGATTTTTATTTAGTGGCGAGATAGCCCTCAGCTTACTGATCACTGGAGGAACGACTGTAATCAGTTTATCAATATGTTCGTCAGTGTTGTAAGTACAGAAACTGAAGCGAACAGCACCCCGTGCGCGGGCAGGGGTTAGACCCATTGCCGAGAGGACATGGGACGGATCGAGGGAGCCGGTGGTACATGCAGACCCTGAAGAACAGCAGATACCTTCTTGATCAAGCAACATGAGGACAGCCTCAGCTTCGACAAAATCAAAGGCAATATTGCAGGTATTAGGAAGGCGCAAGGTTTCGTCACCAGACACATAAATATCAGGAACCCGTGATTTCATTTCACTCTCGAACCTGTCGCGCAGGGCTTTCACGCGGGTATTTTCTTCCGCCAACCGTTCTCCCGCCAGTTCGCAGGCTTTCCCAAGTGCGACGATCGAAGCGACGTTTTCTGTACCACCCCGTTTTCCACGCTCCTGAGAACCCCCGATCACCATAGGTTTAAACGAAACCCGGCGTCGAATGTACAACACGCCGATTCCCTTTGGGCAATGGAGCTTGTGGCCCGAAATGGAAAGCATATCAATTTTGTTAGACGACATGTCGATGGGAATTTTGCCCACCGCTTGAACAGCGTCCGTGTGGAAAAGAGTGCCCTTCTTTTTGGCGATCTCTGCAAAATGTTCGACGGGAAGAATCACTCCCGTTTCATTGTTCGCCCACATGATACTAACAATAGCTGTATCAGGTCGAATGGCAGCCTCAACCTGTTCAGGAGTGATTCGCCCTTGGGCGTCTACGGGGAGAATCGTGATCTCGTAGCCCTGTGATTTCAGAAATTCGCATTGATTCTTAATAGCCGAATGTTCGACCTTAGTAGTGACAATATGTTTTTTAGAAGGATTTAAAAGCAGTGCTGAGTTGATGGCAGCATTGTCTGATTCAGTCCCGCAACTTGTGAAGATGATTTCCCGAGGATCGGCTTTGAGTAGGGCAGCAACTTGTTCACGAGCTTTATCGATGGCTTCAGCGACTTGGCGTCCAAAGTTGTATGCGCTGGACGGGTTACCGTAGAATTCTGACAAAAAAGGGACCATTGTTTCGACCACAAGAGGATCGACTTGGGTAGTTGCGTTATTGTCTACGTAAATAATATCAGCTTTGCGAACAGTCATAACATTCTCAATTACAATATTGTACAGGCCTCACCTTGATTCAAATAAAATGTGGCCTGAATTGATTTGGAAAGAAGGAAACTAATGGAAATAGGGCAATCCCGCAACGGTTTGTTTTACGATGAACGATTGGCATCTGAGACTTAGGAATGATGAGGATTAGCCGCGAAAAGGTGCAAGAGACACAAGAAGGGGAATATGGAACCCGCAGATTAAGCAAAGACTTACGCAGATTAAAAAAAGCGCAGAAAGTAACCTGATAAACTCAAACAAGAATTTACGGGCTACTCACCCGAAAACGTGGGCAGACAGGATTGTCTGCCCACGAGGAGCAACAAAGAAGGAAATTAGACGAATTTAATGAAATTTCTTTTGTTTCATAGGTTTGCTTCTACAGTAGACGACGCGCCATGAAATTATGTGATTTAACCCAGTTTTATTCCCCGGACAGTGGGGGAGTGAAACGTTATTTGCATGAGAAAATTGATTACATCCAGCGCGCGACTGATTATGAGCACGTGTTGATCGTCCCGGGCGCAAAGGATGGGTGCGTCGTTAATGGTCGATGTAAAGTATACACCATCAGATCGCCAAGGTTCTCGTCTACTTCTAGGTATCGCGTGATGCTCAGAGTTGGCCAGTTGAAGGAAATTCTGGAAAAAGAGCATCCCGACCTCATTGAATTAGGAGATCCCTATCATGTGTCGTGGGCGGCCATTAAGTACGCCAAACGGTTGCACATACCCGTTGTTGGGTTTTATCATAGCAATTTCCCGGAGGCGTATGTACGCACATTCAGTAAGTTTTTAGGCAACAACCTTGGGCAATCGCTAGAACGATATGCGGAGAATTATGTATGCAGACTGTATAATCAAATGTCCCGGACGCTTGTGCCATCACCCGGGCTTGATCGATTACTTCGGTTATGGGGTGTCAACAACACCGTTGAAGTAGCGCTAGGCGTGGACACCGAGATATTTTCACCCGCGCAACGAGACCGATCTTGGCTCTGTGAGGAGCACCACGTTCCCGACGATAAAAACATTCTCCTCTATGTCACCCGGCTCTCACAGGAAAAGAACGTATCGACATTGCTCCGAGCCTTCGAACTATTACAAAGCTCCGGAACAACTGCGGGGCTAAATTTACCTCCCCCGCCGCAGACACAAATCGCAAGCGAAGGTAGGTTCAAGTCCATTATTAAGAATGCCCCCATTGGAGGTTCAGGATTTCATTTAATTATCGTGGGCGATGGTCCACTGCGTAAAGAAGTGAACGAAACGATACGCCGAACTAAGGCTGTGACGTGGTTGCACTACATTAGCGACAAACACATGCTCGCAAAGATTTACGCGAGCGTGGACATTTTTGTGCATCCCGGAGTTTTGGAGACATTTGGCTTGGCGGCGTTAGAAAGCCAGTCTTGCGGAGTACCCGTGGTGGGGATTCGAGGAAGCCGCTTGGATAAAATCATTTTTGCAGGCCAACATTATTGGGCGCCGAAGAACAATCCTGCGGATTTGGCATTCGCCATTGAGAGCATATCCCGCACCGATCTTCGGGTCCTAGGGGCACAAGCCCGTGCGCAACTGGTGGAAAAATATTCTTGGGATGCGGTTTTTGCCCATCTCTTTTCGATTTATCGCGAAACAGCCCCTTTATAATGCTCTTTATTAAGACTACGAAGTGATCAACCTACAGAGACAAAGCATCAAGTTGAATGGCCTGAGTAAATATTTCATTAAATTTTAAATAAAGTATCCTGTCCATTACAAGGAAGTGTGCTACCTTATAACCGATTTCCTTTTGGTAATGAGTTTGGAATGGCGCAATGCGGCATCCCGCTGAAGCAATTTGCAAATTTAAACGCTAAAAACGGAATGCTTTTTTATCTCTCCATCGCTAGGCCGCGTGACTGTCTATCTTTTGATTTTTGAAAAGGTCGAATAACAATTCAACCTTCGCTCAGTGACGAACTACTGATGCGGTATGAAAAGGAACGCAAGCATGAGCACGGTTAAAAAAGTAGTAGTTTTAGTTGTCGACGATAATAAGGAGAAACGAGAACTCTCGGTTCGCTACCTTTTTGATGCTGGGTTTACTGTCTGGGAGGCTACCGACGGCGAGGAGTGTTTAATCAAAGCGGAGAAAGATCCCTCGGTTATTCTCTTTGACGTTCACATTCCTGATATCGCTCGACTAGGTTTTTGCCAACAGTTGAGGGCAAACCCTAAGACGACTAAAATACCGATTATCTGCGTCTCTGCGACCTTTCCAAACACAGCGAATTTGGATTATGACTTTGACGGAGAAGCCGACGGGTATCTGACTGGGCCCATAGCCCCCGCCGAACTCATCTCCACGATAAAAGCCCTGTTACGTTGGCGGAAAGCAGAAGAAGTCTCGGACAAATTAGGCAAAGATTGGCAAATTACATTTAATTCAATTAGTGATCCCGTTTCGTTACTTAACGAAGATGGAATATTTCACGAATACAATTCAGCGATGGTCACCTTTTTGGATTCAGTAGGATTAAACTCTGAAGTCGTCAGTTTTAATTCGTTCTGCGCTCTCTTTGATCCCTTAGGATCTGATTTTCTTCATCAGACATTACAATCCGACACCAAACAAACCGCAGAACTTCGTGCAGGCTTGGATTGGTACTCAGTCATCGTTGAACCCGTGGTTGAGAAAAATTCAAAGAGATTTGTATTAGTACTCCGAAAAACGACAGAGCAAAAAATGGAGCGTGATGCGTTATCGGAAACAGCACTGAGGAAGGATCAATTTCTTGCCGTGCTAGGGCATGAGTTGAGAAATCCGTTAACAGCCATTAAAATCGGGGCAGAAAACATGTTGGAAGGGGGGCTGACACCCGAAGATGAATTTGAAACCCGGAAAATGATAGTCAGACAAAGTCGGCACTTATCACGCATGATGGAAGATTTGCTTGATATGACTCGCATCTCAAGAGGCTCAATCTTATTACGCAAAGAACCCGTTGATTTACGGTCGGTTGTTTCGGCATCGGTGAAGGATTTTCAGTATTTGGTGAATGACCGCAAAATTGAATTAAAAATACATTCCGGGGAAGTTGGAATTTATGTCGAAGCTGATACCACAAGACTCTCTCAGATACTTGGAAATCTCATTCATAATGCCTGCAAGTTTTCACAAATAGGAGGCAAAGTGGAAATCACTTTGCACCGAGAAAGCGGAATGGGATCGATATCCGTAAAGGATGAAGGCATCGGGATGACCCAGGAATTCATGAAAAGCATTTTTAGACCCTTTTCACAGGCAGAACCTGCCGGAAATGGAGTGTATGGCGGACTCGGGCTAGGACTAGCGCTTGTGCGTGAATTGGCAAGATTAATGGGAGGCGATGTCAAAGCTACGAGTGACGGGCCAAACAAAGGATCCATGTTTAAAGTTCAATTTCCAGTGATTGAACATGTGCCAGTCGCAGCAGCCGTCATTAAGAAGGGGCCGAAGGCCAAACTTAACATTTTGGTGGTTGAGGACAGTCCTGACACAGCACGGGCTTTGCAGATATTTTTGGAACTTGAAGGGAACAACGTACAGACAGCAGGTTCCGGCGAGGAAGCATTGATTAATTTGGATAAATGGACGCCGCACGTCATTTTTTCAGATTTAGGGTTGCCGGCCATGGATGGGTTTACATTGGCGACTAAAATACGTGAAAAAATAGGGTCTGAGACCTATCTAGTAGCACTTTCTGGGTTAGGGCGAAGCCATGACATCGAACGGACGAAAGTAGCCGGTTTTGATAGTCACATTACCAAACCACCAGAGCTCGAGGATTTGCGTAAAGTATTGAGGCGCGTCAGTGAGAAACAAGCTAATGGCTCAGACGCCCCTATTGCTGTTCACACACAATAGCGGTTATAAATAGCTTCAAGCTTTTTGGCCATGACGGCTTGGCTATGTTCGCGGGCCACAAACACATTCCCTTTTGCGGCTCTCGAAGCCGACGCGGAAGGATTTTGTAAAACTTCAAGTATGGCCGCCGCGAGTGCAGTGGAATCGGAGTGGGGAATAATCAAGCCCGTCTCCATATGGCAAACCACTTCAGGAATGCCCCCGACATTTGTGCCAATGACCGGCGTTTGCGAGGCATGGGCTTGAAGAATGATTTGTGGAATACCCTCATGCGCGGTCGATGGTAGGACAAGGGCATTTAAGCCCTTAAGAATATTTTCCACATCGGAACGATGACCCAGCAGAAGGACATTAGATGTGAGACCGAGATCAATGATTTTACGTTCGATATTTTCCCTTTGGGGACCATCCCCCGCGATCACAAAAACGGTATCAGGCAAAGACTTCAGCACGGAATAAGCCGCTTCGAGAAAAAAGGGATGGCCTTTCCAGCTCCGAAGCACCGTGACCATGCCAATTATCGGAACGTCAGAGGCAATCTTTAATTCCTTGCGAATGGTTGAAATACGTGGGCCCGAATAAATCTCAATATCAATCCCCGTCGCAATAGTGGTGACATCGGCTGGTTTAAGAGAAAGTTCTGTGATCAACCGGTTTTTGATTTTGTCGCTGGTCGTTAAAACATGATGAGGCAAACGCCCAAAAGCAATTCGACTTGTAAAGCGGTTAGGGTAATCCACTTCGATATGGCGACTGCGCAAGATGAGTGGAACACCAGCTGAACGCCCCGCAAGACCCGCGAGCCATCCGTCACGAGAGCTATGAGGGTTGAGGACCGCGACACTTTCTTTTTTGAAGAACCGTTTTAGGATAAAAA
>Ga0163154_10010598_pt1 | contig 10199 bp, 8 predicted proteins | sample OliLakLV19MP9P1_FD_148649 | JGI IMG/M metagenome (GOLD analysis project Ga0163154, IMG submission 148649) | Freshwater microbial mat bacterial communities from Lake Vanda, McMurdo Dry Valleys, Antarctica - Oligotrophic Lake LV.19.MP9.P1 | ecosystem: Environmental > Aquatic > Freshwater > Lake >...
GCTCGGCGGCGGCGGGCTTTACCCGGCTGGGTGCACGCCGCCGCCGAGCGGGACCTCGTGGGCAGCATGCTGGCGCGGTTGCAGGTCCGCTGCGCCGACATGGAACAGCCCATTGCCCAGCTTAGCGGCGGCAACCAGCAGAAGGTCGTCATCGGCCGCTGGCTGTGTCGCGATGTGCGCCTCTGGCTGCTTGATGAACCGACGCGGGGGGTGGACGCGGCGGCCCGGCAGAGTATTTATGAACTGTTGCGTTCTCTCGTGGCCGATGGGGCGGGCATGCTGGTCGCATCCAGTGATTACGAGGAGCTGGCTCTCCTGTGCGACCGGGTGCTGGTGATGTCGAACGGTCTTATCACTGCGGAATTCACGCGCGCCACGCTCACCGCCGAGGCGTTTACCAGGGCCGCCTTCGCCGGCTTTGCGCCTGCCGCCAATTGACGACCATGATCCGCCGCTATGCCGACTTCCTTTTCCTAGCCATGCTGCTCGCGGCGCTGGTGGGGCTGTTCAGCGTGTTGAACGATCACTTCTGGTCGGCTCAGACGCTGAACACGGTGGCCAACCGCATTCCGTCGCTTGCACTGGTGGCGCTCGGCATGACCTTCGTGCTTATGGCCGGCGCTATCGACCTGTCGGTCGGCTCGCTCTCGGCCCTGTCCGGCGCCGTCTTTGGCTCGCTGGTGGTGGATCACGGCGCGCCGTTGCCGGTTGCCTTCGCCGCCGCGCTCCTAAGCGGGGCGGCCTGCGGGGCTTTCAACGGCCTGCTCGTAAACTGGTTGCGGATGCCGTCGTTCATCGTGACCCTTGGATTGTTGGAAGGGGCGCGTGGCCTAGCCTACCTGACCACCGGCTCTCAGACGAAATACCTCGGTGAGCGCCTCGGTTTTCTGCAGGCGACGCTGCCAGGGGCAGGCATCTCCGTGGCGTTTCTCCTGACGGTTGCACTCATGCTGGTGGCTCAGGGCGTGGTCACGCGCACGGTGTTCGGACGGCATGTGGTGGCGGTCGGCACGAACGAGGAGGCGGCGCGCTTGGCGGGGCTTTCCCCCGCAAGGGTACGGGCAATCGTGTTTATCCTCTCGGGCCTGTTCGCCGCCTTTGGCGGGCTCTGCCATGTATCCCGGCTCGGCGCTGCGGATCCGAACGCGGGCTTCGGCTTGGAACTCTCCGCGATCGCTGCCGCGGTAATCGGCGGCACCAGCCTGCTGGGCGGCCGGGGATCGATGCTCACTACCTTCGTGGGCGTGCTGATCATTGCGACCCTTGAGGCGGGCCTGGCCCACCTCGGTGTGTCCGAACCCATGAAACGCGTCGTGACTGGTCTGGTCATCGTCGGAGCCGTAGCGGCCGAGGCGCTGCGCACGCGCTGGATGATCCGCAAGGGTGGCCAGGCCCATTGATTTTATGCGAAGTATACTACGATTGTTCGTTCTCCTCCTAACCGGTGTGCTGGTTTCCGCCACGGCGGCTCCAGCGATGGCGTCGACTGACACCAAGCCGGTGAAAATCATCTTCGACACGGACATCGGCAACGATTGCGACGATGTGATGGCGCTGGCGGTCATTCATGCCCTGCAGAACCGGGGTGCCTGCGAATTGCTCGCCGTGACCCTCACCAATCCGGATCCGTTCGCCGGGCGTTTCGTGGACGCGCTAAACACCTTTTACGGGCGTCCGAATATTCCGATTGGCGTCAATCCTGCCTCTCCCGTGGTGGAGAAGATCAGCCGTTACCTTAAGGCGGCGGCAAACTACCCGCACGATTTTGACCCGTCCGGTGCGGTTCCTGCGGTAACCTTGCTCCGCAAGACGCTGGCCGCGTCGGCCGATGGGGAGGTTGTCATCGTCCAGGTCGGATTCTTCACCAACCTTGCAGCACTGCTGGACAGTCCCGCCGATGCCATCAGCCTGTTGACCGGACGTGAATTGGTGCAGCGCAAGGTGCGGGAACTCTCGCTCATGGCGGGACAATTTTCGCCGATGCGCGGCAACAATTATTACCTCGAGTATAACGTGCAGCATGACATCGCCGCAGCCCAAAAGGTCGCCGCCGAGTGGCCGACTCCCATCGTCTGGAGCGGTGCCGAGATTGGGGACGCCATTCGTTTCCCTGCGAGGGTGATTGATCGGGACTTTGGCTACGCGTCGCGCCACCCGGTTCAGGAGACCTACCAGCTTTACCGTCCAACGCCGCATGAGCGGCCATGCTTCGATCTGACAAGCGTCCTACAAGCGGTCTGGCCAGAACGCAATTATTTCGAGTTGTCGGTGCCGGGCCGGGTGGAGGTGCTTCAGGACAGTTTCACAAAATTCACTCCGGCGAAAGACAGGGAGCCCGGACGGGACCGCTACCTGCTTGTGAACCGCGAACAAGCGTTGCGCGTGCGGGAACTGTTTGCGGCATTCGTGGCGGAACCGCCGATGGCAAAATGAGCCTTTCGGATCAGAGGGTCGCCGACCCACACCCCAAGGTTCTCGTCGTCGGATCACTAAACTTGGACCACATCTGGTCTGTGCCCCAACTGCCTGCTCCGGGACTAACGGTCGTTGCGGGCGGTGTGCGCAGGGATTTCGGGGGTAAGGGTGCCAACCAAGCGGTCGCCGCTGCCAAGCAGGGGGCCAGCGTCGCAATTGTGGGCCAGATTGGCGACGACGAGGGAGGGCGCCAATATCTCGTTCACTTGCGCAAAGAAGGGATCGACCTCACCGGCCTCGCGGTGGCTGAACGGGCGGCGACCGGCGCGGCACATATCTATGTGGATCCGCGGGGTGAGAACACGATCGTCGTCGACAGTGGTGCCAACGCGACATTTGCCGTCGATTCGGCACGCGGGCTTCTGGAAAAGCTGCTGCCGGGAGCAATGCTCATGCTGCTCCAGCTCGAAAGCCCCTTGGCTGTGATCTGGCTGGCGCTGCGTATGGCCCGCCGGCAGGGAGTTCGCTGCATACTGAACGCTTCTCCGTGCCAGGCTGATTTTGTCTGGGAGGCGCCAGTGGATACGGTCGTGGTGAACGAGCATGAGTGCCGAGATATCTTCGGTCTGAACGCCATGCAGCTGCAGGCCGTTCCCAGCGCGGAGCGCCGGGAATTACTCGGTCGGAGGCAGGTGGAAAATCTTGTGATTACGTGTGGTGGAGAGCCGACCGTGCACGTTTCGCACCACGGCGTGCTTCAGGTGCCGGCATATCCGGTGATTCCGCTAGACACGGTGGGAGCCGGGGATACATTTGCCGGTGCGCTGGCGGTCCGTCTAGCCGAGGGTGCGACATGGCCTGAAGCCATCTGGCATGCCAATATCTGCGCGGCTCTTTCGACTCTGGTTTCGGGGGTGCAGTCCTCCATTCCTACCCGTGAACAAGCAGAATGGATTCTTGCGGGGACCTGCCGTAGGCCTCTCGTGAGGCGGAGCTGACGATATATGAGGCTCATCGAATTTCAGCGCCCGCGTCCACCGTTGAAGTAATGCCTTTGACGGCGTTTCACTGTTGTGTATGTTCATCGTTCTGCTGATCAAACCGCACACTGCTGGGCTGGTTCGATCGCGGGGCAGATGTAAATTAGTCTCTTTGAACTATGAGCCATTATGTTGGGATTATATTGGCACAGGCAGTGTCCGGGGCAGGGATTTTCGATCGGAGCGGCCGCATGGCGGTTTCTGGTTGGTATCCGCTAAAGTTCTGTCGTGAAGGCGGCACTCGGGAACGTCGGCTGCGAGCTCGATCCGTTCCGCGTCGCCGAGGTGGTTGAACGATTCCCGCACTGAGCGAGGGACTCGCATCCACCTTCAATCGCCACCACCCATGCAACCACTCGAATCGCGCGCTTCGGCCAGCAGCTACTTTGCCCTCTGTACAGTCTGGGTCTTGTTGGGAGCGGGATTCACCGTCCTGGCACTCGGCAAGAGCGGGAGCGGCAATTGGCAGGTTCCGCTGATGGCTCGCGCGAGAAGTCTAGCACGTCGGGTGGCTGGGGACCGGACACAACCTATCGCCCCTGATGCTGCCTTTCGACGGCCGCGCCCACAACGTCCCGGCGGAAGGTTGTTATGGACGGCCTGGCTCTTTTGCGGACGCTCCCCGATGCTTGGGGTACCCGGGTTGCCGAGGCAGTGTGCGCGCGGGGTGCTCGAGAACAAGGCGGTGTAATGCCGCGGCCCCCGGCTGGTATGAAGCACGGGAGGCGGATCATCGGCAAAGAGACCGGGATTGCGGCGGTGAATCGGTGGCAACGTGCCGGCGGTTGCGGCGGCGAGAAATTCCCGGTCGACGTCCAGCAGTTCCTCGACCGGCGGGTGGGTCCCTGGGAATGGCACGGTGACGGGCTTGCGGATGCGCCCCAACCGCTGTGCGAGCGAGTCGCGAATTCCAGTCAGACGCTTGGGCCCCAGGCCGGGGAACGTCTCGAGACGACCATCATACGGTGCCGCCTGCAGATCGGACAGGCTGTCGATCCCCAGGCCCTCATGCAGACGCCGCGCAAGGGTCTTTCCGATTGCGGGAACCGAACGAAGCAGGGCGATCGGATCGTGTTCGCCTCGCAGGCGATCGAGCATCCCGAGCCGACCGTGCGGCAGCCGATCGCGAATCGCATGCGCGATGGTCTCAGCGGGCGGCCTGCTGCAGCTCTGCGAAGCGGGCGCGCATCGTCTGCAAACGGGCCGATTCTTCCGGAGATGCGGCCAGATTGACGGTTTCCTGCGGATCCGAGGTCAGGTCAAAGAGCTCCTCGTGGTTGAAGTCGGGCCAGTGGATGTACTTGACATCCTTGCGGACCAGCGCGGTCGAGGCGGGGATGAAGTCCGTGTTTCGAATCGTCGCGTGTTCGTAGAAGAACTCGGTGCGCCCGACCGGCGGCACCGCGGCGCGATAGAGCGGCGAAAGATCGGTTCCCTGCATCGTCGCCGGCACGGAGAGACCGGCGGCCCCAAGGATCGTTGGCGCGAGGTCGACATTGAGGACGATCTGATCGCGGACGGCACCGCGTTGTGCCTTCGGCATGCGCGGATCGAGCACGATCAGCGGCGTGCGGATGCTCTCCTCATAGGGATACCATTTGTCCGCCAGGCCGTGTTCCGCATGGAAGTATCCATTGTCTCCCGTGAACACGATCAAGGTGTTCTCCAGCAGCCCCTGCGCCTTGAGTTCCGCAATGATCCTGCCACAAACCGTGTCGACCTCGGTCGCCAGTCGGTAGTAGTTTTTCATCATCAACTGGTACTTCTCCGGCGTGTCGAACCTCCAGTGCCAGCGGACTCGTCCCTCGTTCTTCTCGTTCCCCACGAAGGGCGGCAACCGTCGGAAAAACTCGTCGCCCGCCGTCGCCGGAACCGGAATGGTGACGTCCTGGTAGAGGTTCATGCTGCCGGGCTGGGGCAGAAACTGCTGGGGATTCTGGTCCTCGGCGTGGGTCGCGAAAAAGGCGAGCGTGAGACAGAAAGGCCGGTCAGTCGGACGGGTGCGCAGATACTCGAGGGCGTCGCGTTCGTTCTTTTCGGTGACATGGATCCGGGAGCCGTCGGGTTGTTTGATCCAGTGGGTGCCGCTGTAGGCACGGCCGAAATCGAACCTCTCCTGAGGAAACTTTCCATTGTGCCACTTGCCGATGTGCGCAACTGAATACCCATTCGCCCGCAGCCGCCCCGGGTAGGTCTCGGACCACGGAGTCCGGAACATCTCAAACGACGGATTGCCATGCCGCGACATCCACTGGCCGGTGAAGAGCGATGCACGACTGACCCCGCAGATGGCGGTGGTGACGTAGTTGTGGGTGAAGCGCACCCCCTCGGCCGCGAGACGGTCGAGGTGCGGGGTCTTGACGACCGGATGACCCGCAGCGCCCAGCGTATCAAAACGCCAGTCGTCCGCATAGAGGATGACAATATTGAGCGGCTTGGAGTCGACGGCGGCAAGCCCGGCGTGTGCCGCGGCAACGCAGGCGAAGAGGCAGAGGAGAGATTTCATCCGATTTAAAGGGCTTCATCAGACTGCCGATCGATCACAGATTGGAGGATGGCCGGAATGCCCGGATTCTCCAGCGAGAATTGCTCAGTCGCGGAATCGAGGGGGGTGTTGTCCTTGCGGATGATCCGCCCCCAGCCATGTTCGGACGACTTCCGCTCCCGGCACATTCCAATCAAATTCTCCAATTTCCGCGCTGGCTTGGACAAGGGACGCGCAGAAGCTGACGGGAGACCGCCTATCCTGGCGTTCCTGCTCGACATCCGTCCCCTCCTGAATACTCCTTTGGCAGGCCCGAATCCCCCGGGAGAGTGTCTTCGTCCGCTGTCCATCCGCTGATCTTATCACACACGCATGAAATTCACTCGACGACAGTTTCTTAAGGGTACGGCCGTGGTGCTCGGAATGCCCACGATCATTCCCGCCTCCGCCTTGGGCATGAATGGGACGGTGGCCCCGAGCAACCGGATCGTGCTGGGCGGTATCGGGATCGGGCCGCGGGGGCGCGAGGATCTGAGTGCGTTTCTCAAGCAGCCGGACGTGCAGTTTGTCATGATCGCGGATGTCCAGTCGGTGCGCCAAGAGGTGGTGCGCGTCATGGTCAACCGCCGTTACAACAACCAGGACTGCGCCAAGACGCGGGAGATGTTCGATGTGCTCGGCCGTCCCGACATCGACGCGGTGCTCATCGCCACGGGTGACCACTGGCACGCTCTGGCCACCATCCTTTCCGTCAAGGCGGGCAAGGATGTGTATTGCGAAAAGCCTTGCAGCATGACGATCCGGGAAAGCCAGGAGCTGGCCGACGCCGTCAATCGCTACGGACGGGTGTTCCAGGCCGGTACTCAGCGTCGCAATGTCGACAACTTCCGCTTCGCCGCCGAATTGGCCCGGAGTGGTCGGTTGGGTAAGATTCACACTGTCCATGCCAGCATTCTCCCGCTGGAGGAGAGTCACGAATGGCTGACCGGGGAACCCGAACCGGGAGTGGACAAGGTGGATTGGGATCGCTGGCTTGGCCCGTCGCCGTGGCGCCCTTATCACCGGGACTACGTGCAGGGGCGCTGGCGGGGCTACTACGATTTTCACGGTGGTGCGGCGTTGCCCGAGTGGGGAGCGCACACGGTCGATCTCTGCCAGTGGGCCGCCAGTGCCGACAACACCACGCCGGTGGAGTTCGAGGCCGAGGGGCAGACCATCCATGCCCGTTACGCCAATGGGGTGAAGCTCGTCATGCGTCTGGCTGGCTTCAAGGGAGAGGGCAATTGGGTCGTCCCGGGAACCTGCCCGGTGCGTTTTGAAGGGGACGAGGGTTGGGTGGAAGCCGCGGATACCGGCAAGATCGCGGTGTCCTCGCCGAGATTGCTCGAGGGCGGTGCGCCCAAGGAGTCTGCAGGCACCGACCCGACCGAGCATGTTCGTGAATTCCTCGATTGCGTGAAATCGCGAGCGAAACCGGCGGCCAACGCGGACGTCACCCGTCGCGGCCACATTGTCTCCCACGCTGCCTCCATCGGCTGGCGGTTGGGCCGCAAGGTGCAATTCGACCCCGTCACCGAGTCGTTTGTCAACGACGCCGATGCCAATCGCATGTGCAGCCGGGCGCGTCGGGCACCGTGGCACGTTTAAACCCACGTTTGGGGACACACCTATGATCGCGTCTCGTTTTCTCGTTTCTTCTCTCGTTGTGATCGCCTTGGCGGGGTGCACGACTCCACCTCGAAACCCAGTGTCGACGGCCGCCCTGGCGGTTTTGGCGTCCGAGGCGGGCTTGCACGAAAAGGCTCGCGCCTGTCAGGAGCTCGGCGTCTTCGGTGGACCAGAATCGGTCGCGGCGTTGGCCAAGCTGCTCGATCATGAGGTTCTGGCCGACTACGCGCGCAGCGGCCTCGAGGGGATCACCGATCCGTCCGCGGGCAAGGCCTTGCGTCAGGCGCTGGGCACGGTGGAGGGGCGCAACCTCGCCGGTGTGGTCAACTCGCTCGGGGTGCGACGCGAGCGCGCGGCTTTGCCGGAGTTGCAGGCGTTGGCCCTCGATCCCAAACGCGGCGTATCGGCGGAGGCCATGGCTTCGCTCGGGATGATCGGTTCCGTCGAGGCGATGAAGACTTTGCAGCAGATACTGAAAGGCGACTCCGCCAGCCAACGCGTGTCGGCCGCCCATGCGGCTCTGGTCGCCGCCGAGCGCCTGGCGCAGTCGAGGAATCTCGCCGCCGCTCGAGACCTCCTGAACGAGGTGATTCATGCGATCCCGGCCGGTCATTTGACGGCAGTGGCGCAGCGACAGCTCGACTCACTCAAAGCTGGATCGAAATAACTGGGAGGACGTTCCGCAGGCGCGGAGCGAAGGAAAGCCAGGTGAGCGGCTAACCGCCGCGGCTTGCCGCCTGCGGGCGCACGCCCACCGCGCTGCGCTCCCGCGAAGAGACCGTGGTCGCTCGCCCCATGGAGCTCGAGACGTGAAACCGGACCGCTCCATGCCTTGAAAGCGCAGTCGACGCTGCGCTTATTCCGCGTTCCCAAAGACTCATCCCATCCGCATCCGTGTCCGTACTCGCCCCAAGTTCACGACACCTCAGGCGACGATTCGCCGCAGGCTGTCGAGGTCGAGGACGCTCGCGAGCGACTCCTCCTGAACCACGGCGGCCGCCAGAGCCGCCTTCTCCGTCTGCAGGGCACGGATCTTCTCCTCGACCGGGTCGCGCGCGATCAACCGGTAGGCGATGACCTGATTTTTTTGTCCAATGCGGTGTGTGCGGTCGATCGCTTGGGCGTCCACGGCGGGGTTCCACCACGGATCAAACAGCACGACGTAGCTCGCGGCGGTCAGGTTGAGTCCGGACCCGGCCGCCTTGAGCGACAGCAGAAAGACGGGAATCGCCGGGTCCGTCTGAAACTTGTCCACCAGCTCCTGCCGATTCTCGGTCTGGCCAGTGAGCAGCAGGTGCGCGATGCCACGCCCGGTCAGTTCGTCGCGGATGAGCTCCAGCATGGTCACGAACTGGGAGAAGATCAGAACCTTGTGACCCTCGGCGACCAGGGGATCGAGGGCGTCGATCAGCGCCTCAAGCTTCGCGGACGATGCCGTTGACGACTCGGAATCGTCCGCCTCGGTTGAAGTCGGCACGCGGGTGGCGCGCGTCTTGCGACCGGGAAGTTTTGCGGGATTCACCCCGAGCAGGCGGGGATCACAACAAATCTGACGAAGACGAAGCAACGATTGAAGAATGTTGAAACGCTGGTGGTCGAAGTCGCGCGAGCTCTTCACCCCCAGAAGCATTGCCCGAGTGCGCTTGAGTTCGGCGTCGTAGAGCGTGCGCTGCGGACCTTCGAGTTCCACCACAAGTTCTTCCTCAATCCTCGGAGGGAGGTCGCGAGCGACCTGATTCTTGGTGCGTCGAAGGAGAAAGTGCCTGACCCGTTGCGCCAGCCGTCGGTGGGCACCCGCCGGATCGGTTTTGTCGTGGTAGAGGCGCTTGAAGGAAGTCTGGCCACCGAGCAGGCCGGGTTGCGCGAAAGCGCAAAGGCTCCAGAGATCGAGCAGGCGATTTTCGATCGGAGTGCCGGTGAGCACCAGACGGTGGGAAGCATCGAGGGCGCGTGCGGCCTTGGCGGTGGCGCTCGCGGGGTTTTTGATGTTCTGACCTTCGTCGAGCACCACCGCGTCCCATTTGATTCTCGCGAAGATCTCCGCATGGAGCCGAAGCTGGGTGTAGTTGACGACGAGAAGATGCGAGCGAAGTTTCAGAGAAAGGGAGCCCGATTTCGTCGAGGCGGACCGCGCCGGGGTGTTGGTGACGAGGTTGGCGCTGAAAACGGCGGTGGTGAGCGTGGGAGCGAACCGGGCGGTTTCGAGCTGCCAGTTGACGACGACGGACTTTGGGCAAACCACCAGGGTGCGCAAGGGTCGCTCCCCCCGACCGTCGCGGCCGGCGAGCCAAAGCAGCCACGCGAGAGTCTGCAGCGTTTTGCCAAGACCCATGTCGTCGGCGAGCACCCCGCCAAATCCATTCTCCGCCAGGAACGTGAGAAATTGAAACCCTTCGTATTGGTAGGGGCGGAGTTCGCCGGTGAGCCCGGGCGGTAGCGCAGGTGGCGGGGAGGCCCGCAGCAACGCGCTGCGCTCACACACCTGCGCCCAGAGCTTCTGGGGCAAGGCCTCCCGCAGCGCTTCGTCCGCCAATTGAAGCGCGTGGAAGCGGAGCGGTTCCCGGGCGCTTGCTTCGGCGGTGACCAGATCG
>Ga0163154_10010601_pt1 | contig 10196 bp, 9 predicted proteins | sample OliLakLV19MP9P1_FD_148649 | JGI IMG/M metagenome (GOLD analysis project Ga0163154, IMG submission 148649) | Freshwater microbial mat bacterial communities from Lake Vanda, McMurdo Dry Valleys, Antarctica - Oligotrophic Lake LV.19.MP9.P1 | ecosystem: Environmental > Aquatic > Freshwater > Lake >...
TTCCAATTCCCAATGGTCTGGTGACATAACGTTTTCCCACAGTACGGTTTCTTTTTTGGTAGAATGAGTTTGCGAATTAGAAGTGACGGGTTTGCTTCCTCTGATATTCCATAGATTATGTATTTTAGCTACCTCTTCTTTTACAAGGTCTAATCCAGTCAATGCAAGATAGGCGGGAAATATTTCAAATATAATGGCTTTTAAATTCGTCAATTGTCGAATGACACGCTCTGAAATCTCCAACAACAACTCAGGAACGGGTCCAGAGTGCGAATCTAAATAATAACCGTCCATTTCAAAACCGCCCGCTAAATGCACTTCCAGAACCCTATCCGTTGGAATTTGGCTTAAAAAATGGTCAATCGGCTGTCTGCCATTCTGCTGATTCGTAAATAAATTATGTAAATCCAATAAAATACCACAATCCGCTTGTTCCGCCACGGCTGCTACAAATTCTCCATCTTCCATTTCATCGCCTCGGAGGCGCAAATAATTCACCCCCGTTTCTACCGCTAAGGGCAATTGTAACGCATCTTGTAATTTTTTAATGCCTTCTACTGCTTTTTGTACGCCGGCAGGTGTCTGACGCGGCGGCAGAAAGAAACCCGTTTGGAAACCATGTACTTTGTTGAAACTGAGATGCTCACTTATATATGGTGGTTTGAATAAGTCCACCACGCCTTTCAGCATCGCAATCTGGTCTGCATCGGGCGTAACCGTGCCACCGATGGGCGCGCCTACGCTGTGTATGAGTTTTTTGCCGGGTAAGGAGTTGAGGCGTTCAAATACTTCATCAAGAACCCGGAAAGGGGTATTCCCTTTCCGAGTCTCCATAAAAAGCGTTTGCGGTTCAATCTCCACCACTGGAAATAGGGCTGGATTGGCTACAATTAATTCGTGCAACTCCGACGAATACGTGATACCAACCCCCAGTGGAGCAATACTGCTAAACCGAGAATTTGAACTCATTCACTTTGAAATTTGCGCTTACGTCAAAAACTCTGGCAGGATTCACGACCGGATTGATCAACTGCTCAAAACTGATGTCGAACCCAGAAATACATTGAGCATGCCCCAATTTACCCACTAATTCTTCCGTAGCTTTCAAAAGCCCCTCCAAATTACGGTGCGCACTGGAGGCGAAGTTGACGCTGGCAGTTGCGGCTCTTGTTCAGTTCCGGCTCAGGATCCCTTAAATAAGTGGAAATTTCGCTTTGCAATTTTCCACCTTCATTAATGACGAAGTCTCTCTCCAACTGGAAGTAGCAATTTCTGCCGGATACACATTTGGGGCATCCTAATCTTTCGGCAAGGGAAATAACGCTTCTTTTGAACAGGTCTAAGTTGTGGGCGACCTTTGCGGGTACGGTGATGCGCACGGGCGTGCGTACTTCAAAACCAATACCTCTTTCTGTTTGTGTTTCCATAATATAATTGTGTTTAATGATTACAAGTTGTTGTAATCGAAGCGTCACACTAATATTTGGAGGTTCACACTAAACTCGATCTATCTTTTCTAAGATTAGCAGTTTAACGCAAAAAAAATTAGTTATCATATCTCTGCAAAGATATTTTTATTAAAAAACTTTGTACTATGCCCAATATTGGTGGTGTTACTGTTTTTCAAATCTTTGAGTGCAGGTGGCGCGTATTCAAAAAATCTAACTTTTAGTATTCCATTTCCAACATTTTGTTTCAATCCTTTCCGTATCTTTACGCCAAATAATTAGCACATTATCAAATCAGCACATCAAATATGTACTCCAGAGACGAACAACGCACCTTTTTCGAGCTTTCTAAAAAATATTTGAATGGCGAAACGATGCTCGGCGGCACGCAAGCCCCGCAGCAAATGGACGAACTCCGCCGCCTCATCAACTACCATGAGTGGCGTTATTACATCCTCAACGACCCCATCGTGAGCGATTACGAATACGATCAATTGTACAAAAAACTGGAACAATTGGAAACCCAGCACCCGAAACTCGTTACGCCCGACTCCCCTACTCAGCGTGTCTCTGCCGATTTAACCGCCGATTTTCCAGCAGTAGCGCACCTCACGCCGATGTTGTCCTTAGGTAATTCGTATGATGAAGCCGATTTGTTTGATTTTGATAAACAACTCAAACGCCTATTGGGAATATCTGAAAGTACCGATATTGAATATACAGTAGAACCAAAATTTGACGGCGGAAGTATCGCTTTGGTGTATGAAAATGACCGCCTCACGCGGGCTGCGACGCGTGGAAACGGCGTGATGGGCGAAGAAATGACTGCCAATGCGCGTGCTATCAAATCCATTCCATTGCAAGCAAACTTTTCCCATCATGGAATTTCTAAAATAGAATTGCGCGGCGAAGCCCTGATTCGTAAAGATAATTTCAAAAAAATAAACGTCCAAAGAGCCGAAGCTGGACAAGTGCTTTTTGCTAATCCCCGCAACGCAGCCACCGGCGGCTTACGCACGAAAGATGCCAAAGAAACGGCGCAGCGTGGTTTGGAAGCATTTATTTACACGCTTGGTTATGCAATTGACAAAGATGGAAAAAACGTGTTGAAGCAATTTTCGACGCACTGGGAAAGTCTGGATTTGCTGGGAACGTTGGGCTTTAAAGTGCCGACGATTGAACGAAAATTGTGTAAAAACATTCAGGAAGTCGTGGCTTTTTGTCAGAAATGGCAAGACGAACGGGAAGATTACGCCTACGAAATTGACGGCATGGTGGTAAAAGTCAACAGCCGGGAAATTCAGGAACGCAGCGGCTACACCTCGCACCACCCGCGCTGGGCAATTGCATTCAAATTTCGCGCCAAGCAAGCCACTTCCAAACTCATCAATGTTGAATATCAAGTTGGAAAAATCGGTTCCATTACACCCGTTGCAAAAATTGAACCGGTTCATTTAGCAGGTGTAATTATTTCTTCTATTTCATTACACAATGAAGATTTTATCAAAAGTAAAGACCTTAGACTCGGCGATACCGTGCTAGTGGAGCGTGCCGGTGACGTGATTCCTTACATTGTAAAACCAATGGAAGAACTGCGTGATGGCTCGGAAAAAGTAATTGAATTCCCACGTTTTTGTCCGATAAATAATACCGAAACGCCCGTTGTGCTCATTCGATTGGAAGATGAAGCGGCGTGGCGTTGCCCGACTTGCGTGTGCGGGGCGCAATATTTGCAGCGTATTTTATTTCATGTTTCTAAAGATGCGATGGATATTGAAGGGCTTGGAAAGTCTATTGTAGAGCGTTTTTACGAATTGGGTTGGCTACGAAATATTGCGGATGTGTATCGTTTGGATTATGAAGCCATTTCAAATTTGGAAGGGTTTGGTAAAAAATCGGCAGAAAAATTGCGGAATTCGGTGGAACACGCCAAGCAAAATTCGATTCAACGCCTGTTGCATAGTTTGAGTGTGCATCATTTGGGTAGAAAAGTCTCGAAATTAATAGCGGCAAAAGTGGAATATGTGTTGGATTTGCAACATTGGACGGTAGAAGATTTTACAAATATCAAAGACGTGGGTCCGGTCGTCGCCGAAAATATTGTCAAGTGGTTTCAAAAAGAGGAAAATGTTGCGCTACTCCTTGAAATGGAAAATTTAGGGGTCAATATGCGCCAAACCGAGGAAGACCGCCCGAAACAATTCGCTGCCGATGCGCCTTTGGCTGGCAAAACCATCCTTTTTACCGGTACTTTGCAAAAAATGGGACGCAAAGAAGCGATGAATAAAGCGGAATCGTTGGGCGCGAAAAATATCAGCGCGGTGAGCAGTAATTTGGATATTCTGGTAGTGGGCGAGGAAGCGGGTTCTAAACTCAAAAAAGCGCAAGCATTGGGTACAGTGCAGATTTTGACAGAGGAGGAGTTTATTGGGATAATTTGATATTGGGATATTTTTTTAGCACGGCTTCGGCGGTCGTTTTTGACATTTAAAATGTTATATTTGTATTGCAAGTTTAAATTGACTTATGGAAGAAAATGGCAAGTTAAATAATGTTTATATCGGTGCTTTGAAGCTGCGAAATATCAAATGCTTCAAGGGGGAACATATTATTGATTTTACAGATAAAGACGGCAAGCTCTTCCAGTGGACAGTGATAATGGGAAATAATAATACGGGGAAAACGACGATTTTAAGAGCGATTGCGGATTTGGAGCCAATTAAATTTAAAGAAATCTTACGAAAAGATACAGGAGAAAAAGTTTCTTCATATGTTCCTATAAATATTGAGAGACGTTCTGTATGGAGAATAGACAAACTAAAAAAATTATCCAAACCGTTTATAGGAACAAAGCTTCTTGAAAGTGCCTCATTTCCTACAGAAACATTATCTGAAAAAGCTTTTAGAGAGTTGATAATTGGAGATAAAGAATCTGATAGTTTTAACAGCTGGGGTTTTGATGTAAATAGAAGTAGGTGGTCTGCTGCTATGTCCGGCGAGGTAGAAGGTCTAATTCTATATGGATATGGGGTAAATCGAAGAGCCGGTGAGACAAATATTTCTAATACAACATCAAACAGTAATACGGCTACATTATTTGATGATGGATCAGAGTTAATTAATGTTGAAGAATGGCTTATACAGTTAGATTACTCTCAAAAAAGTAAGCGAATAAAAGCTAAAAATCAATTAAAAAAAATAAAGAGACTTTTAAGCTCTGGCTTATTACCAGATGTAAAGAATTTCAAATTTGTATCTGATGAGGATCTAAATAACTACGTCGAATTCAAAACTGACTACGGCTGGGTGCGCTTGCATGAACTTGGCTATGGCTATCGCTCTTCCATTGCGTGGATTGTAGATTTGGCAAAGAAAATGTTTGAGCGTTATCCTGATAGTGAAAATCCATTGGCGGAAGCGGCGGTGGTACTGGTGGATGAATTGGATTTGCATTTACACCCAGAGTGGCAGCGCAATGTCATCAGCTTTTTGACGAAGCATTTTCCAAATACGCAGTTTATAGTTACGGCGCACAGTCCTTTGGTCGTACAATCGGCAGAGCGGGTGAATATTGTTTTGTTATCCAAAGAAGAAGACCATATTGTAATTACGCAACCTGAAATTCCTACTTATAAAGGTTGGTCGGTGGAAGAGATTCTATCGGAATTGATGAATTTAGGAGAGCGGACACACTCGGATGCTTATTTGCAATTGATGGACGCGTTTGAACAGGCTTTGGATAAAGAGGATTTTGAAAAAGCGCAGGAAGCTTATGAACAATTGGAGGCGATTTTACACCCGAACAGCAGCCAGCGCAAGTTATTGAGAATGCAAATGTCCGCGATTGTCCATGATTAGACTGGAACGCTGCGCTCCGCCTGTTGAATTGACCAACGAAAAAATTCGGGAGCTAACAAATTTGTACCTCGCTGAAGGCAAAAATGTCTGGAATGTAAAATTCATTAAAGACCAATTGCTGGCGTTTTCTTTTGGAAAGTGTTGTTATTGTGAGTGCAGAGTAGATGAATTGAGTGCTTATCTGGAAGTAGAGCATTTCTTACCCAAGAAGATTTATCCTGAAAAAGTGGTTGAATGGAAAAACTTGCTACCCAGTTGTAAGCGCTGCAATGGCGAAAAGGGAGAGCATGATACCTTCGCAAACCCGATTGTTAATCCAACAATTCATTATCCCAACGACCATCTTTATTTGAAAGCATATCGCTTTTATGCAAAAGATGAATTAGGCTCCAAAACAATCGACGTCATCAACCTCAATGATAGGGCGCGAAAATTAACGCAAGCCAGATTTCAAATAGGAGAGGCAATTTGTGAAAGGTTAAATGAGGTGTTTGAACAACTTCAAGAACATCAAATCACTAGCGACCTATCTCCAAAAAAATTGAGAAATATAAAAGGCATCATTTTATCCCTGTTGACAGAATCCACTCCTGCTGCGGAGTATAGCGCCACCGCCGCTACCGCTTTGTTCAGCTCGGAAAATAAGTTCGATGAAATCAAGCAGCAAATGATTTTGCTTCAGCTTTGGGAGGAGGAAATGGAATTGTTAGAAATCCAAGCTCGAAATGGCTGTCTATTTCCATAATACAAAAACAGGGGCAATGTAAACATTGCACCCTGTATAACCCCAAAAAACCAAATGAAAACAATCTACATATGAATGCTCTTTACAGAGAACCTGTGTCTTTTATAAAGTACGATAAACAACTAACACCTTAGCCAAAAGTTTACCAATATCGGGTCGAATTAACACAAAATTAACAGCTTCTTTTCAAATAAACAACTTTAATTTTAGTACCTCCAGAAACCTTTCTCGCAAATATACAAGAATTCTAAAATGCTGGTTCAAAAAGAACGGAAGTTTTTTAAATGTGCAAAACTTTTGTTATAATAAAATATTTAAAACGCAATTTTTGATGCAAAAAGCTTATAAAACCACACTTCTATTTCTTGCGTATAAATTTGATTCTTTTTACCATAAAATGCAAGCAAAATACTTAAAATTTACAAAAAATCTCCTTTTTTAACACTATCTTGTTGATAGCAATCTATAAATGTTTCACTAAAGTAAACAATCTTTGGCAAAGGTAAAAAAAATTTTCGCTTGCACAAACTGTGGTTCTGAATCTCCAAAATGGGTCGGCAAGTGTCCTGCCTGCAGCGAATGGAACACGTATCAGGAAGAAGTAATTTTCAAGGAAACGACGCAAGAGGAAAAAAATCGGGCTTGGCAGCCAAATGGCACGCTTGGTAAGCCGGGACCCAAACCGATGCTGCTGGAAGACATTGTAGCCGGTCATACGCAGCGACTCGTGACACCAGATGGAGAATTGAATCGCGTACTCGGCGGCGGCATTGTGAGTGGTTCGATTATGCTGGTCGGCGGGCAACCGGGCATCGGCAAATCCACGCTGATGTTGCAGTTGGCGCTCACCTCTAAAGCAAAAGTACTCTATGTTTCGGGTGAGGAAAGTGAGGAGCAGATTAAAATGCGCGCCGACCGCGTCAATAATCGCCAGTCCAATTGCTACATTCTCACCGAGACCAATACGACTAAAATTTTGACGCACGCGCAGCAGTTGAACCCAGATTTTATGGTCATAGATTCCATCCAGACGCTGGCTTCGCCGCACATTGAGAGTACGCCGGGCAGCGTGTCGCAGGTGCGCGAGTGCGCGGGCGAGTTGCAGCGTTTTGCAAAGGAAATGGGTATTCCAGTGTTTGTCATCGGACACATTACAAAAGATGGCGTTATCGCAGGTCCGAAATTATTAGAACATATCGTAGATGTCGTGTTACAATTTGAAGGCGAGCAGCACTATTCGTACCGCGTGTTGCGCACCTTGAAAAATCGCTTCGGCTCTACGGACGAATTAGGTATTTACGAAATGCAATCCAATGGTTTGCGCGAAGTTTCCAACCCATCAGAATTACTGATTTCACAGAAAGATGAAGACCTGAGTGGTAGTGCTATTTCAGCGACGATGGAGGGGCTGCGCCCGATGTTGATTGAGACGCAAGCGCTGGTGAGTCGAGCTGTGTATGGTACGCCGCAGCGTTCGGCGACGGGTTTTGATTTGCGAAGATTGAGTATGTTGTTGGCAGTGTTGGAAAAACGCGGCGGACTGGCTTTCGGTCAGAATGATGTGTTTTTAAACATTGCAGGCGGCATCCGCGTAGACGACCCAGCGATTGACTTGGCGATTGTAAGTTCGTTGATTTCTTCATTGGAAGATATTGCCATTCCTGATAAATATTGCTTCGCGGGTGAAGTCGGTTTGTCGGGTGAAATTAGAGCCGTGACGCGCGTGGAGCAACGGATTCAAGAAGCAGACAGACTGGGATTCAAGCAAATATACATTTCAAAATATAATATTAAGGGTTTGGACTTTGGAAAGTATAAAATTCAGGTGAAACCGATTGGAAAGATTGAGGAATTGTACAAAGCACTCTTTGAGTGAGTGATGAAAAGTGATTTGGAATAGTTGTGGCGCATTTCTAAAATGTGCCACAACTAAAAATCTCATTCGTAAATCACTGGATTTGATGCATTTCCCAAAAAATCTACTTCCGTAAAAGCCTTGCCGTTGATGTCGTCCACATCCCAATCCTGCGTAATTTTCCATCCGCTGTCCACTTTTTTTGATACGACATCGAAACGCCCGTAGAACATTCTTTCTTTGCCTTCCCGAACAGATTTTACTCGATAATAACCCACTTCATAAGCCACCGAGCCATTGGTGACGCGGTGTTCAAAGCGGAAAGCAATTTGGCGTTTTTCTCCGGCTGCCTTGCTTCGCTTGTCATTTTCAACATTATTTTTAAAATATGCCTCGCCCATTTGAATGCCCCAAGGACCACCGCGTAGCACATCTTTGGTATGCAATTTATTAAAATTATCTGCGTCAAAAGCGTTATAATGCTGAATAAACGGTCGCCAAATTTGTGCGTCGAGTTGTTTTAAAATAGTCGTGTCTGCATTTTGGGCAAACGAAAAAGTAACGATAAACGAGCAAAGTAAGGTCAAATAAAATGGAAGTAATTTCATATTGGTTTTATTTTGACTCAAAATTGCTGCAATTTTTTCATAAAACAAAACCTGCCTTTTATTGCTTTTTATTCACAAACAACGATTCATGCAAACCAATTCCTCTTTAGAAAGCGAACATTCAACCTCAAATATTCCAAAAGACAAACCAATTTTGTTATTCGACGGCGTGTGCAATCTGTGTAATGGTTTTGTACAATTTATTATAAAAAATGATCCAAATGCGAAGTTTCGGTTTGCCGCATTACAATCGGAAGTTGGGCAGCAATTATTGCAGGAAGCAAAAATGTCAATGAATGATTTAAACACGGTGGTTTTCTATGACGAGGAAAAGTTTTACACACACTCAGATGTAGGCTTGCGCGTGGCACGGCACTTAGGCGGATTCTGGAATTTATTTTTAATTTTCAACATCCTTCCAAAATTCATTCGGGATGGCATTTATAATTGGATTGCTAAGAATCGGTATCGGTGGTTTGGCAAGCAGGAAAGTTGTATGCTGCCTACGCCTGAATTAAAAGCACGGTTTTTAGAATAAATTACTTAAAAAGGAATGATTTCATATTTCTGGAAAGCATTACTTTACAACCACCATATTCAACAGAGAAAATAGTATAAATATCAAAACTCAGTTCACCATGCACTTCAACCGTCGTCAATTCCTCCAAACCTCCAGCTTCGCACTGGGCGCCACTTTATTGCCAACCCAGCAATTTTTAAAAAACCTCCTTGCACCCGCTGGCGAGATGAAAGTCTTGCGCAACAACGTGGGCATCTTCACCGAGCGCGGCGGCACCATCGCGTGGATGATTGATAAACAAGGGATTGTGGTAGTGGACACGCAGTTTCCTGATACGGCTCCGCATTTGATAGAATAAATTCGCAAGCAAAGCGACCGCAAAATTGACCTGCTTGTCAATACGCACCATCACGGCGATCATTCTGGTGGAAATATTGCATTCAAAGGAATGATAGAGAAAGTGGTAGCACACCAAAATTCTAAAGCCAGTCAGGAGCGGGTAGCAATTGCCGGAAAAACGGAAGATAAACAACTTTATCCAGACACGACTTACACCGGTTTTTGGTCACAACCGGTTGGGAATGAAATCGTTGGATTGCGCTACTTCGGTGCTGGACATACGAACGGTGACTCTTTTGTCCATTTTGAAAATGCGAATGCCGTGCATTGTGGGGACTTGATGTTCAATCGGCGGTTTCCGTTTATTGACCGCTCTTCGGGCGCAAACATTGAAAATTGGATAAAAGCGTTGGGCAAAGCACGCAAGGCTTATGATAAAGATACGTTTTTTGTATTTGGACATGCAGCGGAGGGTTTTCCAGTGACGGGTACGCGCGAGGATTTGAAAGCGATGCAAAATTATTTATCGAAGTTATTAAAATTTGTAAAGAAAGAAATCAAGGCGGGCAAAACGAAAGAGCAATTGTCGGAAGCTGGTAAATACACTTCAATTCCCGGCGCGGAGGAATGGAAAGGGCAAGGCATCGAACGGGGGCTGACGGCGGCGTATGAGGAGTTGACGGAAAGTCTAAATGGAAAATGATAAATTTAAAATGCAAAAGTAAATAACACACCTTTTAAATTTATCATTTTGCGGTTTTACATTTTACATTTCTTCGGGCAAGGCATCGAACGGGGGCTGACGGCGGCGTATGAGGAGTTG
>Ga0163154_10010602_pt1 | contig 10194 bp, 9 predicted proteins | sample OliLakLV19MP9P1_FD_148649 | JGI IMG/M metagenome (GOLD analysis project Ga0163154, IMG submission 148649) | Freshwater microbial mat bacterial communities from Lake Vanda, McMurdo Dry Valleys, Antarctica - Oligotrophic Lake LV.19.MP9.P1 | ecosystem: Environmental > Aquatic > Freshwater > Lake >...
CATCGGGCAAGATCATCAGCGCGGCGAGGTTCATCACGGGGAACAGCTAAAATCCACGCAATGTCGATCCCCCACGCCCGCTTCGCCCGATCCCGCCCATCGTTGAGCGCGGCGAAAAACGTTTCAATTTGCGAAGAAAGTTCGCTGTACAGCGCGGGGTTGACGCTAATTTCCGCATAGCGAACATTTTGCTTTGCCAGCCACGTCCCCAAATCATAGACGGCACGGGTCAAGTCTTCGGCGTGATGAAACCACGTACTCGTCACCTTGAGGATGTCGGGTATGCGCTTGGGTTCAGGTTGATCGAGCAGTTTTACCCACTCCTTGAAATGCTTGATGGATGAGGCAATGTCGTTACGATCAGCAATCCCTAGCAAGCTGGATTTCTGCATTGCCCCTTCAAATTGGATATGCAGTTCGGCTTTGGGGATCGCCTGAATATAGCTTGCTATCGACATGTGTTGTCTTTCCTTTTCTATCTTGTTCTATCGTTTCTGTCTTTTTCTATTTAACTTGAGTATCGGATAATTTTTCTCGCCCCAGTTTAATCCTTCTCGTATGTAAACTGATGAACGAGAAGTTTTTTCTCCCCTCCCTGAATTCGGGGAGAGGTCGGGGGTGGGGTCTATCCGAAACTCAGGCTATTTATTCTTGAACGACATCTACGCTGTGATGTTCGCGGATTGCCGTCTTGATGAGTTGCAGGAACAGCGGATGTGGCAAGTTCGGACGGCTCAAGAATTCGGGGTGAAATTGGCTGCCGACCATGAACGGGTGATCAACGACCTCCGCAATTTCGACCAACATCCCATCCGGGCTGAGTCCGCTAAAACGCATCCCGTTTTCCTCGAACATCTGGCGATAGTGATTGTTGAATTCAAATCGGTGACGATGACGTTCCTGCACAGGCTGTTCTACGCTACCATATGCCTTTGCCGCTACCGATCCCTTGCTCAAATTACACGGATAAATGCCAAGTCGCATCGTTCCACCCAGATCAGTCACGTTTCGCTGCTCAATCATCATATCAATCACATGATGATCGCTGTTGCCTTCAAACTCAGAACTAGTCGCATCTTCTAAGTTGAGGACGTTACGTGCAAATTCAATGCACATCGTTTGCATCCCCAAACACAAACCGAGATAGGGGATTTTGTTCTCACGAGCATACCGCGCCGCGAATGATCGCATCAACAGACCGCAGCGCGTCCCATCCTTTATCTTTTTCCAGATCGCCAGAATGAATCCACTCGATTTCGAGTTTGTGATCGCACATGCTGGCAGCGTGGAATAACGCCTCTTTCACGCTCATGTAGGCGTCGTGTAGCTCAACATACTTGCCGACAATGCCGACTCGTACCGTCTCTTTGACGTTACGCATCCGGCGAACCATTTTACGCCAGTCATCTAACTGAGGCGGCTCAGTCTTGAGTTTGAAATGATCCATGATAAAGTCGCCCAAGCCGGAATCCTCCAGAATGAGCGGCACATCGTAGAGCAAATCCACCGTTAGAAGTGGAATAACCGCCCGTTCATCAACATCGCAGAACAGCCCGATCTTGCTCACCACATCTTTGGTCACATCGTGATCCGTCCGTGCGATGATCACATGCGGCTGAATGCCAATCCCGCGCAGTTGTGCAACACTGTGTTGAGTCGGCTTGGTCTTGAGTTCATCTGTCGCGCCAATATGCGGCAAGAACGTCACATGCACATACAGCGTATCACTGCGATTCATGCTCATACGCATCTGGCGGATCGCTTCGAGGAACGGCAAGCCCTCAATATCGCCAACCGTGCCGCCCACTTCAACGATCACCACATCAGCGTTGTTTTCTTTGCCCACAAGCATAATGCGCCGCTTGATTTCGCTGGTGATGTGCGGCACAACTTGAATCGTGCCACCCAGATAATCACCCCGTCGTTCTTTCTCAATCACATAGCTGTACACCTGCCCCGCCGTGACATTGCATGTGCGGTTCAGGTTTTCGTCAATGAAGCGTTCGTAGTGACCCAAATCAAGGTCAGTTTCCGCGCCATCTGCCGTGACGAAAACCTCCCCATGCTGAAACGGACTCATCGTGCCGGGATCAACATTCAGATACGGGTCAAGTTTTTGCACGGCGACTTTCAAGCCCCGCGCTTTCAAAATCGTGCCGATAGCAGCGGCGGTCACACCCTTGCCAACCGAACTCACTACCCCGCCTGTGCAAAAGATATACTTGGGAGTCGCGTTCATCGTTTCCCCAAAAATACAAAACACGGCGGGTTTCCCCGCCGTATTACGTGCTGTGAGTGTAGAACTGCCTCGGTGCTGTCTTGCGCTGTCTCGCTTTTATCTGGCTTTTGTCTGGCTTTTGTCTGGCGCTGGTCTGCGTTAGACGAGGCGTTCGAGATCGTCTGCGGTGCGGCGCATATCCAGAAGGATCAAGCCGAGGCGTGCGCCTTCACGCACCAGAGTGGTTAATACTGCTTCTTCCCCTACCGACATCAGGATGACAAGTCCGTCTTCACCACGAATGTAGACTTGATCCAGTTCGCCGCGCCCTAATTCCGAGGCGATGCGTTCACCAAGCGACAGCATTGCGGCAGACATCGCCGAGACGCGGTCTTCTTCGATGTTGGCAGGTAGCGATGATGCCATCGCCAGCCCATCGACGCTTACGACCGCCGAGGCTTCGATCTCTGGAGTTGTGGCTTGCAGATCACGCAGCCGATCAACCATCAACTCTGTCCGCGATTTTACCATGAGATGCTGCTCCTGTTCGGGGTTCGATACTGTCTCAATTATTATACAGAAGCGAGGTCAAACGGCAAGTTGGTTTCGACAATGGTTTCGTTAATCGACTTCGTTAATCGACTTCGTTGATCGACTTCGTTGATCGACTTCGTTGATCGACTTCGTTGATCGACTTCGTTGATCGACTTCGTTGATCGACTTCGTTGATCGACTTCGTTAATGGACAAGACGATCTGCTAACGTGACGAGATCGTTGGGGCTAACTGGCTTAACCAACAGCAAGTCGGCATAAGCCGCTTCGGGCATACGCTCAACCATCACATTACCGCTCACCAGTATCACCTGTACACGCTTTAACACCGCCGATTCGCGGATATACTTGAGCAAGTCTAATCCGCTGACATACGGCATGTTGACATCCAAAATCAGAATATCGGGCAGATGAATGTTCAAGAGATTTAGCGCCTGTCGTCCATCTTCCACCGGGTAAACTTGATAACCTCGTTTGCGAAACACGGCGCTGAACAAGATGCGAAGGTCTTCATTATCTTCTGCAATCATGACTGACTTCACAACAATTTCCTCAGGGCGCATAGTAGCATTCATCAACATCTAAAATCCACTGTTTAAAAAGCGATATAAAAATAGAATAACTAACCTTACCATTAATTACATCAAACGGACGGGTAGTTTTTGCCAGCACATCAGCCTAGTCAAACGACTAGTTGAGTTTACATGTGTCCTCAACCCCTCTCCTTTTTCGGTTGAGGACAGGGCTGTTTAGAGGGCTTACAGGCTTTTAGGGTAGGCGGAGGCTTTAGCCTCTGGTGGCTGCGATAAATCATTCTTTTCTCCCCTCTCCTTTTTCGGAGAGGGGTTGGGGGTGAGGCTGTCTAGTTCGGGATAATTTTGTTCTGGTGGGCAATAGAGACCGCTTCCGTGCGGGTAGAAGCGCCCAATTTGCCTAGGATACTACTCACATGGAATTTGATGGTCGATGCGCTGACCGTCATGCGCTCGGCAATGTCGGCATTGCTTAACCCCTCAATCAGCAGCGCCAGCACTTCAAGTTCGCGCTTGCTCAAGTTAAAGTCTTTCGGGCTGCGTTGAGTCTTCGATTGAATTAACATGCGTGTCGCTTCGGGTGCCAGTATGGGAATGCCTTCATTCGCCAGCCGAATGGCTTTGGCAAGGTCAGCAATAGATACATCCTTGAACAAATATCCGATTGCCCCCGCATTGAGCGCCTCTTGTACAAGTTGTTTATTATCGGTGAAACTGGTCAGCGCAATCACTTGAACATGAGGGTAGCGATCCCGAATCGTCTGTGTCGCGTCGACCCCATTCATACGCGGCATGATCATATCCATGAGGATTACATCCGGTTCAAGTTGTCCAGCCAAAACCACAGCTTCTTCGCCATTCAGCGCTTCCCCTACAAATTCGAGATCAGGAAAGGCTTTCAAAAACACGGCGAATCCTTGCCGCACAACTTGATGATCGTCAACGATAAGCACACGAATTTTCTTGTCAGGGGAGTTATCACTCATTGGAAACGCCTTCGGTAGATTTCATTAAGCGAACTTGTGTGCCTTCGTTGGGAATGCTGATGATGTCCAGTTCAATGCCGCACGATTCTGCCCGCTCGAACATAATTCGCAAACCCATGTGACTCCCGGAAATCAGTTTCGCGTCGAAACCGCGCCCGTTATCTTGAATATCGAGTGTCATGGCATCATCCGTACACAGAAGCTGCACCATAACCGAAGTTGCCCGCGAATGACGCACAATGTTATTGAGAGCCTCCTGTGCGATCCGGTAAAAGCTGACTTTGACTTCGGAATCCATCAGCTTGCCACAGCCAATATTTTCGTACACGATTTCCCCTTCCAAACGGGTACGAAAGCTGTTGACCAGATACGTCAGCAGTTGGCTGAGGTCAATTTCAAACAATGCCGTCGGACGCAGTTCAACCAGCAGCGTTCGCATTTCAGCAAGCGCCCCTTTTGTCAACGACGCCAGTTTGTTCAACCCTTTGATCACCTCGTCGGGTTCGCTGTCGTACAGCATGGGCAGCGTTTCCGCGATCACGCTGGCAGAAAACAACGTTTGACTTACAGCGTCGTGTAAATCGCGTGCCAAACGTTGACGTTCTTCCATCGCCACCAGTTTACGCGCCTGTTCAAATGCCTCGCGTGATAAATCATCAGAGGCAGTTTGAGACGCCGACACGATCAATGACATTTTTCCGCGCTCATCTTCAAGGGTACTTAGCGTTGTATCCATCCAAATATATTCACCCGATTTCGTGATCAATTGGTGTTTGATCGGGCGTTCCTGTCCGCCATGCTGCGATAGTTTTTGAAAAGCATCTAACAGCGCGTGAATACTATCCTTGTGAATCAATTGGATGGGAGAAATTTCGCGCAAATCGTCCAAACGATAACCGGTTGCCCGTTCAAATGCCGGATTCACATAAACATAACGTCCAGCAAGGTTATGAACAGCGATTAATTCATGCAGTTGGTCAGCCACAAGATAAACGTCTTGTAAGCGTATGAAAGAAGTCATCCACAAATCACGCAATAGGCGGCAATCTAGTTTATTATACACGCCAATGAACGAGTCTTTGGCTCGAAAACTATCACAACCTATGTTACACTCGGCAGGTAGACACGTTTAAGGTGAACGAACGAATGCCCGATCCTCAAGTTTACAACAATAATACCCGTCCACGCCTAAAACTCGACGTTGTTCAACAGGTGGCAGAACTCATTGTCCACAGTGTGAGTCAGGTGATCGTCGGCAAGCGCAATGAAATTCGGCTGACCGTCCTCGGCTTGATAAGTCAAGGGCATATCCTGATCGAAGATATTCCCGGCGTCGGTAAAACCATGCTGGCGAAGGCGTTATCACGCTCGATTGGCTGTTCATTCAGCCGCATCCAGTTTACGCCAGACATGCTCCCATCCGATATAACGGGCGTTACCCTATTTAACCAGCAAACCCGACAGTTTGAATTTCGTCCGGGTCCTATCATGGCGCAAATCGTCCTAGCGGACGAAATCAACCGCGCAACGCCTAAGACTCAAGCCGCGCTTCTCGAAGCGATGGAAGAAAAGCAGGTCACAGTTGACGGCGTGACTTACATGCTCGAACAGCCGTTTTTACTGTTAGCAACGCAAAACCCCATTGAGTATGAAGGCACGTTCCCGCTGCCCGAAGCACAGTTAGACCGTTTCTTAGTGCGTATTCAGTTGGGCTACCCTACCCCACACGAAGAAATGACTATTTTGTCGGCGCAGCAGTACGAACACCCGTTGGCAAATGTTAAGCAGGTCGTCACAGTAGAAGACTTGATCAACGCGCAAAACGCCAGCCGGCAGGTACATGTTTCAGACGAAATCAAGCAGTACATCATCTCACTGGTGACCGCCAGCCGTCAGCATCCCGACGTTTATTTGGGCAGCAGCCCTCGCGGGTCGCTGGCACTGTTTCGCTGTTCGCAAACCCGCGCCGCAATGGACGGACGCGATTTCGTCACACCGGATGATGTGAAAGCACTGGCAGAAATCGCGCTGGCACATCGCATCATCGTAGGACCTGCCGCCCGTATCCGCGATATTTCCTCGCGCACCATTGTGCAAGACATCCTCAACACGACGCGAGTCCCCGGCGGTTCGGCTGCCCGTTAATATGCAAAATCGCCGTAATACGATTTACATCTTGCTGATCGCCGCCCTCTTGACTGGACTTTTCACGGGAAGGGCGGTCTTCTTCAACATCGCCTATTTATTTGGCGGCTTGTTGATTGTGTCTCTATTGTGGGCGTGGGTTTCCGTGCGCTGGGTCAGCGTGTGGCGCAAAACGCGAACGCGACGGGCGCAGGTGGGGCGCAATCTGGAAGAAGCGTTCGTCGTGCAAAACCGCGCATTTTTGCCGAAGTTGTGGCTAGAAATACGCGACGAATCCGAGTTACCGGGACACCGCGCCAGCCATGTTGTCCCGTCGCTTGGCGCAAAGGCGAAGTATCGCTGGAATGTCGAAACACCCTGCTTGACTCGCGGCGAATTTCGCTTGGGACCCGTGACCATCCTCAGCGGCGATCCGTTTGGCTTATTCATTTCCCCGCGTAAATTCGCGGCAGTCTCTCACGCCACCGTTTACCCCGCAACCGTGCCGGTCAACCGCTTTCAACTGCCTATCGGCGTGCTGTCGGGCGGTGAGGCACAGCGCCAGCGATCACCCCATGTGACGACTAACGCGGCGGGAGTGCGGGAGTATGTTCCCGGCGACAGCTTTAATCGCATTCATTGGGCATCGACAGCGCGTAAAGATCGCTTGATGGTAAAAGAGTTCGAGATCGATCCAATGGTCGATATTTGGCTGTTTATTGATTTCTCGCGCTTATCGCTGGTCGAAGACCCGGCATTACAGCGAATCAACGACACGGGACCCGTGATTCCAACAGGACTGGGCATTCCCGCCTCCACCGAAGAATACGGTGTGGTGATCGCCGCTTCGCTGGCACAGCATTTCATCGAGCAGGAACGGGCGCTTGGTTTTGCCGCTTATATCCCCCATCGAGAAGTCTACCAACCCGAACGCGGCAACCGTCAGCTTATACACATTTTCCAGGCGCTTGCCGTCGCCCGCAGTCTATCGTCTTACTCTTTAGGTCAAATGCTGACGTTAGAAACGCCGTATTTGACACGCGGCACAACCCTCGTGATCGTCACCTCATCACTCGACTCAAGCTGGATCAGTCAGGCACAAATTTTGTCGCGCAAAGGCATTCGCCCCGTCTGCGTCTTAATCGATCCGGCGTCATTTGGCGGGAATACAAACGCCGATGACACCCGCGCCATGCTGCGACTTGGCAAAATCCCATCCATCATCATCCGCAAAGGCGACGATCTCACAGCGGCTCTCGCCCAACCCCTAAGCTAATCTTGTCTCCCCTCTCCCTTGGGAGAGGGGTCGGGGGTGAGGCTTCTTTTTGACTTGGGGTGAGGCTTCTTTTTGACTTGGGGTGAGGCTTATGGTTTGTCTCCCCCTCTCGCTTTTCGGAGAGGGGTCGGGGGTGAGGCTTCTTTTTGACTTGGGGTGAGGCTTCTGGTTTGTCTCCCCCTCTCGCTTTTCGGAGAGGGGGTTGGGGGGTGAGGCTTCTTTTTGACTTGGGGTGAGGTGTCGTTTCAGGGCTGATTTCTACGAATACTGGTAGATATACTGCCGATAGTTATTCACATGCGTGTAGTTCTCGGCTTCCGCCAGTTTCATCGACTTGCGGTCACTGCGCGGGATCAGCACGCCGGCGACATGCCAGCCGCGTATACCGATCACATGACGCGCTTGCTGTAACACGCGGTCACTTACTTCCCCCTCAATCCAGAGTGCGCTGTCATTCAGCCGCTTGACCGGGATCAGGTACGAATTCCGGTGATCCGCCACGCTCCGCAAATCTTTCAACGGCAAATCGCTGGTGTACAGCGCGAGGACATCCGGCAGCGGCTTAAACCCGTTCTTCTCAAAAACCTTCTCAGAGGCTGTATTATCCACGCGAATCAATGCCCGTGCTACCTGTGCGCCTGCTGCTCTGCCAGCGTCACGCGCTGCCCTCAGAAGTGCCTTACCGAACCCATTCCCATGATACGCAGGGTCAACCGCCAGCCAATCAACTTCCCAGCGCAAAACGTCGTTTTTATCTTGATCCCCCTGTTCATCGCGCATGGTTGAAAAACAATCGACGAAGCCGACCAGCTTTTCATCGGCACTGACAACGAGCGTAGTATGGGTGGAAATTACATCGGCGGAAACGTCAGGGTTATATTCTGACCACGCGGCGCGTATAATGCGGTTAATTCCCGGCGCGTCGGCAGGTTCGGCACGTCGTATATCTGGCGAATGTTTCTGGTTCATCAGGACTCCCTTTGATTAATCGTTCCCTCTACCTCTACATTGCGGTTTTCACCAGTGGCATGACCACACTTGCGGTGGAAATGCTGGCGTCCCGGCTGTTAGGCAGCGTGTTTGGTACAAGCAATTTAGTATGGGCAAACGTGATCGGCTTGATGCTGCTCTATTTGACCGTCGGTTATTTTCTCGGCGGGCGGTGGGCAGACCGTTCTCCGCATTTTTCCACGTTTTACCGAATTTTGGTATGGGGCGCATTTTTGAGCGCCTTAATTCCATTGGCGGCGCGTCCCGTGCTGTCGGCGGCGGCAAGCGCGGTGAGCAACTTTGACGGCGCGTTAGTCATTGGCTCGTTCGTGTCCGTGCTGGTGCTGTTTGCCATCCCCATCAGTTTGTTAGGCACAGTTTCGCCCTTTGCCGTCCGACTCGCCGTAACAGATACGGTCACGGCGGGCAAAACATCGGGGCGCATCTATGCGATCAGCACGCTTGGCAGTTTGATCGGCACGTTCCTTCCGGTGGTCTGGTTGATCCCCGAACTCGGCACGTTTCAAACCTTTCTGCTGTTCGCGGCAATTTTATACGTCATCGGCATGATCGGTGTATGGCGTGAAGATGGCGCGAAAGCGTTTCGCCTCTTGTGGATGCCTGTTGCCATCGCCGTGCTGTCGCTGCTCGTCCTAAACGGATCGCCGCTTCGCGCTGCCGCCGCTGATGCCCGTCTGCTCTACGAAGACGAGAGCGCCTATAACTATATTCAGGTGCAGGAAGACGGCGCTGGCAACCGTTATTTGTACCTCAACGAGGGTCAGGGTATTCATAGCCAGTGGCACGCGACGGATTACGAATATGGGCGCACATGGGATTATTTCCTCACCGCCCCCTATTTCAATCCCAACACCACCCCCGCCGATGTCGAGTCGCTGGCATTGATCGGACTCGCCGCCGGCACAATCGCACGACAGTACACCCACATTTATGGCGCAATCCCCATTGACGGCATCGAAATTGACCCCGCCATTGTCGAAGCGGGCGCACGTTATTTCGACATGAACGCCGACTCCATGCCCAACTTAACCGTTTACGTCGAAGACGGACGCTATGCGCTCACGCGGTTAGAGCGGCGCTATACGGTCATCGGCATTGATGCCTATCGCCCGCCCTACATCCCGTGGCACATGACCACCGTCGAATTTTTCACCGAAGTACGCGCTCACCTTGCCGATAACGGCGTTGTAGCGATCAACGTGGGGCGAACGGATACAGATCGCCGCCTGATTGACGCCATGACCGCGACTCTGCTGGAAGTGTTTCCAAGCGTTCACTCAATGGATGTCCCCTACTCGTTCAATACCATTTTAGTGGCTACCGTGCAGCCCACAACGAGCGATAATTTGATCACGAATACGGCGCTGCTGCCCGCTGATGCACCGCAGCAGTTGCGCGACACATTGACGCTTGGCGTAGCATCCCTTGTGCCAACAATGGCGTCTGATTTGGTGTTCACAGATGATCGCGCCCCCGTTGAAACACTGGTTGAC
>Ga0163154_10010604_pt1 | contig 10193 bp, 10 predicted proteins | sample OliLakLV19MP9P1_FD_148649 | JGI IMG/M metagenome (GOLD analysis project Ga0163154, IMG submission 148649) | Freshwater microbial mat bacterial communities from Lake Vanda, McMurdo Dry Valleys, Antarctica - Oligotrophic Lake LV.19.MP9.P1 | ecosystem: Environmental > Aquatic > Freshwater > Lake >...
CGCTGGCACTGGCCGCCGTGGGCCTGGGCAGCGGCGACCTGGCCAAGTACCCGCACGAATTCAGCGGCGGCCAGCGCCAGCGCATCGCCATCGCCCGCGCGCTGATCACACGCCCCAGGCTCATCGTGGCCGACGAACCCGTCAGCGCGCTGGACGTCAGCGTGCAGGCCCAGGTGCTGAACCTGATGCAGGACCTGCAAGACCAGTTCGGCGTGACCTACCTCTTCATCAGCCACGACCTGGCGGTGGTGGACCTGGTGTGCGACGAGGTCATCGTGCTGCAGCACGGCCGCATCGTCGAACAAGGCAGCCCAGACCAGCTGTTCACCTCGCCGCAGCACCCCTACACCCAGCGCCTGCTGGCGGCGGTGCCGGGCATGAAACCCCGCGTACCTGCCTGAAAAAGCTTGGCGCAGAATCCACCCGATCAACCGACCTGCCGGAGAAAACCGATGACCATCAACCGCCGCTCCATCAACACCTTGCTGGCCGGCTTGCCGCTGGCCGCCGCATTGCCATCGGCCCTGGCGCAGTCGCGCAAGGACGCCGTCGTGCTGGGCATGGTGCTGGAACCGACGAGCCTGGACCCCACCGCGGCCGCAGCCGCAGCCATCGGCGAGATCGTGCACTACAACGTGCTCGAAGGCCTGACCAAGATCAGCATGGCAGGCGCGGTGACACCACTGCTGGCCGATGCCTGGTTCCACACGCCTGATGGCAAGACCTACACCTTCACGCTGAAGAAGGGCATCAAGTTTTCCGACGGTGCACCCTTCGACGCCAATGCCGTCAAGTTCAGTTTCGACCGCGCGCGTGCTGCCGGCAGCACCAACAAGGCCAAGAAGGCGGTGTTCGACAACATCAGCAGCGTCGTGGTGGCCGACGCCTACACCGTGATCCTGGTGCTGAATTCGGCCGATGCCATGCTGCCCTTCCGCCTGGGCGAAAACACCGCCGTCATCCTGCATCCCAACAGCGTCGCCACGGCCGCCACCAAGCCAGTGGGCACGGGGCCCTTCGTGCTGGCCACCTGGAACAAGGGCTCGTCGGTCACGCTCAGCAAATGGGACGGCTACCGCGATGCGGCCAAGGTGAAGCTGAAGAAGGTGACCTTCCGTTTCATCAACGACCCAGCGGCGCAGGTGGCCGCGCTTTTGGCAGGCGACATCGACGGCATGCCGCGGTTTGCCGCGCTGCAGTCGATCAAGCAGTTCCAGGGCGACAAGCGCTTCGTCGTCGAGTTGGGCAGCACCTCGGGCAAGGGCATCGTCGCCATCAACAACAAAAAGGCACCGCTGAACGATGTGCGCGTGCGCCGTGCCATCGGCCACGCCATCGATCGCAAGGCCTTCATCGACGGCGCACAGGAAGGCCTGGGCAAGCCCATCGGCAGCCACTTCGCGCCCACCGACCTGGGTTACATGGACCTGACCAAACAAAGCGCCTACGACCCCGAAAAGGCCAAGGCGCTGCTCAAGGAAGCCGGCATCACGTCACCGCTGAACCTGACACTGACACTGCCGCCACCGCAATATGCGCGCAAGGGCGGCGAGATCATCGCCGCACAGCTGGCCAAGGTGGGCATCAACGCCAAGATCGAAAACGTCGAGTGGGCGCAGTGGCTGGCCGGCCCTTTCAAGGGCAACTTCGACCTCACCATCATCAACCACGTCGAACCGCTGGACTACGCCACCGCCTACGCCGACCCCAACTACTACTACGGCTACGACAGCGCCAAGTTCCGCGGCCTGGTGGCCACGCTGGCCGCCACGTCCGACCAGAAGGAAAAGGCCCGCTTGTGGCGCGACATCCAGCGCCAGCTGGCCGACGACGCGGTCAACGCCTATGTCTGGAACCCGGCCCAGGTGGCGGTGTTCAGGAAGGGGCTGCGGGGCCTGTGGAACAGCAGCCCCATCTTTGCCAACGACATGGCCACCGTCAGCTGGGCACCCGCGGGCTGAAGGGCCCATGAGCCAGGCCACGATCGAACGTTTCTACGCCGCCTTCGTGCGGCTGGACGGCGCAGCCATGCAGGCTTGTTATGCCAAGGACGCCCGGTTCGACGACGAGGCCTTTTCGCTGCGCGGCGCGCAGCAGATCGGCGGCATGTGGCGCATGTTGTGTGACGCCACCAAGGGCAAGCCCGAGAGTCTTGCGCACTGGAAGCTCATCACCAGCCAAGTCACCGATCGCAGCGCCCACTGGGAAGCGCACTACCTGTTTTCGGCCACCGGCCGGTCGGTGATCAACCGCATCGACGCTGAATTCGAGTTCGGCGCCGACGGCCAGATCACAAAACACCGCGACCGCTTCGACTTCTGGGCCTGGTCGCGCCAGGCGCTGGGCATGCCAGGCGTGCTGCTGGGCTGGAGCCCCTTCCTCCGCCAAAAGGTGCGCAGGGCGGCTGCAACCAATCTGCAGCGCTTCATGGCCAAAGGCTGACGCTGTTGACCGAGCTGCATGCGCTGAACGTCGGCGAATTGCACGCGGCCTACCGCGCGGGCAACCTGTCGCCCATGGACGTGGCGCGGGCGGTGCTGGCGCAAATCGAACGCTGGGAGCCGCACGTGCAAGCCACGTGGGCGCTGGACGCCGAGGCGGCCATGGTCATGGCCCACACGTCAGCCACCCGCTGGCAACAAGGCCGGCCGCTGGGCCTGCTGGACGGTGTGCCGGTCACGATCAAGGAAAACATCGCCACCCGCGGTGTGCCCATGCCGATGGGCACCGCAGCGACCGAGCTGGTGCAGGCAGCCGAGGATGCGCCCCCCGCCGCGCGGCTTCGGGAAGCCGGCGCCGTGTTCATCAGCAAGACCACCATGCCCGACTACGGCATGTTGTCGTCGGGGCTGTCCAGCTTCCACGCGCAGGAAGGCCGCCTGACGCGCAATCCCTGGGCCCTGGACAAAAACCCCGGCGGCAGCAGCGCTGGCGCAGGGGCTGCCGCTGCCGCCGGCTACGGTCCGCTGCACCTGGGCACCGACATCGGCGGCAGCATCCGCCTGCCGGCCGCCTGGTGCGGCGTGGTGGGCTTCAAGCCCAGCGCCGGCCGGGTGCCCATCAAGCCGCCTTACCTGGGCCGGGTGGCCGGACCCTTGACCCGCACCGTGGCCGATGCGGCCGCGATGATGTCGGTGCTGAGCCTGCCCGATGACCGCGATGCCACGCGCCTGCCCTGGCAGGCCATCGACTGGTTCGACCTGCAAGACGCGGCCAGTGTGCGCGGCCTGCGCATCGGCCTGATGCTGGATGCCGGCTGGGGCCTGCCCGTGGATGCCGACATCACGGCGGCCGTGCAAGACGCCGCGCGCCGATTGGAGGCCGCCGGCGCCAGCGTGCAAGCGCTGCCCGCCTTCACCACGCGCGAGATGGCCGACGGCATCAACCTGTTCTGGCGCACCCGCTCGTGGCTGGACATCCAGGCGCTGCCACAAGCGCAGCAGCAGAAGGTGCTGCCCTTCATTCGCGCCTGGGTGGCCGCCGCCGATGGCTGCAGCGCAGCGCAGCTGTTCCACGGCTACAGCCAGTTTGCCGCGCTGCGCGACGCAGCCGTGGCCGCCTGCCACCCATTCGACTTCGTGATCTCGCCGGTGGCGCCGGTGTCGGCCTTTGCTGCCGAATGGGCCATGCCCAGCAACGACCCGCTGCGCGCGATGGAGCACATCGGTTTCACGCTACCCTTCAACATGAGTGAACAACCGGCCATCAGCGTACCGTGTGCGCACACGGCTGCGGGCCTTCCCATTGGCCTGCAGATCATCGGCCGCCGGCACGACGACATCGGCGTGCTGCGCCTGGCGCACGCCTGGGAACAATTGTGTGGTCCTCTGCGGCCTTGGCCCCGGCCTCCCGCCTGAATCGTTCTGAAGCTCGCGGCTCGCCGGCCAGGCCGTCACGCAGCCGCGCTACATTCCGCCCCATGGCCACCCCGGACATCCGCGGCAACCCCTGCAGCAGCGCCAGCGCCACCGCGCGTGACGCGGCCGAACTGGCGCTGTGGCGCATGATGTCGTTCTACGAGCCGCCACTGGCCGACCTGGACGCCGCCATGCAGGCCGACCCCGCCTGGGCGCTGCCGCACATCATGAAGGCCGGCTTTCTGCTGAGCCTGACCGAGCCCGGCCTGCTGCACGAAGCCGACGCGCACCTGTCGCACGCCCGCGCGCTGCAGACGCACGCCACGCCGCGCGAGAAGGCCCACCTCGAAGCCACGCAGATGGTGCTGGAAGGCCGCTGGCACCACGCCTGCCGCATCTGGGGTGCGCTGCTGGTGGAGCACCCCCGCGACGCGCTGGCCCTGCAGTGGGCCCACCTGTGGGACTTCTACCGCGGCGACACCAGCAGCCTGCGCCAGCGCCCTGCACGTGCACTGCCCGAATGGCAGGAAGACGACCCGCTCTTTGCCTGCGTGTTGGCGCTCCACGCCTTCGGCCTGGAAGAAAACAACCTCTATTCGCTGGCCGAAGAAGCCGGGCGCCGCGCACTGTCCATCGACCCTCGGGTGCCCTGGGCCATGCATGCGGTGGCACATGTGATGGAGATGCAGGGCCGTTTTGAAGACGGCGCGGCCTGGCTGCGCCACCATCAGCCCGGCTGGGCCGAAGGCAACGGCTTCGCCTGCCACCTGTGGTGGCACAAGAGTCTGTTCCGCCTGGAGGCCATGGACACCGCCGGCACGCTGCGGCTGATCGACAACCACCTCAGCGGCAGCGCACTGCAAGTCACGCTCAACCGCGTGGACGCGGTGTCGATGTTGTGGCGCTTGCACCTGCTGGACGTGGATGTGACCGCCAGCTGTGCCGCCGTGCTGTGCGACTGGCCACTACCCGACGAACACGCCGGCCACTACGCCTTCAACGACGTGCACGTGGTGCTGGCGCTGATTGGCGCGGGTGAGGTGCCGCGCGCCGAGGCCTGGCTGGCGCGCTGCGCCGAGCGTGCGCTGATGGCCACCGACGCCAGCCGCAGCAACCACCAGATGGCGCGCGAAGTGGGCCTGCCGCTGATGCGCGGCCTGCTGGCGCTGGCCCGTGGCGACGCCGACGGTGCAGTGGACCTCATCGCGCCAGCACGCGCCCATTCCACACGCCTGGGTGGCAGCCATGCGCAGCGCGACCTCATCGACCAGACCCTGCTGGCCGCAGCCGCACGTGGTGGCCGGCGCAGCCTGGGCCGGGCGCTGATCAACGAACGCACCATGGCCAAACCAGTCACACCACTGACGCGGCACTGGATCGAACGCCTGACACCACCGACCGAGGAAAGAGCATGAGCAGCGAAGGCACCGGCGCAGCAGAAAAACGCGAGCAGCGGCTGAAGCTGCTGGAAGACGATATCGGCCGCAAACTGGCCGAAAGCCACAGCAGCGGCGAACTGCGCAGCGCGCCCAGCTACGGCAAGCCGCTGAACCTGGGCGACGGCTACGAACAAACGCCGGCCGAACTGCGCATGGGCATGAAGATCCTCAAAGACGCCGGCGTGGCGCCCCCCGAGGTGGAACTGATGCGGCAGATCGAAGCCCAGCGGCTGCGCGTCGATGCCGCACCCGACGACACCGCGGCACGGCAACAACTGGCCGACCTGCGCCAGCGCTTGGCGCTGCGGCTGGAAAAGCTGCGCGGCGGCGGGCCGTTGTAAAGCTCAGTACAAGGGCTGGCTGAGCTTTTCAGTCGCCAAGGCGCGCTGCATGGCCGGCCGCTCCAGCATGCGCTGCAAGAAGGCAGCGATGTGCGGGAAGCTGCGTGCAGGCCGCTCGCTGAAGCCCCGGGTCCAGCGCGACACCATCCACACGTACGAGTCCAGCACGGTGTAGTTCGCGCCCATCATCCACGGGCCGCCGTGGCTGGCCAGGTGGGCGTCGATCTGCGCCAGATAGCCCACCACGCGCGCCTGGGCGTGGGCCTTGAGCTGCGCCGTGCCTTCAATGTTGCCGGCGTCGAGCATGCGGTCACCGTAGAAATAATGGATCAGCGTGGCTTGCACGCTGTTGGTCAGCCACATCAGCCACTTGTAGAACTGCGCGCGCTCGGCAGTGCCCAGGGGCGGCGCCAGTTCGGCCGCGGGGTGGGTGTCGGCCAGGTGCAGGCAGATGGCGGCGGTTTCGTAGAGCACCAGGTCGCCGTCCACCAGCGCCGGAATCAGCCCATTCGGGTTGAGCTTCAGATATTCGGGCCCCTTGTGGGCATTGACCGTGCGGTCCACCAGACTCAATTCGAAAGGCACGCCCAGTTCGTGCAGCACCACGTGCGGCGTGAAACTGGCATTTCCGGGGTAATAGTGCAGGGTGATCATGGAGCCATCATCGCATGCAGGTCGTGCGGGGGGCACATACGGAAGATGCACGCCAGGCGCCGCACAATGGAGGGGCTATGCACAGCTATCTGGCCCAGATTGAATGGCGGCGCGGTGAAGGCGAAACCTTCACCGACAAGCGCTACAGCCGCCGACACACCATGCGCTTTGATGGCGGCGCCGAGTGGGCGGGCTCCTCGTCACCGCAGGTGGTGCCGCTGCCCTTCAGCGAGTCCAGCGCGGTGGACCCGGAAGAGATGTTTGTCGCTTCACTGGCCAGCTGCCACATGCTGTGGTTTCTGAGCCTGGCGGCCCACCAGGGCTTTTGCGTCGACCATTACGAGGACGACGCGGCGGGCGAAATGACGCGCAATGCCGAAGGCCGCATGGCCATGACGGTGGTCACCTTGCGGCCCCGGGTGGTGTTTGGCGGCAGCACATTGCCCACGAGCGAGCAGTTGCACGCGCTGCACCACGAAGCCCACGCCTCGTGTTACATCGCCAATTCGGTGAAGTCCGAGTTGCGCTGCGAACCCCGCGTTTGAAGGTCGGCACAGGGCTTGAAACCGGGCCCTTGAGCGCCCAGATGTGCAGGTGATTGCATCGCCCACGGTCTGGTTTGCCTGTCTCCTGCTGCTGGCGATGGCGCTCAGCGTGGCCGCCTGGCTGTGGGGGCCGCTGGCCTGGCGGCACTGGCGCCGCGCACGCATCCGCCGCCAGCCCTTTCCGGCCCCGTGGCGCGAAACGCTGCGCCAGCGCATGCCGGCCTTTGCACGCCTGCCAGCCGACGTGCAGTTGCGGCTGAAAAAACACGCCCAGGTGCTGATCGCCGAAAAGCCCTTCATCGGCTGCGCTGGCCTGCAGGTCTCCGACGAGATGCGGGTGCTGGTGGCCGTGCAGGCTTCGCTGCTGCTGCTGCGCCGGCGCGGCCACTTCGATCAACTGCGCCAGGTGCTGATCTACCCGGGTGCCTTCGTCGTCAACCGCCAGGCGCCCGACCCCGCGGGCCTGGTGCGTGAGGAGCGGCAGGCACTGGTGGGCGAATCGTGGCAGCAAGGCCAGGTGATTTTGTCCTGGGACGACGTGCTGGCCGGCGCGGCCGACCCGCAAGACGGCCGCAACGTCGTGATTCACGAATTTGCTCACCAGTTGGACCAGGAAACGGGCGCCGCCAATGGCGCGCCCTGGCAACCCCATGCGCAGCGCCGTGCGCGTTGGGCTCGGGTATTGGGTGCCGAGTTCCAGGCCCTTCAACAGCGGCTGGCGAATGGAGATGGCGGATTGATCGAAGCCTATGCCGCCACCCATGCGGCGGAGTTTTTCGCCGTGGTCAGCGAACTGTTCTTCGAGCGACCCTTCGAATTGGCTACCGCACACGCGGCGCTTTACGCTGAGTTCCGTTCGTTGTATGGCGTGGACCCCTTGCTGTGGACCGGCACCACCCCCTTATCCAGGCGCTGAATCATTGGCGCAACAAACGCCCGACAGAACGCTGCATTTGCAGGCGCATTACAAACTGAAAAACAAAGTCCCTGCAACAGCGTGTTATGTTCCAGCCCTCGGTGGTGCCATCGATAAAATAAAAATCGGCATCGCTGGGGCACCCACTCAATGACGGTGCCCACATCAGGGAGCACTTCACCGACTGGAAACCATGACCAAGACCTACGCACAAGTTGTCAAGCAGATTGAATCTCTGAAACTCGAAGCAGAAAAGCTTCGTCGCAACGAAATAGATGGCGTCATCGCCCGCATCCGCGGCGCCATCTCGTTCTACAACCTGAGCGCGGCCGACCTGGGCCTGTCCGGCAAGGCCAAGCCCGGCCCCAAGGCCGCCGCACCGGCCAAGAGCAAAAAGCGCAAAGGCGCCGCCGCCAAGGCGCCGGCCGTGGTGAAGTTTGCCAACGGCACCGGCGGCACCTGGGGTGGCCGCGGCAAGCGTCCGACCTGGCTGCGCGACGCGCTGAACAGCGGCAAGCAACTGTCGGACTTCGCCGTCAAGTAAGCGGCCCGAACGGGCGCCGGGCGCGCCCGTTCCGTGTCAATGCGCCGTGGTCTGCGCCACCGCACGTTCCCAGGCCCGCATCAGTTCCGCTGCCCGCTCGCGTGGCTTGCGGGCCTCGAAGCGCCGCTGCTCCTGCCAGCAGGCGCTCAGTTCGTCCAGGCTGGCGAATACACCCGTGGCCAGCCCGGCCGCGCCCCAGGCTGTGGTCTCGACCACCTGCGGGCGCAGCACCGCAATGCCCAGCAAGTCGGCCTGAAACCGCATCAGCAAGTCGTTGACGCTGGCGCCGTTGTCGACACGCAGTTCTTGCACCGCACCGGCATCAACACGAAGCGGCCGGTGCCGTGGGTGTTCTTGGCAACGGGCCCGGCCGCCTGCTGCGCGATCCACTCGTCGATCAAAACGTCCAGTGTGGCCAGCGGCAGCGCGCCGTTGTCCAGCACCGCGTTGTGGAACTTGCGGATGTCAAAGCGCGGGCCCAGCTTGGCCTTGGCGCGGTCGCGCAGTTCGTCGAACTTGAGCTTGCCGATCATGTAGGCCAGGGCCTGCCCAGGCTGCGAGACGTAGCGGTCCACTTCGCTGGCGACGAAGTCGCGTTCGACCCCCGTGTGCTCGACCATGAAGTCGATCGCCTGCTGGCGGGTCCAGCCGAGTGCGTGCACGCCGGTGTCCGCCACCAGGCGTGCCGCACGAAAGGCCTGCCACTGAAGATGGCCGTAACGTGAATAGGGGTCGGTGTACAGGCCCAGCTCAAAACCCAGCGTCTCGGCGTACAGGGCCCAGCCTTCGCTGAAGGCCGTGTAGCCAAATCCGCTGCGGCGAAAGTTGGGCAGGCCGCGCAGTTCGGCAGCGCGTGCGATCTGCATGTGGTGGCCGGGCATGGCCTCGTGGGCCACCAGGGTCTCCATGCCCCAGATGGGGCGCTGGCGCCAGGCCAGGGTGTTGGCAAAGAAGAAGCCCGCGCGGCTGCCGTCGGCGGCGGGGCCGTTGTAGTACTCGGCGCGGTTGGCGCCCATGTGCGCTGGCATGGCCTGCACACCGTAGGGCGCACGGGGCAGCTCGGCAAAGAGCTTGGGCATTTCGGCGTCGATGCGCTTGGCAATCTCACGGTAACCGGCCAGCAGCGCCTCGGGGCTGTTGTGGAAGAACTTCGGGTCGGTGTTGAGGTGCACGACGAACTGCGCAAACGTGCCCTTGAAGCCCACCGCCTGCATCACCGCTTCCATCTCGCCGCGCAGACGGGCCAGCTCGCGCAGACCGATGGCGTGGATCTGCGGCGGCGTCAAGGAAGTGGTGGTTTGCTGCCGCACATGGGCCGCGTACACCGCTTCACCGCCGGGGTAGTTGCGCAGCGCACCTTCCAGCGGCGCCTTGGGCAGCAGTTCGTCCACGATCATGGCGCGCAAGGCCGTCAGCGGCGGCACCACGTGCTGTTCGATGGCAGCGCGGCCACGTTGCTGCAGCAGCGCCTGTTGTGGCGCCGGGATGTCGCGGCCCAGGCGCTGGAAGGGCCGGTAGTGCGGCATGTCAACGGCTGGTGTGGCCAGTTGGGTGTCGATCTGCGCAACGACCCTGTGCAAAACGCCGCGCGCGGGCACCCAGCCCGCGACGGCGCTGGCGCGGATCAGCGCCATCTCCTGCGCCATGCGCAGTGGAAACGCAGCGATGCGGGCCAGCATCTGTTCCACCTGCGCGGACGTGCCGGTGGGCATGATCTGCAGCAGCTCGGCCATCTGGGTTTGTGGGCCGCCCAGCGCGCGCAAGCTCATGCCCCGCGCGGCCGGGAAAGCGCTCATGTCCACCTGGCGCTGCTGGTTGTCGATGAACAACTGCAGCGACACCCGCTCGGTAGCCGTCAGCCCGTCGCGCGGGATGGCGCGTGCTTCAGCCAGGAAGG
>Ga0163154_10010606_pt1 | contig 10188 bp, 10 predicted proteins | sample OliLakLV19MP9P1_FD_148649 | JGI IMG/M metagenome (GOLD analysis project Ga0163154, IMG submission 148649) | Freshwater microbial mat bacterial communities from Lake Vanda, McMurdo Dry Valleys, Antarctica - Oligotrophic Lake LV.19.MP9.P1 | ecosystem: Environmental > Aquatic > Freshwater > Lake >...
TGATTGAACTGCTGGCCTCTTCAGGAATGCGGGCCAGCGAAGTTGCCCACATCCAGCTTGAACACCTTGAGCGCGGGGAACGCACGATGTGGGTCCGGATCACCGGAAAGGGCGCCAAGGTGCGCCGCCTCCCCTTGCCAAAACACGTTGGCCTGCTCATTGATCAGTATCTTGCGGGCCGCTGCGCACCGGCGGGTGACGTGCCGCAGCGCGGACCACTGCTGATTGGTCAACGAGGCGGACTCACCCGCACGACGATTAATGATATTGTCGCCAAGGTCGCAAACCGCGCCACGCTCACACCGACCCAACGCCGGCAGGTGACGCCCCACGCCTTCCGGCACACCGTGGCGACCGCACTGGTCCGTCGTCGTGACCTTGTGACCGCAGCGGATATTTTGGGACATACCAATATCAATACGACCCGGCGGTATGCCAAAGCATCGGCAGCGGAACTGGAAGTTGCGATCAATGATCTGACAGCTGATCTGCTGTCGCAAACCGAGGAGTCCCGGTGACAAGAGCGCTCGTCAATGGATTGCCGCTTCCCTCCCTCCTGGTGGACTTGCTGGCTGCACATCGATGGTGTCATCCTGGGGACGCGATTCTTCAGACGGTGGTACCCTGGATTAAGGATCCGCTCGTCTTCCTGCCTTCACTGAAGGAGATGGCGATTGCATCACAGTGGGAGCTGTTTATAGAAGACCCTGATTTTGCCGCGTTCATCCATTATGCCCGCGGCGCCCAGAGCGTGACGCCCATGGAACTACCGTGGCTGGATGTGGAGCAGGCCATTTTTATTCTGAGCAGTCAGTGGCCAGGGGATGACCAGGGCGTTGCCCTCGACTACCGAACCAGTCGTACCGATCCCCGCGTTCTTGCAAGTGATTGGGAGACGACCCATGCCTGTCTCTGGCGGGAAGTAACTCCGACCTTTTCTGCTTTTGTGCAGCAGCTGGGCCTCTAACCGACGCATAGAAGGCGTCTCCGCCGATCAAGATGGAGACTTCACATGACCACAACATTGTGATAAAAAGTGAAAGCGCGGTTGGCCGTTCTGGTGCTACTCACAGGCCTGTTTGATGTACCTGCTCCGGTCGGAAGCCTGGATACCAGCTGCGTACGGTTGCATCCCATGTATGGGTTCAGTCACAGTACAAGCAAAATGCGCAATAGAATTAATAAAAGTAAAAATATCCTGAGTGATAGGCACTATTTGGCCTCAGTTGCCTATTATCAGTAGTATTTCGGGCGCACTGGCGCGGCTCATGGAGTCTCATTATCAGCGGTGCTGGTGTGATTCAGCGACTGATTATGACGGTTATCGGCGGTTCGTGAGCGTGATTTTAATGCTGTTGCGCTTTTAACCCGTATTGTGACTGAACCCCTTCTTGGCGAGACCACGGCAGTATACCCGATTATGGACGTCTTACTTGAGAGGGATTTTGCTCGTCATAATGGCCTGAATCCCTGTTTATAGAGCCTCATTGATCGTCGATTAATCTGCCCGCAGTTGAGCATCGACCCAAGCGAAGGACTCAGCAATTTCCTCTCCAAGGATGGGGTTATCGAGGATAAGGGGTGTAGCAGTCTGCGCCATCGTCAACAACTCAGCGGGGGTGCGTGACAAACGCCAAATCGCACCTACTTTTTGGCATGCTTGATGTACACGTTCTGTCCTAATCAATTCAGCATGGAGGTGGCGTAAAGCTTCGGCTTGTGACCACTCCTGGTCAATCTTCCTGAGAGTCGTGTATGCGTCATCCCATAGCCCTGCTTTTGCTTGAAGGTCAACTAAACTACTTAACGCGTTTGCCTGATGCCAATCTGATCGGATACCCCAAACAGTATCAAACGCCTCTTGCCATAGTCCAGCTCGCGCTTGAATCACAGCTATGTCCCTTGAAACCGACTCGTCACTATCAATGTCCGAGATGGTACGCTGCACCTCATCCCACAACCCCGACTCCGCTTGCGCTACGGTCAGAGCATGTAAGGCGTCTCTGCGTTGGTAAAGGTCTTTTATATCTGCAATAGTCAGACGCGCTTCTTCCCATAGCTTTAATCTAGCTTGCTCCTTCGCCATCATACATCTAACCTCCTCAGAGCGCCGAGTACCAGCAATGTGCGCAATGGTCGCCTCTATTTCCTTGATATGGTTGATAGATGTACGGGCGTCCTTCCATAATCCTTTCGTTACTTGGGCTTGTGCTAGCGAGTGGAAAGCTTTTACCCGTTGATCAGGGTTCATCATGTCTCTAAGAGTATCAGACGCCTCCTCCCATCGACCAGTATCTCCCAGTGATTTGACCAAGGCGAGTAGACCATCATCACCAAAACGCTTAACAGCACTATACACATCCTTCCAAAGTCCTGCTCGGGCTTGGATTATCATAACCTCGCATAAACCCTTAACATGCCATGGGGAAGTAATACTTGCAATAGTATTGTATGCATCCTCCCATAATCCGGCCTTAGCCTGACTTACTGCTTGGATTGTCATAACCTCGCATAAACTCTCAACATGCCATGAGGAAGTAATACTTGCAATAGTATTGTATGCATCCTCCCATAATCCGGCCTCAGCCTGACTTAGTGCAATATGCTGCAAACCGCGCGACAATATATCACTACTTGCAACTCTATCCACAAGATCAAGAATAATACGCGCTTTTTCCCATAAGCCAATCGTAGCCTGGCCTACTGCAATGTCGTACAATGTATCATCACGTAGTCTATAGTTATTCATATATTTAGTGGTAGTATAGGCTGCATCCCACAATCTAGCCTCTATATAAACTTTTGTTAAAGCGCGTAGAGACTCGGCATTGAACCCACGATAATCTACTCCTTCAGCAGCGTTACGCGCCAATAAAAAATTTGCAGAGGCATCAGTACGGCCAATCTTTGCCTGAGCTTTCGCTAAAGCAGCAAAAATTTTTACGCGCTGCCAGTTAATATGAATCTCTGTAGCAGTGGCTTTTACCTCATTCCATTGCTCGTTCTCTATCTGAAACATTGCCAAATGATATAGCCCAACATCGCCAACCTGCTTGGCAGCAGCACGTGCCGCATCAAACAGTCCTGCAAGCGTATGTGTCTTGGCAATATCCTCTAGTGTTTCTATTAACCACTCTTCAACATCGACTCCACGTGTGGTGGCATGAGCCTCTTCCCATAAGCCCGCCCTCGCTTGTGCTTTTGCAATATCGCGGAGGGCGTAAGCATAGCACTCATCGGCACCTATTTCCCTAGCGGTATGATATGCATCTTGCCAAAGTCCAAATTCGGCCTGCGCCCTTACAACTGCTCGTAAAGTCTCCGCACGTTGTTCCCCTTTCGGAATAATCTTTATGGTATTGTGCGCATCTTGCCATAATCCCATCTTTGCCTGGCATCGAGCAATCGCACCTAGGGCCTCTATACGTTGACATTTATCCACTATCTTGTTAACTGTAGCACGCGCTTCTTGCCATAACTTAGCCTCTGCTTGTTCTTTTACTATTGAGCGCAAAGCCTTTCCTTGTACATAGTGATCATCGATGTATCGAATAGTATCTAGAGCGTCATCCCACATGCCTGCCTCTGCTTGCACTTGAGATAGCACACATAAGGATTCTAACCGTGGCCAATTATCCATGCGCTCGGCTGCTACGCGAGCCGCTTCCCACGAATGATCGCGCGCTTGCTTGGCCGCTATGCTACGCAATGTTTGAGTACACAACCATTGATCGTCGATGTTGCTTGCCGTCGCATATCCCTCCTTCCACAGTCCAGCCTCGGCATAAGCTTTTGCAAGCTCGCTTAGAGCCTCTGCTCGCAGACCAGGAGTATGAATAAGATTAGCAGTGGCGTAGGCTTCTCCCCACAAACCAATGTTAGCTTGCGCCGTCCCCAGGACAACCAGTGCCTCTGCACGTTGTCCCTCATCATCAATCTCTTTGATGGTATCCTGAGCACGTCGCCATAAGGGATGAGCATCTTCTTTGTCAAACAGAAATATAAAGCTACAAAAAAGCCGTACCTTACGGTCTGCATCTGAAAGCAACTCCACGCGGCTCATAGCCTCAGCACGACGACCCAAGTATATCAACGCAATGAAAAGGTCATCAGGCCACTTATCTATACGACTCGTCAAACTCACACGTAGCAGACTCCACCGCCACAGATGGGCAAGATCCCGTTGATTCGCTGCGCTATCGCGTGCCCGATCAAGATCCTGAGTATAAAGACGGGTGCTTGGATCAAATCGTCGCTTGTGCCGCCCGTAGCTCCCGTTATCAACAACAGACCACAGTATCTCCCATTGCTGCCCGAGCGCCAGATGAGTAATATAGTGATGGCGCGCATACCAACGCCTTATTTGCTCTGGGCCTAGAGTATCTACCCAAATCTCCTCGATACAACTTACATCTTGTACACACCAAGCCGCGAGTTGTGCATGCCAGGATGCAATTTGTGCCTGACTCACGACAAACGGTTTCTCAGGTTGCGATGAATCTTCTTGGAGATATGCTCGAATCTTAAGATGATACAGGAATGAACGACCGTTGCTGTCTTGTGCAACTAACCCACCGAGTTGAGATAGGCCATCGCGTAGCTCACCATCCTCAATCATTAGTAATCCGCGCATTGTCATACGATCTAAAGCTTCCTGGGCTACAAGCAATAATGCCAGTACGGGAGCAAGAACAGTCTTCCACTGCACTCGATCTCGTTTTCTTAATCGATCAATTGCGAATCCAAATAGATTATCAGGATTATCGCTGATGCGTTCTATAAAGGTATCTAGATCCACAATTGTTCCAGCTTGCAATTCCCTAGCTACGAGCGAAAGATAGAAAACATTACCACTAAGGGCTTGATATAGTCGTTCTGACACAGCTAACATCTGTGTCTTTTGCGCCAACAACCCGCAAAAGTCACCATAGCTAAGATGGGGAAGCCGATATTCATGCTGGGGTTTCATCACTTCCAGCGGCTTGAGGGTATCATCTGGGCGTGTCCCCAGGACAAACACGATCCCCGGCGGTGGATTGGTTGGCAAAAAGCTCAGGTCCCGGATACCATTCAATTCTGGATCGAGTTGGTCGAGGCCATCCACATAGATGATTTCGTGAATGCCCTGCTCGTCCAGTTGGCGCAACACATAGGGCAAAAAGTCGCGCATAGCGGGGTAACTCTGTTCGGGGAAATACGTTGCGGAAAGCCCATGTTTCACAATCAGACGAGCAGTAAGTGTCCGCAGAATGCCCAGTTGGTACTCGCGGCCAGGCGTCAGGGCAATGAAGTGAAAGGCGGTCTGCTCCGGCCCGTCCTGTTCGACCATCCGAGCAATCACGCTACTCTTGCCTTCGCCGGCCTGGGCCGTGATGGTCACATATCCACCTGTTGGCATCACCTGCGCAATCCGCGCACGAATCTCCGCGATTTCTTGTTCACGCCCAACAAAGCCCTCCAGGCGATTACGAAAGATCGTGCTCGATTCGTGATGGTAGAGGAGTTCTTGGAGTGGGATGTAAGGAGCATTGACGACAATCTTCGTGAGGTTGCCGCCGGCGATGTTCCCGATAGAGATGGTTGCATGACTGAAATTATTGTCCTGGCCAATGGAGAGCGAGGCGGTGCTGGTGCCAACAGTCGCGGACTGACCCCGCAGCAACTGATCGGCCGCAGTGGCCAGGCTCGTGCCATCCACCTGGGGCCAGGCTGATTGCAGGGCGTCTATTAGGGGCTGGAGGGGATTAGCAGTCATCGCGGTTTCTCATCATAGAGGCTGTGGTGAGTTTACCACGCCCATCCCCCGGATTCAAGAACATAGACAAAAACGCATTGCAAGGTCAAGCGATGCAGTTTCTCGGTGTCGAGTTGGAGTATACCCTATCCTGATGTCAGGTCGCCCCCCTCGCTCAGCGTCAGGTTAGGGTTATTTTTGCTCTTTCTTGACACATTCCTCTGCGGGTGATAGAATCTAACCTGACACTTTTGGGAGGACACGCGATGCCAGGACACCGTGTTGGCTACATCCGCGTCAGTAGCTTTGACCAGAACCCCGAACGACAGTTAGATGGCATCACGCTTGATCAGGTGTTTACCGATCGTGCTTCGGGGAAGGATGTCCAGCGTCCGCAGTTGGCTGCCCTGCTGGCGTTTGTTCGTAGCGGCGATACGGTGGTGGTCCACAGCATGGATCGCCTGGCACGCAACCTTGATGATCTGCGCCAGATTGTCCAGCAGCTCACCGGGCGCAGCATTCAGATCCAGTTTATCAAAGAACAGTTGACGTTCACCGGCGAGGACTCACCGCTGGCCACGTTGCTGCTCTCGGTGATGGGCGCGTTTGCCGAGTTTGAACGGGCGCTGATCCGTGAGCGCCAGCGCGAGGGGATTGCGGTCGCCAAACAGCGTGGTGTCTACGTAGGCCGGAAGAAGGCGCTCGATCCGGTCGCCATTGCCCAGCTCAAAGCACGCGCCGCCGCTGGCGAACCCAAGGCCTCGCTCGCGCGCGAGGCGGGCATCAGCCGCGAAACGCTCTACCAATATCTGCGGCACGACTGACCACGCTGACGATTACCAGATCAACGTATCGATACGAGGACACCCTACGCCCTGGTGTCCCGGCAGACAAGGACCTTGCCCATGAAAACCATTACCATCCAAGCTCGGATTGACCATGGTCGCATTGTGACGGAACTCCCGTTTGACCTCGACGGGGTATATACCGTAACCGTCCAGCTTGATGATGCCCACACCGTAGAACCCATGCGCTCGCACACCAGTCTTGTTGATGCGATCCAGCCGGTGTCCCTCCATGGCTGGCCGGCGAACAGCCGTTTTGGTCGCGATGAACTCTATGATGAGGATGGCCGATGACGGCGCCGCTGGCCATTTTTATTGATACCAACATCCTCGTCTATGCGTCGCTCCCCGAGTCGCCGTGGCATCTGGTGGCGCAGACGACGCTGCGGCGCATCGAAGGGGAGCAGCGCCTGTGTTGTATCAGCAACCAGGTTATTCGTGAGTACTACACCACCTTGACCCGGGCCGATGTCCAGGGCCAGCTCCCAGATCGGCATCTGGTCCTGGCCAATATTCGGGCGATGGAAACGCGCTGGACGATCCTGAGCGATACCGCTGATGTGCGCAAGGAACTGCTCGTTCTGGCAGATGCGCTGCCCATTGGCGGGCGACAGATTCACGATGCCAACCTCGTGGCCACCATGCTGGCCTATGGCATTCCTGAGCTCCTGACCAATAACCCCGGGCATTTTCAGCGGTTCACCGATCGCATAACCGTGCAGTCACTGGAAAGGCCATCGGCCTAAAAGGAGAGTAGTAAAAAGTCGGGGGTACCTGCTGTTTGGCGTGGACAGACATGGGACCTAACGCGCCCATGCGGACGCATGCCTGCCCCCGACGTTGTACTGCGCTCCGCACTGCTGGCGACCACGGTCATGGATGCCGACCAGTTTCAGCTCCAGGCTCAGGGCTCCCCCTCCCATGGGAACGCATTTGCATCTCGTCAAAATGTTGTTATGATAGCGTCGATTCATCTTTGATTGGAGGACCACTCCTATGGCCGATCTCTCTGCCTTCCTTGACAAAGCCTTTGAAGACAAATCGTTTGACGAACTGGCCGATGCGCCCGTCGATGCCCTGGCCGGCATCAGCAAAGGCGATGCCGCTGCCCTCACGCAGGCCCTCGGGATTAAAACCGTGCGCCAGTTGGCCGAGCACAAGGTCATCCTCGTCGCCCAGGCCATCGTGGGTCTCGCCGGCAAGAAGTAACCCTCCCCTGACCGCCGTGCGTCAGGTTTCTCACGCACGGCGGCCACCTCCCACCACGCATTCTTTTGAGGATTTGCACCCATGAGCACATCAACGCACGATACCGCCGTGTTCGAGGAAGGCTTCGCCCTGGTTCGGGTCGAAGAAAGTGACGTTCACACCTATGGCACCGAATCGCTCTACGCCATGATTCAGGAGCACCCCTGGGTGCTGGAGCAGGAGCTCCCGGTTCTGATTGTCTATCCGACGTCGCAGGGCATGCAAGCCTATGGCCATGATGACCTGGTCGAGGCCGTGATGGAGCTGACATTCGACGATATTGTCTGGGGTCACGAGCTGACCTTGGAGTGGGAAGATGAGGAGGACGAAGAGGACGAGGAGGACGAGGAGTAGCGTCCGCTCAGTGACGCCAGGCCGTGGCGCCACCAGCGCTCACGGCAGGAGCGCTGGTGGCGCTGAATCCACCAGCACCTCGATCACGTCGCACCCGCGATGGCAGCGCCCTTGGAACCCTGGACTATGTCAAAAAGTCCGGAACCCTGACCTTTGCGCCAGGCGAAACCAGCAAAACGATTAGTATCAGTCTGATGAGCGACACGGTCTACGATAATAGTGAATCATTTTGGGTTGACCTGAGTGTACCGGTCAATGCCGGCCTTGGGAGTCCGGCCTCAACGATGGTCACCATTCAGGAAGGAGGGTGTGACCTCGAGATGTGTTAAGGGGTGTCGACGAAGCCACGGTGTCACTCGGCTTGGCGGAGTGCGATGAACCTGTTGCCAGCGGGTGAAGCATGACCGCTGGGCGCAATCCCCCTTCAGTGCAAAGTTAATCGAATTCTACCGACGGGCGGTGATCAGCCATCTCAGATCACCACCCGTCCTCATTAGAGGTTGAGCGCTCATCCACTCTACAAGATCGCAAGCAACCAGATCGGGCTATACTTACGGGGAACGATTGCCATAGCGCGGTCTATCAGAAGGAAATAGCAATGAAATCCATATCAGGACGTGGTCTGTTGTGGGCAGGTGGGTATCTCGTCGCAACATTTTTGGTGGTGCTCTATGCCCAGTCGTGTGAGGGAATGTTCTGTGGCACGGTCATTATGTTGCCAGCTTTGCCATGGTGGCTGATCCCCGATGATAGTCTATGGACAAATACCACCATGCTAAGCTGGATTGTCTTGCTGGCGTGCTACGCGGCGAATGCCGGAATCCTCTATCTGGCAGGACGATGGACTGACCCAATGCGTCGGCCTCCCAGAATGAATGATTAGTAGATCTCGATGCGCCTGCGGCGCGCAACCGTGAATGGAAATGGGTTAAACTTCATGCTGATAGGGCGCTCCTATCGCATCATGGAAATGTCACAACCACCGCCCTCGGGCACCTCAAACGTGCCGCACCCGCAGACCGGGTGCGCCGAAAGGAGCACCCGTATGTCTGGGACTAGCGGGAGCATTTGAACAGAAACCTACGGTTTGGTGTCCTTGATGTGCGTTGTAACCGCATGGTTTTGTTCGGCCAGTTCACAGATTGGCATCCGACCGGGCTGCCTACACGGTGGTTGCTGCCGTAAGATACTTGTACAGGGTGGGCTTGGAAATCCCCAAAAGCTGGCAGATCTGGGCAATCGTGTGCTGCTTTTCGCGATAGAGTTTGACCGCCAGCCCCTGCTGGTCGGGGGTCAGCGCCTTTGGTCGGCCCCCTGTGCGTCCACGCGCCCGCGCTGCCTGGAGGCCGGCCTGGGTTCGTTCTCGGATGAGCGCGCGCTCAAATTCGGCCAGCGCCGCAAAGATATGGAAAATCAGTTTTCCCGAACTGGATGTCGTATCGATGGATTCGTGGAGACTCCTCAAGCCAATCCCCTTCCCCTCCAATACCGCCACCATGGCAATCAGATCCTTCAGCGATCGGCCCAGCCGATCCAAGCGCCACACCACGATGGTGTCGCCGACCCGCGCATGCGCCAACAGGCGGCGCAAGCCAGGCCGGTCCGCCGCCGCACCGCTGGCCTGATCCGCAAAGATCTGGTCGCAACCGACCTGATTGAGGGCATCGTGTTGCAGATGCAGCTGTTGATCGTCCGTCGAGACCCGTGCATAGCCCAACAGCATGGCCCTACCTCCCCCGGTTAAGATTCTCGTTTTTCACCATCCTATGTTAACATAGATAGCTATACCGAGTTTCTTGACTTTGGGGCGCGCTCCGCTGGTGTGGTGCTGGCACACACAGCTGAAGGGCAAGGAAACGAGGGTTTTCTTTACCGTTCAAACCGTAGGTTTCTGTTCACATGCTCCCGCTGATCCTATTACGGGCTGTTCAGTCCCCGTCGGCGTGCGATGCTCCAGCACATCCGGGTGCAGCTGGCCTGGCACCGCCGCTGTGATCTGGCAAGCGA
>Ga0163154_10010608_pt1 | contig 10188 bp, 10 predicted proteins | sample OliLakLV19MP9P1_FD_148649 | JGI IMG/M metagenome (GOLD analysis project Ga0163154, IMG submission 148649) | Freshwater microbial mat bacterial communities from Lake Vanda, McMurdo Dry Valleys, Antarctica - Oligotrophic Lake LV.19.MP9.P1 | ecosystem: Environmental > Aquatic > Freshwater > Lake >...
ATATCGACTTTCATGTCTTTGACGAAGGTCGTGCTGACCATGAAAAAGATCAGCAAAATAAAGGTCATATCGATCAACGGCGAGAGGTCGATGGACCCTTCTTCGGGCTTGTCTTGGTGACGTCTGAAACTCATGCCTTAAACTCCGCGTGCTCATAGGGTTCTGAGCACAAAATGTCTTTGATCTGCGCCAGATCGTGTTTGATCTGCCGCTCGCGCCGGTCGAGGATGCTTTTTAAGATGACGCCGGGCACCGCGACGATCAGCCCCATTTGCGTGGTGAACAGCGCCACGGCGATGCCACCAGCAATGCCGCCGGATTGACTGAAGAGAGTCATATCGCCGAGCGAGTTAAAGGTCTCGATCATGCCGATCACCGTGCCGAGCAGGCCGAGCAGCGGTGCAATCGACACCGTGGTGCTAATCGTGATGCGGTAGCGCTTGATTTCACTTAAATAGTCGCCGAAAGCCTCATCCAGGCGTTCGCGCAAATAGGGGCGCCGTTGCGCCTGCAACACAATGCCACGCTCAATCGCGCTATCGATGATGCCTTTGGCTTTACGTGGTTTACCGCGTAGAAAATTGTTGATCAATACGCGCACGCTCTTGTCCGAGCCACGGTTGAGCAACATCCAGCGATAGCCTAAGGTGAACCACAACACCACCGTGCACAGCAGCAGCGGCCACATGACAAAGCCGCCTTGCTGCATATAGTTGCCGATCGCCTCCGCGGCGCTGCGCAAACTATCAACGCGATCACCAATCATGACCTGGAGCTCCGAAGGTTTCTAAGCTCACGCCGCTTTGGCCAGATCGCGCTGTTCCTGGAACAGGTTGATGACCTTCAGCGCACCTTTCTCCATGTCGTCCTTGATGCGATCGGCCCAACCAGACAACAAATTGCCGACCAACAGGCACGGAATCGCCACCAACAAACCTTGTTCTGTGGTCACCAGCGCCACGGCGATACCGCCGGCTAACAGCTTCGGATCGGAGGTGCCAAATTCGGTGATGACATCAAAGGTTTGAATCATGCCGGTCACGGTACCGAGCAGGCCCAGCAGGGGCGCCACGCCGGCGATCATCAAGATGACCGAGCCAAACCGATTCAGGCGCGTGCTTTCGTGCAGGATTGACTCGGAAATGATGTCTTCCAAGTGTTCGCGCTCGCGATCCAGATTGCGCAACGCCGCGGTGACCACGCGCGCTGCCGAACCCTTGTGACGTTTGCAGGCTTCGATTGCTTCGGCAATCCGCCGCTGTTTCACCAAAGGACCGACGCTATCAATGATCGGTTGCACGGCGGCGCCGGCCTGCAGCAGGAAAAACACCCGCAGCAACGCAAACAGACCCGCCAGGAAGCCGAGGCCAATGGTGATGAAGCCGATCGGGCCGCCCTTAGCCATCCACGTGAAAAACGTCGCGACCTGGGGCTCGGAGACTGCATTTGCCGCGCTTTCAAACAAATAGGTCTTCAATACGGCGGGGCTCTGGCCGGCCTCCAGCGCTTTTGCGATATCCGCGGCCGGATCACGCCACAGTTTCAGCTGACCACCACCGGCGGGCGCCAAAGCGCCGGAGCCCTGTGCGCTGATGCCGTACACCGCGATATTACCGACCCGCACCAGTTTGCCTTTCACCTGGGTGCCGTCACCTAAGAAAAAGTCGCCGGCTTCGGTACGCACGGTCGATAGCGCTGCCAGCGCCTGATCAGCCGCGCTGAACAGCTGCGCGGTTTTGTCGCCATCGGCAGATGCCGCAAAAGCCTCGGACTTCAGTAGTTCGACGCCGTAACCTTCCAAGGTGGCGCCGGCTTGGGCAAACGTGGCTTCCAACAAGGAGCTGGTTTCTTGGTTGGCAATCGAGGTTTCTTCCGCCACGACGCCTTGTTCCTGCAGCGTGCCGGACTCGCTATCGAGTGCCAACACGCGTGCTTCCAAGCTGCCCACTTCGGCATTCAAGCTGGCTTGCTGCTGCGCTCCGCTGGCTTTGAGCTGCGCCAATTGCGCACTCAACTCGCGCTTTTGCGCCGACAGAAACGCGAACTCTTTACGATAGGCCTCATCGACCGATACCGGCGCTGCGGCTGGGGCCGCCGGTGTGACCGGAGCCGCTGGGCTTGGCGTTGCAGTTGGCGGCGCAGCGTTTTGGGCCGGCAACAGACTGGCATAGCTGCACACCAGTAGCAGCGCGAGTTTGGCAACGCGGTTCATCGGGCACCTCCGGCGAGCGCGTTGGGTAATTCAAACCAGCCCTGGCGAATCTGTTTACTCAAGGAATCGAAGTAGGCAAACACGCGTTTTTGGTCTTCCGGATCACTCAGCACCTCGAAGCGCCAAACACCGGCAGTCTGGCGCGCCGCGCCGACGCGGCCGTCGGAAAGCTTGAAAAACAACATCATCGAGCCGACTTTGGCGACATCGGCGAGCACGTCGGCCCCGTCCAATGCGATGGTCTGGCTGTGAATGCCGTTCTCGCGGGTGATGCGGAACTCGTCCTCATAGAAGGACCACAGGCGATTCGCCGCACGCGGCGCTGCCAAGGTATTGGCGGCAAGCTGGCGCTTCAACTCGTCTATTTCAGCCAGACGTTCGGCCTGTTTGAACGGCAGGCCAGCGGCAATCTGCGCACGCAGGCGCTCCAGCGCCGCCAACAGCAGCGGTTTTAATGCATCGGCGGCGACGCCGGCGGAGCCCGCATCGGTCTGTTTTTTGCTCAAATCTTCGCGCAGCTTGCGCACATTAAGTTCAGTGCGCGCAACGGCGGCCTGCAGTTCAGCACGCTGCGCGGACAGCGAGGCCAACTGCGAACGCGATTCCTGACGGGTCAGTTCCACGTCGTTGTTGAGTTGCTCAACTTCCGACCGTAGTTTGATCAAGGATTCAGCCAACGCGCCGGGTGAAGACGGCGCCTGAGCGGACAAACTAGCGTGGCAAGACAAAATCACGCACGCTGCCAGAAGGCGCATGCGCATCGACAAAGGATTCATGGAGCATCAGACCGACAGCGCTTGGAGCAAGCGACGCGAGCAGCATAAGAAGGCTATGTGACGGTGATATTGCAGCGTCATCTTGGTGTGGCGCATGGGCAAAGCGCGGCGGGACGCATTAACAGTGGGTCCGTGCTGTGCGCAGAATGGGGTGCGGTCCAGCGGCCAGAAGCGCTCGACCGATGAAGCGCAGGTCGAACCCACGGCTTGGTCCATGCCGTGGCAATCCAGTGACTTTCGGGACGCCAAAGGCGAAGGCGCTGGATTGCCGCGGTCGCTTAAGGCTTCCTCGCAAAGACCAGTCTTGTGGGTGCGGGTGCGCATGGGCAAAGCGCGGCGGGACGCATCAACGGTGGGTCCGTGCTGTGCGCGGACTGTGGTGCGGTCCAGCGGCCAGAAGCGCTCGACCGATGAAGCGCAGGTCGAACCCACGGCTTGGTCCATGCCGTGCGGTGCTTGCAGGCCGGGGTGAATGGTTGTTCCATTCCAACGAGTTGCAACGCAGCCATGTCGCGGCCCGCAAGCTGTGCTTGCGGGCGTTCGAACCGGCGCGGCGCAAGCGGCCGGTTCTCACCCCCCAGAACCGTGCAATCTGCCCCGTAGCGCACTCACCCAATGGGTGAAAGAGCGAAATTGCTGAAAAGCCAAAAGAATCATCGTGATGTGGGTATTAAGAAGCGGTCAACTGAGGTTTCTAGGATTATCAGCTCGATAAGCAACAATCTGCTGCTCAATCGCACCAAATAAACTGTGTCCGGCATCGTCGAGCATTTCAATGCGCACCGTCTGGCCAAAACGCAAAAAAGGTGTGCTCGGTTTGCCGTCGCGAATCACTTCTAGCATCCGTTTTTCCGCTAAACAGGACGCGCCTACGCTTTCGTCTTGATTGGCTACCGTGCCCGAACCGACCACCGTGCCCGCGGTCAGATTGCGCGTTTTGGCGGCATGCGCGATGAGTTGGGCAAAATTGAATTGCATATCGGTACCGGCATCCGGTTGCCCAAACAGCTGGCCATCGATATAGCTGAGCAAACGCCGATGTAGCGTGCAATCTTCCCAGTAGCCGTCTAACTCATCGGGCGTGACCAGTACCGGCGAGAGCGCGGAACGGGGTTTGCTCTGCAGAAAACCAAAGCCTTTGGCCAATTCGTCCGGAATCAGATTGCGTAGCGACACATCGTTGACCAGACCGATCAACTGGATGTGTTCAGCCGCCTGCTCAGCGCTGACCGCCATCGGCACGTCGTCGGTTACCACGATGACTTCAGCTTCCAGATCAATGCCGTAGTCCTCGCTGACCACCTGCACGTCATCACGCGGGCCCAAAAACAGCGCGCTGGTGGCCTGGTACATCAAAGGATCACTGTAAAAACTCTGCGGAACTTCCGCATTGCGCGCGCGGCGCACCCGCTCGACGTGCGGCAAGTAGGCGCTGCCATCGACAAACTCATAGGCGCGCGGTAAGGGCGCGGCCAGATCGTGCAACTGCAATTCAAACTCACCCGCGCTAGGGCCAGCTTGCAGCGCCTGCGCCACCGCGTTCAAACGCGGCGCGATGGTCGACCAACCATCCAGGGCTTGTTGCAGAGTTGCGGCAATGCTGGGCACTTCGATCGCGCGTTTGAGATCGCGCGAAACCACCACCAAGCTGCCATCGCGACCACCGCGTTTTAAGGATGCCAGTTTCATCGGTTTGTCTCTGAAGTAGGTGGCTTTAGTCTTGCGTCGCGCGGGGCGAAATTGCAAATGGGTAGCAGCCTGTCGGACTTGAAAAATCGAAGCGAAAATTTGACTGGTCGAGGCCAGATTTTGATCATCTTGCAGGGCAATAGCTCCTCTGTTGCCTAAAAAGAAGCGAGATAGGGACCGACTAGGCGAATTTGCAGTCGATTTTTTTAAGTCTGACAGGCTGGAAGGTGGTGTTTTTCGCCCTTATCATTGCGTTTCCGCCACTCCTGCCTGCATGGGCGAAGGCGCAAGCTTTCTCCACCCCGGCGAACCGCCGGTCGCACTAAAGGAGTCATGCCATGAAAGGTCTTAGGTTAATCGCCGCGAGTTTGCTGGTGTTGGCCGCTACTCTGATCTCCACCTGCTTGGCTTGTACGGCAGGACAAGCTTGCAGCGCTGGCGGAGCGTTGCCGTGACCCGCTTGCTCACCTGGCTGGCATTGCTGAGCTTCAGCGCCGCGGTGGCGGCGCAATCGGAGTTTAACCATCGGCATACGGCGTGGAACGCACTGCTAGAAAAGCACGTGCATTGGACTGCCGACGGCCATACCAGCACGGTTGACTATGCCGGCATGCGTGCTGAGCGTGCCGCGCTGACCGCCTATCTGGCGGAGCTCAGTGCGGTGCCGCGGCGCGAGTTTGATGCTTGGATGAAACCGCTGCGTCGGGCCTTCCTGATCAATGCCTACAACGCCTTTACCGTTGAGCTGATTCTCTCGGTCACACCGGAACCCAAATCAATCAAGGATCTGGGCTCGCTGTTCACCTCGCCGTGGAAGAAGGGTTTTTTCACGCTGTTCGGCGAAGAACAGTCCCTTGATGGCATCGAGCACGGTCTGATTCGTGGCGCCCCGGATTATGACGATCCGCGCATCCATTTCGCGGTGAATTGCGCCTCGGTGGGCTGTCCCGCGCTGCGGCCCGAGGCCTTTGTTGCCAGCAAACTTGAAGCGCAACTGGAAGAGCAGACCGAACGCTTCTTAGGCGACCACAGCCGCAACCGCTTCGATGCGATGGATGAAACCCTGTATCTGTCGAAAATTTTCGACTGGTACGGCGAGGATTTCGAACGCGGCTTTCGCGGCGCCGATTCAGTGGCTTTCTTCGCGGCGCACTATCGAAAACAGCTAGGCCTAGACGACGCCACCGCACGCAAGCTGTCCATGGGCGAAATCGACGTTGAGTTTCTGGACTATGATTGGTCGCTGAACCGGAGTCGGCCTTGAACCTGGTAACGCTCGGATTTGTGCTCGCGATGACCGCCGCGACGCCCACGCCGCTGCAGCAACGCGTTGAAGCGCTGGCCTCAGCCATCGAGCCGCAAGTCGCCGATGTGCCGGTGACCCGCGCCAAGCAGTTGTTGCGCGCCGACCCGATGCCACTGCTGCTGGACGTTCGCAGCCCTGCCGAGCGCGCGGTTTCGATCATTCCCGGCGCGCTGACCGAGCTTGGCACGCAGCCGCCGGGCACGCGGGTCGTGGTGTATTGCACCGTCGGCCTGCGCAGCGGCATCCGCGCTCGCCAGTTACGCGCGCAGGGCTTCGACGCTGTGAATCTGCGCGGCGGAATTCTCTCCTGGCTTGCGCAAGGCGGCACCCTGGTCGATCCACAAGGCAGGCCCACGCGAGCCGTGCATGTCTACGGTCGACGCTGGGATGCAGTGCCCGACGATGTCAATGCAGTCTGGTAAATCAAAAGGAGCCTACAGCCGCAGCCGCAGCCGCAGCCGCCTCGCACAAATGGCTTGCGCGACTGCGCGCGGTCACTTCCAATAGTTTGTCCCGTAGGGACTTAATGTCGGTAGAAATGAAGCCCAAAGACAAGCCCCGTCCCGTAGGCACCTAAGGTCGGTAGCAGTTTGACTGACGCCCGAGACGTGCCCGTGGCCAGCCAAGCAACCGATTCAATGGCAGACTGCTGACGCCCAATCCCAGCCACCGAGGCCGTCCTCTATGTCCCTACATCGCCATTGGTCGGCTTTCTGTCTACTCACCGCGTTGGCAATGCTCGGCATCGCCGGCTGCAGCAAAAAAACCTCAATCGAGCCGTCATCGGCGGCATCGGGTGTGCAAGGCGTCAGTGCGTCAGCGGCTTTTCTCGCCTACGAGCATCAGGTGTGGGTAAAGGTCCCAACCGCCCGTCTGGACGCGCAAATGGCCGCGGTGCGCGAAGCCTGCGTGAGCGGCGCGCATGGGCGCTGCAGCCTGCTGGAGTTCTCGCAGTCAGCCGGCGAGCACGCAGACGGCAAGATCAGCCTGCGAGTAGTGGCTGGCGGGGTCGAGCCACTGGTTGGGATTGCCGCTGCCGGCGGCGAGCAGACGCGACGCAGCACGCAGGCCGAAGACCTAGGCCAAGCGGTGGCCGACACGACTCGGCAAGTTGAGCAACTGCAGCTACAGCGCGCGCTGCTGCTGGAATTTCAGCAGCGCAAGGAGCTGAGCGTCAGTGACATGCTGAGCATCGCGCGCGAGTTGGCGGATCTTGAAAGCAGCCTCGCCGCCGCGGAACGTGAAGCCGCCCGGCAGACGCTGCGGCTGGAGACCAATCTGCTGACCATTGAGTTCGATACGCCCAGGGAACCCGAGTCGCGCATGGCGCGCCTGCGCGAGGCGTTCGGCGGTTCAGTTGATTCGAGCATCGACGGACTGGTACAGGCCATCGAGATAGTGACCTACGTGTTGCCACTGCTGATCTTTGGATTCCCGCTGGCCCTGCTGTGGCGTTGGCTGTGGCGCCGAGCAACGCGGACCCGCGCGCCGTGACGGCAATCGAATTCCTCAGGTAAGCAATTTGATGAAGGCAGGTAGTTCAGTCGGTCGCACCCGGCGCGCCCGCAGTCGCGCCGGAGGTTTACGACTCACTTCGCCTGGAACAAGCCTATGCGCTCGTTCACTCGATGGGCTGTTGCTCTACTCAGAGAAGGCACGAAGAAAAAGCATCATCCAATTCCTCCAGTGCACCATCACAGCCGGGGCCGCCACCAGCCTGACACTGTCTCTGGACATTTAGCACAGCCTTAACGAGATCGCCGAGCTGGCTATTGCATGCCGATGCCTTTTGGTTGTGACCAACTGTCCCATTGGCCCATTTCTGGTATTCGTAGGTCAACAGCCAACTTCCTCCGAGCTTCTGAATGTCTTGAACGTGGTCTTTAACACTGGACGAATCGAGCGGACCCGCTTGTCCATCGACAACATCGACAGAGCCGATCCAAAGAATGCGTTTATTGTCTAGTCGAGTCGCCTTCCCGGCCTGACGGGCAAGTTTTGCCTTCAACGAGGTGTTTGCCCCATTGCTAACGTTGATTACCCCAGTGGTCAAATCAACATCCAAGACATGTTCACCGTTCAACGCATAGAACGCGCCATGTTCAATGAACATGTGTAGCTTGCTTGAGTCGCTCGAAGCAGCGCAGACAATCATTGGCGTTACCGCAAGCACCACCATCAGCAGAAACTTAAGTTGACGCATTTGAGATCTCCATTTGAAATTATGGGGACGTCGCGGCTATCGCTAGTCACACTAACCTACAGACGCAACGAATGGAGTCTGACACAGAAATCGGGGGGACAATTCCGAAATCGTTACACGTAACGATTTCGACGCAACGAATGGAGTCTGACAGAGAGATCGGGGTGGCAAGCACATATGTTAACAAAGAAGAGAAAATCCAAAGCCATTTTCGTGCGCAGGCTGGGGAGCGAACTCCGCTGCGGGCTCACTCCGCCAAACGACCCGCTTTTGCGGTTGCTCGCCGGGGTTCCGCCACGCTTGCAGAACGCGGAAAAGCTAAAGCAGAAGCGTTTAGACAAGTCCAAACCCACGAAAAGCGGCGCCGCTCAGTGCTTTCATGCTAGAAACCTCAGTTGGACGGGGTAGAGCGTGCGGTTATGGGTGTGCAGGCATAAGCGCAATGAGGGTGAAAGCCGGCAAGCTTGCGCGACATGCCGCGCGCCGGCTTGAACGGCTGGCCGCTCCGCCGCCAGACCGGGGGAATAGCTCCTCTATTCCAACGAGTTGCAACGCCGCCATGCGCGGCCAGAACCGTGCAATCTGCCCTAAAGCGCACTTATCAAATAGGTGAGCGAGTCAAGCGGCGGAAGAGCCAAAAGAATCAGGGGCTATGGGCGATGAGAAGCGTTCAACCGGGGTTTTTAGGTTCGTTGGCGCTTTCCCTGATCTCAAGCTGGAGGTCGAGGGCACGGTTTGTCAGGGCGACGAGATGGTGGTGCGCTGGCAGTTTTCGGGTACACACCAGGGCGATGCGCTGGGCGTGCCCGCCTGCGGCAAGTTGGTCAGCTTTGCCGGCATGACTTGGTTACCCTATCGAGACGGAAAGATCATTGAGGGCCGCGACTGCTTCAACAATGGAGGGCTGATGGTGGCCTTGCAGAGCAGCGAATCGCAGGGCAGCGTGCAGTTGCGCTAGTGCAGAGCGCCTTGCCAGGAAGAAACAGCCCACCTCAGAGTTGCCAGGCATCAAGTTATCAGCGCTGCGCTCAAACGACGGCCGCCATGGTCTGCGCCTTGTTCACCCACGGCGCCATCCGTTCGCGCCACGCACTGATCGGGTCGTCGGCGGGCACCAGGGGCGCGCGCAGCACGCCTTCCGCCCACAGCACGCAAGCGAGTATCAGCATATCTCCGGCGCCAACCTTGGCGCCGGATACGCAGGATTGGGCTTGCAGCAGGGCACGCAAGGGTTCAAGCGTGGTGTTGAGGATGCGTCGATACTTGCTTTCGTCCTTGGCCAGCGCCTCCAGCGTGATGCCCATGCGCTGCTCGCGGGTGCTCTGAAAATACGGTTTGTCCGCGCCATCCAGCAGCGCATGAATCTTTGGCGCCAGCACTTTGAAAATGGCGGCGAGCAGGCTGCGATCAGCCCATGCGCGCAGGAATCCGAAGGACACGTCGCCAGGCGTGAGCAGCGGCGCCTGCGGATAGCACCGCTCCAGATACTCAAGGATCTTGATGCTGTCGCAGATCACCGTGCCATCGGGCTCGACCAGCACCGGCACTAGCTTTTGTTCGGTGAAGGCGATGGTCTGCTTGTCAGTGAAACTGACCAGACGGCTGCGAAACGGCAGATCCTTGTGCGCCAGCGCCAGCTTGACCCGAAAACAAAAAGGGCTGAAGCGATCGCGCGGGTCGCTGGCTACCAAGTCATAGAGCAGTCGTTCGGTCATGGAAAGTGCTTGTGCTGGGGCCGCAGGAAAGGCTTGAAGGATTGAGGATAGCGAACGCCAGTTCCGGCGCAGGGGCGGGTTTTTAACCGGGTGCGACTAGAAAAGCTATTCCTTCTCGTTGTGCCTTGCCGTGCACCGTCCAATCGTCAGTTCCCATTGCCGCTGCGCACCGTTACAGTGCCAAGGGTTGCGTGAGATTTGCTCGGTGCATTCACGCGACTGCAAACAGGTCCAATCAGGGGGACGCGTGACCGATCGGGCTACGGCACCAGGCTGGAAACTGGCAG
>Ga0163154_10010618_pt1 | contig 10185 bp, 9 predicted proteins | sample OliLakLV19MP9P1_FD_148649 | JGI IMG/M metagenome (GOLD analysis project Ga0163154, IMG submission 148649) | Freshwater microbial mat bacterial communities from Lake Vanda, McMurdo Dry Valleys, Antarctica - Oligotrophic Lake LV.19.MP9.P1 | ecosystem: Environmental > Aquatic > Freshwater > Lake >...
AAAAATTTCGTGGGATGATAAAGTGCGTTCGCACTTGCCTTACTTCCAATTGTACTCACCTTTTGTTTCCGAGGAAATGACTATCCGCGATTTGTTGTGTCACCGAAGCGGGCTTGCCACATTTAGCGGAGACCTTATCTGGTACGGAACTGCGAAGACAAGAGAAGATGTGATTCGCAGCGCACGGTTTCTTGAACCCACCTCAGGTTTTAGAACCACTTGGGGATATTCCAACATCATGTTTCTTGCCGCGGGCGAAGTGGTTGCCAACGTTTCCGGTCTGAGTTGGGATGAATTCATGAAGAAAAAATTCTTCGATCCACTTGTAATGAAAAACAGCAACACTTCCATCACTCAATTCACCAAAGCTGGAAACATTGCCATACCTCACAATGAAGTTGAAGGCAAAAACGTGACAATAGAATATGTGAACTGGGACAACATAGGTGCTGCGGGAAGTATTAATTCCAGCGCACATGATGTGGCGCAATGGCTTCGTGTTCAGTTGAACAAAGGCACTTACAGAGGTACAAAACTTTGGAGTGAAGCCCGTAGTTGGGAGATGTGGGAAAACCAGACTCCGCGCCCTGTTGGGAAGTGGCAAAGGGAAAACATGCCCTCACGACATTGGAATGGGTATGGCCTCGGATGGGAATTGATGGAGTACGGTGGCTACAAAATTGTTTCGCATGGAGGAGGGTATGATGGTATGATTTCAAAAACAGTTTTGATACCTGAACTCAACATTGGCTTTGTGATTCTCACCAACAACATCAATTCACTTCCCGGTTATCTTACGTACGAAATCCTGGATGAATTCACCAGCGTGAAAGAGAAAAAGGACTGGAAGAAAATTTTTCTTGAATTCAAAAAACAAGATGAGGAAGAAACCGCCAAAGCACAGAGGGAAGAAGAAGAGAAGCGGAAGAAAGACACCGAGCCATCACTTTTGCTTCGTGAGTATTGTGGCACTTATTCCAGCGAGATGTACGGTGAAGTGGTGGTGAAAATGGCTGTGAACGATGCAGGTCTCGTCATAGATTTTCTTCCCACCGCTTTGTTTAAGGGAACTCTTTCACATTGGCATTACGACACTTTCCAACTGTCCTGGAGCACACAAATGATGTTGCCGAAAGGAAAGGTGACATTCGTTTTGAATGCGGCAGGTGAAGTGGAAGAAATGAAAGTGGATGTTCCCAATCCCGATTTTGATTTCACAGAGTTGAAGTTGAAGAAGCAGGCCCGTGAGTGATTAAGTTGCCTGATTCTATCCACCTTCTTTCTGGCAATGGTGCTTCTATATTTGCGCCCGCTCAAAAAAAATGGCATCGTAGCTCAACTGGATAGAGCATGTGACTACGGATCACAAGGTTTGGGGTTCGAATCCCTACGGTGTCACACGTAATGGCTGTCCTCCTTACAGGCAGCCATTTTTTTTAATGAAAAAAAGCGAATTTGAAAAACACATTGTGTATGTGATTTACAGCACCACCCACCAGCGGAATCACGTTGGAATTTGCGAGGATCTTGAAGAAATCGTGGAGCTGCACAACTCCGGCAGGATGTTGTCCACAGCAGCATTCAAACCCTGGAAACTAATCCACTCAGAAGAATGCGAGTCGCGACCCGCGGCAAAAAAGCGCGATACATACTTCAAGAGCACTTTGGGGCGAGCCTGGTTGTTGCGCACTTACAAAGTGTGATGCCTTTTCACGACTTGCCCACCATTCAATTACAGCGATTTTATTCATCCGCATTCAGGCCATTCAGACATAATTTTCGCCAAACATTTGGTTAATTATTTCACACAGATTACGCAGTTTGAAAATGATTTGGTTTGGTATCATGTGCAAATCTTGGGTCAATAAATCATCAAGGTCTTAACAGGTGCCAGCGCTTTGGTGGCAAGAGTCTTTAGCCGTCAAATAAGAAAACTTTGCAATTAGCATATCGGTTTTTTATTTCAACCGAAAATTTTACGTAAAAACAATGTTCTGCTCAAATCCGACTATCTTTCGCACGTTCATCAGAAGGAGGTTTTAGTTGCACGGCACTTCGGGAAATGCAGACAAGACCACCCATGGTGAATCCCCGAATCAAACCATCTAATAAACCTTTAACACCTCCAAAACCCATGGTTACAGTACAACTTAAAATTGTGGAAGAAGGTCTGAAACACCCGCTTGAAGACCTCAAACAGGCATTGGCAAGCCAGCTTTTTGAAGAAGATGTGGTGATAAAAGATGATGCTGAGCACACGCTCAAAATCAAGTTCACCATTGACAACGGTCAGGATCTTATTCTGCTCCAGTTGCGAGAATCCAATACAAAGAACAAGATTTCTGAAAAGGTGATTCACTACCTGGAAGAGAGTTGGGTAAAGGACATTGCCGCTGAGGCACATGCCCTGGTCACCAACCTTTCAAGTGTGGCATGAAAGAAAATTGTAGTTAGTTCAATGCCCGGTGTGATTAACGCACCGGGCTTTTTTTTGCCTCAAAACCTAACCCGGAGAATGGACATTGCGTAACACATCCGCATTCCATTTTTCCGATTGAAGGAAAGTGAGAATGGTTACCAACCCTGGTTTCATGAAACTTTCCCAGAAATCATTACTCGACATGTTTCGCTTGCATAGCGGGGATGAATTGCTATTGTGCTATCAAGGTGATTTTAAAGACATGCTAACAGCGCACATCCTGGAAATAAGTCGGCAGAACTCGGTATTACAAGGTGATGATAAGAAAATCGGAAAACGACTGTCTCTTCTATTGGTCGAATGTTTCCAAAACATAATTCGCCATGGTGGAAATGACCAAATGAATACTTTGGATCACAGCGACAATTTCTTTTGCCTCAGAAAAGTTGAGGGCATTTATTACCTGAATACGGCTAATCTTATTTCAAAAGATGCTTCACCTGCATTGGTGTCCCTCTTAAAGAAGATTAATACGCTGGACAATGATTCGCTCAAGCGTGAATACCTCTCAAGGCTTGAACATGCAGTGATAAATAATCGTGGTGGAGCTGGCCTCGGCTTGCTGGAGATGGCAAGAAAATCAGGACGTAAAATTTTGCATGAACTCACTTCTTTTGATGAAAACAATAACCTGGTGCATTTACAGATAACCATTGAAGATGGTGGAGGTACAACAGCCGCGGAGCGCAGTTGGATTGAAGAGTGTCACGCACTTTTCAAAACCATGAAGTCAGAAAATTCAAGTTTGAAGTACAAAGGGGAAATATCGCAGCAGATACTTATCCAATTCCTGGAAATGTCCAAAGGATTTTTTGTTAAAAGTGCTGCGAAATCAAAGGCTATGAAACGAATGACGCACACCCTCATCGAGTTGCTACAGAACATTAGTAAACACGCAAAACTGCATGAAAAGGGTAGTGAGGGATACATGATAATCGGACAGAAACACAAACAATTCATTATTGAAGCTGGCAATGTGGCTAGTGAAAAGAAAATTGCTGTGTTAAGTGACAAGCTCAAATACCTTTCTCAACTCAGCCTGCGTGAACTGATGGAATTACACCGCAAAGTGCTGGCTGCAAGCCTGAAATTTGAAAATAAGCTGAATTCCGGTCTTGGACTGATTGAAATTTTTATGGCCACAAAAAGCAAAATTAGTTATCACATTACGCGTACAAACGACACGCCTTTCTTCGCCATCAGCGTAGTCATCTGACACCATGGAATTGAAATCACTTCATATAGAAGCTACAGATGAAACACCTTGCATTCATTTCGATGTGGTGAAATGCGAGCTTACCATAAGCGGCAGGTCTTTGCCTGAAAATGCTTTTAGATTTTACGGCCCGGTGATCGAGCACATTAAATTCTATAGCCAGCACATGGCGCGGCAATTCCAGGTATTTGTTGAACTCGAATACTACAATTCGTCATCAGGAAGGTACTTGCTGGAATTGTTGGGGGTATTGCAAGAGCGATTTAAGTCGCACCATGAATGCTGTATCTACTGGAAAGTGGAACATGATGACGAATTGATGATCGAAAAAGGCGAGGAGCTAAAAGAACTCATCAGTCTTCCACTTGAAATTGTTCGTTCAGAAAAGCTGTGATCGTTTTTAAGAAAACTACTTTACAATCTCACCCCGATAAGCAGAATGTCATCAAGTTGAGGTTGGCCAGCCCGCCAGTCCTGAAGAAAGCGATCGCACATTTCCTTGGCTTTAGTAAGGCCTTCTGTGTTCAGGTGTTCGAGTACTTCCTTGAATTTCGACTTGTTTAGTTTCTTTTTTTGATCTCCACCAAATTGGTCCATAAAACCATCAGTAAACATGTAGAGCAGTGCGCCTTCATGGTACGAATAATCAACCGTGCGAAACAGGCTGCTGCCAGCTTTGATTGGTTTTAAGCTCAATGAACCACCGATGCTCTGATTGTCTGCTTTCATTTCGGTGAACCCATCGTGCTCCAACAGAAGTGCACCATTATGGGCACCGGCAAACGATACTTTTCTTAAGTGGCGATCTACCACGCATAGGCTCATTTCCATTCCATCATGCGTTGTTGCATAGTCAAGGTCCTGATGCAGCGACTCAATAATCTCAGCATTCACTTTTGAAAGAATGGCTGCAGGGTCTTCAATCCCTATTTCATCCACAACCTTGCGCAATTTGTTGTTTGCAATCAAGGACATAAAAGCTCCCGGCACTCCATGCCCGGTGCAGTCAATAGAAGCAATTAGGATTTTTTCGCCAGCCCGGTGAAACCAGTAAAAATCTCCCGAAACAATATCCTTCGGCCTGAAATAGATAAATCCATCATCAAAGAAAGTTTTCAATTCTTCCTCTGGCATCAGTATGGAATTCTGGATGCGTTTTGCATAGTTGATGCTCGAAATAATCTTTTGTCGCTGTTTCCTGATTTCAGAATTCTGCCTTCGCAGTATGTGGTTCAGCTTTCTCTTTTTTATCAGGTTGTACAGCCCCAGTAGTCCAATGATGACAAGCCCGCTCAAGCTGATGAGAGTGAGCAGCAGGAAAGATGATTTCTGTTGAAGTTGCTGGTTCTTTCTGGAAATTTCTAGTTCTCTCTTTTCTGTTTCGTATTTCATGTTCAATTCCGAAACGCGATTGAAATCACCGAGCATATCCAAACTGTCTTTGGTGGTCAGATAAAGTTTCTGTACTTCCAGAGCTTTGTCCAGCTTCCCTTGTTTTTCAAATAGAATTGCCTTTTGTTCAAGGAGGTCCACTATAATTTCATTGAATTCGTTGGCCTGGGCGAAGATCATCGCCTTTTGAATAATGAATTCGGCTTCGCCATATCTTTTTTGCTTTATGCGAACTTCGGCAAGCTGCACATTCAAGGCTGTTACCATATAATCATCTGGCTGGGCCTTGAATTCTGCAATGGCAATATCAAGATAGTGTTCCGCTGAATCGGTTACCTCCTTTTCCAGAAAGAGTTGGGCCAGTATAGCTGCGCTTGAAATCACACTGCTGTTCCCTGCTCTTAATCCTTCCAGCACATGGAGGTATTTCTCTGCCTGGTCAAATTGTTTCAGTTCAAGGTACTCCGAACAAATGTTGAACATACTCAGGCCAGCATTCTCGATTTTGCCAAGCTCGAGCGAGAGGTCGTATGCTTCCAGATAGTTGCGGACGGCATTTTCATGATCCTGCATATAGCCATAAACCACCCCGATATTGTTGGCACAAAGACCGCAGCCCGCCTTGTCATTTATGGACCGATACCATCTCAGAGCATCCTGGTAATACTCGATTGCAGTGAGGTAGTGAGCCCTGTTAGTAGCTAATATGCCTTTGTAATTATACCCTTGTCCGATGTACAATGAATTCTTGTTTTCGATGGCCAGTTGCAAGGCTTTGTCCACCAATACTTCGGCTGAGTCGGGCAGGCTAAAGATGAAAATGTCTGCAAGGTCAAAATGAATTCGCACTACTACCGAATCGTGTTTTGCCCCAGGCAGGAGTTGGCGCAAACTATCGGCTTTTGCCACATCTTGCGCAACAACGCAGAACAACTGAAACAAGCTGATGGCGAAAAGGCTGGATTTTTTATACCTCATTGGCGATCGTCTGGTTGAAAACGAGGCAAGTCATACGCATTCGACAGAAGCAAGGTTCTGCGGCTGCTGGTATAACTTTTTACAGTAAGGGGCCAGCAAAAGACCCTGAACTCCTTATATATTTGCCGCCCATTAAAAAAAACACATGGCAAACCATAAATCGTCTATCAAGAGAATCCGCTCCAATAATGCCAAGCAGGTGCGCAATCGTTACTATCACAAAACCACCCGCAACGCTATCCGCAAAATGCGTTCAATAAGTTCGAAGCCCGAAGCGGAGGCTATGTTGCCGAAGGTGGTTTCGATGCTCGACAAGTTGGCCAAGCGCAACGTGATCCACAAGAACAAGGCAGCCAACCTCAAAAGCAGCCTGCAGGTTCATATCAATTCATTGAAATAATTACATCCTGATTTTATACCGAAGGCCTTCATTTTTTGAAGGCCTCTTTTATTTTCGGCCAATGGCTGACACCACTTCCAATTTTCAAGGCATCAAAACCTGGTCGCCCGATGACCGTCCAAGGGAAAAGCTTATGAGCAAAGGCCAGCTAGCCCTTAGCGATGCGGAACTTCTGGCCATTCTCATTGGTTCAGGTTCCAGCAAAGAATCAGCGGTGGAACTTTCCAGGCGCATTCTTCTGTCGGTAAACGGCAGCCTGGATGAATTGGGTAAACTGAGCCTTGCCGACCTGATGAAGTTCCATGGGATGGGTGAAGCAAAATCAGTGACGGTGTTGGCAGCCCTCGAGTTTGCCCGCAGACGCAGGGTTCAGGAGTCTCCGGCAAAAGACAAAATTGTTTCCTCACGCGATGCATACGAACGATTCCTGCAAGTGATGGGAGACATCGCGCACGAAGAATTCTGGGCCATTTATCTCAACCGCGCCAACAAAATTCTTTCTATGAAAAAAGTAGGTGAAGGCGGAACAAGCGCCACCATTGTTGATCCTAAAAAGATTTTCCAGGGAGCACTGGAATCGAAAGCATGCAGTGTGGTGGTGGGACACAATCATCCTTCCGGAAATCTTCAACCGAGTTCCCAGGATAAACAACTTACCAGCCGTTTGGTTCAGGCAGGTAAAGTGATGGATTGCCCGCTTACTGATCACATCATTGTTACCAACTCAGCCTATTTCAGTTTTGCTGATGAAGGCGTACTTCACTCCGAATGAAAACCATACTCACCATTGTAGGTGCGCGTCCGCAAATTATCAAAGCCGCGGCCATTTCAAGAGCCATTGCAGGAACGTTTAAAGATGTCCTTCGCGAAATAATTGTTCACACCGGGCAACACTATGATGAAAACATGTCCGAAGTTTTTTTTCGCGAACTTGGCATTCCACAGCCCGATTTCAACCTACACTCAGGTTCAGGAAAACATGGTGCGCAAACCGCTGACATGATGCTTGGCCTGGAAAAAATATTTCTTGAGACCCGGCCAAACTGTGTGCTGGTTTATGGGGACACCAACTCAACTCTTGCAGCCGCAATTGTTGCCACAAAATTGCATATTCCGCTTGTGCATGTGGAAGCAGGGCTTCGTTCTTTCAACAAAAAGATGCCGGAAGAAATCAACCGGATTCTTTGCGACCATTGCTCGACACTCCTCTTTTCGCCAACTGTAAAAGGAATGGCCAACCTGGAGCGCGAGGGTTTTTCACTTCATAACGATAAACCATATAGCGCAGATGCTCCCGGAGTATTTCATTGCGGTGATGTGATGTTTGATAATTCGGTGCACTTCGCAGCATTGGCTGAGGAAAGATCGGATGTGCTGAAGAGGACAGAATTACAGGCGGGTCAGTTTATACTGGCCACTATCCATCGCGACCACAACACAGACATTGCATCCCGGATGAATGCAATTTTTTCGGCATTGCTCTCTTTGGTTGAAGACAATAATCTTCACTTGGTGCTTCCACTTCATCCACGAACCCGAAAAATGATGGAGCTAAATCTTGATTCAGGCATAAAAAATTCCTATTCAAATCATTCCCACATTAGCATCATTCCTCCTGTTTCATTCCTTGACATGATTTGCCTTGAAAAAAATTCGCAATTTGTGATTACCGATTCGGGTGGTGTACAAAAGGAAGCATACTTCTTCCGCAAGCCATGCATTATCCTGCGAAAAGAAACGGAGTGGGTTGAACTGGTAGAAAATGGAAATGCAGTACTGGCTGATGCAAGTCCGCAAAAAATCCTGGACGCTTTCATTCATTTTAGTACATCACAAAATCTAACCTGGCCCGAAATTTTTGGAAATGGAAAAGCCTCTGAGTTTATCTGTGCAACAATTGAGCAACACATCCGGTAAACAATTTTTGAAGTAAATAAAATCACTTCCGGTGGATTATTTCACCGTTAAAATTTTGAAAGCTCGCGGTGGTGCTTATTTGATTCGTGTACCTTGCGCCTCGCCCAATCCACTTGCACACTATGGTTCACGAACTCACGCGTCATCATTCTATTCTCAGCAATTTTGTAGCTGAACTGCGCGATGAACAAATCCAGAAAGACCGGATGCGTTTCCGTAAAAACCTCGAACGCGTGGGTGAAATAATGGCTTACGAAATTTCAAAGACACTTGCCTTTTCCACTTCTGATGTTACTACTCAACTTGGGGTTGCAGAAGTAAATACTCTTACTGAACAACCGGTGCTGTGCACGATACTGAGAGCAGGAATTCCATTTCACCAAGGCTTCCTCAATTTTTTTGACCGCGCTGAAAATGCTTTTGTTTCCGCTTACCGGAGATACCATAAAGGAGGCGATTTCGAAATTGATGTGGAGTATGTCAACTCGCCAGCGCTGGAAGGAAAAACACTCATTATCACCGATCCTATGGTGGCGACAGGAGTGAGTATTGAGACGGTGTACAAAGCACTTATGCGAAAAGGAAATCCATCCAGTGTTCATATTGCATCTGTGATTGCCGCTGATTCAGGCTTCAACCATTTGCGCAGCAAACTACCTGATAACACTACATATTGGTCAGCCGTCATTGACAATGAGCTTACTGCGCAGGCCTACATCGTTCCTGGCCTTGGCGATGCGGGCGATCTCGCTTATGGGAGGAAAGACTGATGTTATCCATGTTTCTGAAAATTTTCTTTTGGTGGATGGCTTGCATTGGAAAATTCCTCTTTGTTCCTTTTGCCATGATACTAGATGATGGTGGAGAACATTGGTCATGGCTTGGTACCATAGCCATCACATCATCGGGCGCTGCACTTGGAGTTTACATTTTCTTTCATTTTGGGGAATACATCTTCAACTGGCTGGCGCATGTTTTTTGGAAGCCCAAAAAAAATTTCAAACCATGGAAGAGAAGAATAATAAAGTTGAAATGGCGGTACGGCATCAAAGGGCTGATGCTCATCTCAGGATTGATTTCCGTTCCAATAGCATCACTTGTTGCGGCAAAATTTTCAGGCATAACCCAAATGCATTATCAATGATGATTGTTGGTTTCTTCTTTTGGTCCGTTTTGCTCTCCTCCGTTGCTTATGGTATGAAACTGATAGGCCTGAGTTTCCAATTTTGAAAAAGTACACACATCTTTTCTTCGACCTTGACGGTACGTTGTGGGATTTGCGAATCAACGCACACAATGCCTTGTCCATTCTTTTTTCAAACTACAATCATCAAGGTCTCGATAAAATTGATTTTGAAAAATTTATTTCGCGTTATCATTTCCACAACGACCAGGTTTGGACTTTGTACCGGAAAGGACAAATAGAAAAAAATGTACTTCGCACAATCCGATTCGAAAGAGCATTTGCAGATGTAGGAATAGAAAAACCTGCCTGGCTCAACGATTTTTCAAACGAATTTTTGGAAATATGCCCGCGCCAGACGCAACTTGTGGAAGGAACAAAGCACGCATTGGATACTCTTTCAAAAATCTACCAGCTTCACATCATCACCAATGGATTTAAAGAAGTGCAGGGACTGAAACTTGATGCAGGAGGAATCACGCACTATTTCTCGCACATCATCAATTCTGAAGATTGCGGTGTGCGGAAACCTAATGCGGCAATTTTTGAATTTGCACTGAAAACCGCAGGTGCGTTAAAAGAAACCAGCCTTATGATTGGTGACGACTGGGAGGCTGATA
>Ga0163154_10010620_pt1 | contig 10184 bp, 7 predicted proteins | sample OliLakLV19MP9P1_FD_148649 | JGI IMG/M metagenome (GOLD analysis project Ga0163154, IMG submission 148649) | Freshwater microbial mat bacterial communities from Lake Vanda, McMurdo Dry Valleys, Antarctica - Oligotrophic Lake LV.19.MP9.P1 | ecosystem: Environmental > Aquatic > Freshwater > Lake >...
TTGAAGCCATCAACTCTAATTTACCCATTGGTTCGGGGATCACCGAAGCTGCCTGTAAAGTAATTATCAAGGCTCGTTTAGGCTGCTCTGGCATGAGATGGAAAGATAAGGGTGCTTCTATCGTTCTAAGCTTAAGAACTTTGAGTTATACCAAAGGGCGGTGGCAGCAATTCTGGTCTAAAATCAATCGCTATGGATTCTCTCTCTAAATTACCTACATCAAATTCTGGTCACACCCGTTTTATGTCTCTTGTTGCTACTACTCGTAAGTTAGGAATCAGTTTTTTTGCCTATGTCCGTGACCGTATTTCTCAACTTGGGAATATTCCTTCTTTGCACACTATTATTCGTGACCTGTCTTCTCTTAATTCCTTTGGTTACTTATGGAACCCTGAATAACTCTTCACCCCTGAATATTGAGGGGATACAAGATTGGTTTGGTTGATGTTGTTTTCTGAATAATTAGGCGATCGCTTAGGTTGGGACTGACTATGCAAAATAATGAAACCTGACAAACTTTATGGGGCGTATTCTTTCAAATCTCAAAACCTTACAAATGATTTAGGATCACTATATAATCACTGAGGTTATAGAAAAGTTTATATACGATTAACAGCATGAGTGCAATGGATTCTGAACTACTACATAAAATCCGTCAACAGTTTGATAGCAGCCCCTATCCTCGGATTTCCCTTGACAAGTCGCCCAAGGATGACGCTAATGCTCTGTATATCCACAACCTAGCTACTGCTTATTATCTACGAAATCAAAAGGTTATCAGTACCCAAGACAAGGTGATCTTGGACGCGGGGTGTGGATCTGGCTATAAGTCGTTGATACTTGCCGAGGCAAATCCAGGAGCCAAGATTGTCGGAGTGGACATATCCGAAGCATCAGTAAAGTTAGCAGAGCAACGCCTAAAATATCACGGCTTTGACGATGCTGAGTTTCACGTTATATCCGTTGAAAACCTGTCAGAGTTAGGATATCAGTTTGACTATATCAACTGCGATGAAACTCTTTATTTTTTCCCCAGTATCAGTAATGCACTCAAGGCGATGAAGTCAGTTCTTAAACCTGATGGCATCATTCGTGGTAATTTGCACAGTGCTTTACAGAGAGAGTCTTACTTTCGCACCCAAAAGCTTTTTTCTGTCTTAGGAGTTATGGATAGTAACCCAGAAGATCTAGAAATCGAAGTTGTAATCGAGACTATGGAAGCTCTCAAGGACGATATTCCTTTAAAGAAAAGAGTTTGGGCTACACAACATACAGGGGAAAGTGGAAAGTCAATGATTTTGGCTAATCACTTACTGCAAGGAGATCGAGGATACACAATTCCCGATATGTTTGCTGCACTGGCAGATGCGAGCTTAGAATTTATCAGTATGACAAATTGGCGAAAATGGGACTTTAGAGATCTATTCAAAGATCCTGAAGAATTACCTTTTTATCTATCTATTCGTTTGCCAGACATGGAGATTGAAGAGAGACTACATCTCTATGAGTTGATCAATCCTGTGCATCGACTTTTAGATTTCTGGTGTGGACATCCTGAACAATCACAGGGATTTGTCGCCTCCAATCAATGGAGTGAATCTGATTGGCAGAAGGCAATAGTCTATATTCATCCACAGCTAAATAGTTCAAGATTTCGAGAGGATTTGCAAATGTCTATTGAAAGATGCAAGACCTTAGAGCTTAAAAAATATTTGCCTGTTAATGACATGACAGTTACTATCGACAGCTCCGTGGCTATTTGTTTATTACCCCTACTAGACGCTCCTCAAAGTATCCAGTCTTTGGTAGAGCGTTGGCAAAAGTGTAGACCAGTTAACCCTATCAGTTTGCAGCCAACCGTCTATAGCGAAGCCTTTAATTTGATTAAGCAAGTGATATCCGAGTTAGAACTGTTGGACTATTTAATGATCGCTCCCCATCAATAGATGTCATAGCGAGGATTGCTAAGATATCATGCTCTTGATTACAAAATCTTGCCTAGAGTACTTAAAAATTAAAGACTATGGAAAATATTAATGATTTTGCCGATTTTGCCGATCGCTATTTAGAATATTTGATTGATAACTATCCTGAACTTGACGCTGGTATTTTGTCGATTGTCGAGACGGTTATTGAAGCCACTAATTGGCTAGAGCCGACTAACTCGACAGACTGGAATAATTTAGCCGTTATAGATTTGATTAATGCTGATCAAGCCGAGGATATCACTGTTAAAAATCAGTTTCTACAAATGGCTATCCAAAAGCTGGAAACGGGCTATGGATTGGATCAAAATCCTTTTTGTGCGGCGCACTATGTAATTGCTAAAAGTATTTTGGGAGAGCAAAGCCAAAGTAATAACTTAGCCTTTAACACTTCCATTCAAATCTCTCAAAATGCTTGTATCTCACCAGATTCTATTTCTAAAGCACTAATCTTCTTACCAGTTGTACTAAGGGGAGGAATAGAATTTGAACAGGTTTTGAGTGCAGAAAATGGATTTGAACAGGCTTTTGCAATTTTATCTAGTGTTCTTTGGCGATCGCTATTTATTTTTTATAACTCATGGGGGATACGCTCATTACATTTAGCCTATCAACTATTTGCTGATAACGTCACCATAAATCTGATGTTGGGTGTCGCTAAGCTGATGAGCAGACAAGTGGAAGGGCTTGTGCATTTACACCATGCTCAAAGATTAATTCCAGATTATGCCCCAACTTTGCAATCGCTCTACTTGGGCTATCGCGGTATTGATGATTTATCTACTGCTGAATATTGGTTAGATAGAGCTAGGAATATTGCTCTTAGCAATGCTGAACAACTTAATAATCAATTTGATAATCGACCAGAGTGGCAATGGACAAAATTAGCAGTCGATAACGAATTTACCTACAGCCTCTTCGATCAAGATATAGTTTTGACTGTAGAGCCAAGCTTTTCTAGTATTGTTACTGCGGTTGTGCTGGCTCAGGGCGATTGGTTTGAGTATGAAATTGATTTTTGGCGCGACCAAATTGAAGAGGGAATGACTATCATTGATGTAGGCGCAAATGCGGGTGTATATACGTTTAGTGCTGCCAAAAGAGTGGGTAAATCGGGTTTAGTAATTGCTATTGAGCCATTTTCTAAATGTGTAAGCTATCTTCATGAAACCTGCCGTGTCAATCAGATGGACTGGGTAAAAGTCTGTGCTGGAGCTGCTAGCGATCGCACTGGCAAGGCTAAGTTGTCGATCAACTCAGCTAGTGAGTTAAATGAACTTATATCTGAAGATTCCGATCCTAATTCTTCGTTAAATACTTCTCGTTTTGAGGAGGTTGATTGTTTTACTTTAGACAGTTTGATCGATGAGCATCATATTGAACGGGTTGATTTTCTGAAGATCGATGCTGAAGGACATGAGCTACAAGTTTTAAAAGGAAGCGATCGCCTACTAAAAGAATTTAAACCCATAATCTTGTACGAAAACATTGCAGGATCTCATGGCTGCAACCTGCCTGTAGCCTCTTTTTTGCGAGATATTGGTTATCGACTCTTTTGCTACCAGCCTTACCTTAAGAATCTCATGCCTATTGATGTAAACGCAGATTCCCATGATAAGTTGAACATTATCGCTTTTCCTCCACTAAATAGTTAATCTTTCTATAAATCCATACACATACAATATGCCAGTATTTTTGCCCAATTTAAAAAAAAGAGGTTTTCTAGATCCTGTACAAATGAATATTTGTAATGTCGGTTCTCGAAAACACAACATTAGCGATGACTATGCCAGTCAAGGATGGGAAATATTCGCTCCCAACCTTACTATTTATGGATTCGATGCGGATGTAGATGCTTGTGATGCTGCGAATGTAGAGATTGAGAATAGGGAAATTACTTGGCAGGAGTTTCATATTCCTCTAGCACTGGGTAAAGCGATAGAACCAAGAAATCTATACGTCACTAAGCATCCTATGTGTAGTTCTCTATATCCTCCAAATGAGGCTTATTTACAGAGATTTGCCGATCTTTCTGATGTAGCGAGTCTTGATTTTAGTTTAATGATTGATACGACGACCCTAGACCAATTTTGTCAAGATGAAGAAATAGATAGAATTGATTTTCTGCAAATAGATGTCCAAGGAGCAGATCTAGACGTTTTGCAAGGGTCTAAAAAAATATTAGAGAGTGGGACTATGGCTGTACAAGTTGAAGTTGAGTTTTCTCATCTCTACAAAAATCAGCCCCTATTCGCTGATGTTGATACTTTTTTGAGAGCGCATGGGTTCACGTTATTCGATTTATCGCATTCCTCCGCAATTCGTGCCAATTCTCCTGTGCGCTCTACCCTCAGAGCAGGACAATTGTTATGGGGAGATGCTATTTATTTTCGAGATCTGATTAGCGACGATTTACATAGCTCCAGCTTAAAAACTCCTAGCAATATGTTTAAGTTAGCCTGTATTGCAGACATGATGAGTTTCCCTGACTATGCCTCAGAGATATTGCAATATCTAACCTTAAACTATGGAAATGACCCAAATTATAATTTTAATGACATTATCATTGAGAGTATTGCCCAACTAGAGGTATAGCTGTCGCCACTTTTTGGCTTTTACAGCAATTTCCGATCAAACGAACCATAGTAAAATTAGAGTTGATTAGGACAGATAATGGGCTTAAGCGCCTTGTTCATCAAGCCTTATAAAATTGGTGTCTGTCCTATCTACCTCTTTCTTTGCTATAGTTTGAGCGCGAAGCGCTGTATGTATCTAATGCGCTGTATTCTGTCCACATCTGTTGGTAAGCCAATTCCATATCTTGGACAAATTGCTGAATATTCCAGAGAGGAGCAGTCTGTTTTGATTTTTTGAGTTTCCATACAATCTGTTGACGTAAATCAGCGTCTTTGCCGAGGCGCACACCCCAATCGATATATTCTTGATCGCTCCATGCAATCCCTTCGCTAATTCCCGCATTTAGCATCATGGTGTAACTATTACGCGATACAAAGCTTTCGCCAACTCTAGTCACAATTGGCAACTCCATCCAGAGCGCCTCTAAGGTTGTGGTTGCACCTGTGTATGGATAGGTGTCTAAAATTACATCAGCGATCGCCAAATTTGCGCGATGGACTTCTTCGGTGGGCGTGGTTGGCAGAAATTTGATTCTATCTTTTGAGATTCCTGCTTGCATTGCAATTTCTAAAATAAAATCTTCGCAATCAGATGTCATCCAAAAACTTTTGAGCAAGAAGTAACTATTGGGAACTTGAGCTAATACCTGCATCTGGCAACGCAAAAACTCAGGACTGCGTTTGTGTGGTGATTGCACACTCATATAGACAATTGCATCAGTGGGGATATCTAAATCTTGACGTTTTAGATTAGGGGTTCCCACTTCAAAGCCGTTGACAGCTAGATAGGTAGTCGGCAATCGCCAGATATTGGCGCGATAATAGGATTGGGCATCTTCTGGTAATACATAGCGATCGGCAATATAGTAATCAATGGCAGGAACACCTGACGCATCGCTACCCAACCAAGTTACCTGAATCGGAGCAGGCTTGAGCGCCACGATCGCGCAAGTATCAGCCGATGTGAGCGAGTCCAAATCAACTAAAATATCAATCTCATCATCTTGAATTTGCTGTGCGATCGCCTTGATATCGATGCTTTGAGAACTTGATCTAATCTGCAAATCCCGAAAAGTAGAAACCTTGCTCCTAATGTCAGACTGGACATTATCATTGGTTTGTGTAAAGGAATAGACAAATACTTCAAAGCGTTCAGGATTGTGATTGGTCAATAGCCAACGACTAATCCATCCTACGGAGTGGCGATAAAAACACCTAGCGATATATCCAATTTTTAATTCTCTAACAGGATTACTTTGCTTTTCTTGTAGTTGGTTAAGTTGCTTAAGTCGGTTAAGTTGATTAATGGGCGGAGGCAGCTTACCAAGTATATCTGTGATTTTAGATTGGTAGTAATAGCCTAAATCACCTATAAATTTATGATTTTCTGAAGGAATATCCCGAAGGTGGTAACTCCATAAACTACAGGAAATAATAAATCTTGTATCTTCAAAGTTTAAGGTTTGATTTTGTTGGATTAATGTTTGAATACACAAGAACATTTCTTGATAGGCATTACAAGACTCTTGCCATTGAATGCCAGCATTGAGTAAACCCTTGACAACACAGTAATAGCCAGTAATTTGATCGGTAGTTTTATAGCTAGATCCAGTAAGCTGATAGGCAAATTCTAAACTGCTAATGTTTAAATGCAAAGTTTGTAAAGCGCCAATGATTGTCTTTAATAGATATGGCGAATTGGGATCAAATTTTAGAAAAATCTGGGCGTAAATTTTTTTGATCTGAGGTGGCAGTTGTCTGACTTTTGGATAGATAACATTAACTATAAAATCTTTATTTTCATTTCTAAACTTTAGTAAATATATCTCTACTAAGGCTAGTTGTTTTTGTAACTGGTCACTAGCAAAACTAATGATTTGTCTATTTTTTTGAATTGGATCAAGGGATTCTAGGGCTTTGAAGATGCTCGGATCGATTTTTCTATTAGCAGAATTATCAATTAGATATTCGATCAAACCATGAAGAACTGATCTGTCATCCTCTGAGATTTCAAAATCATCATCTTTTAATAGCTCAATTAGATGAGATAAACTTTCCTCTTCTGGATCTAGCTCAGGCTGAATAATTGAGAGCTTTACTAGCTCGGCGATATTATCAAAACTAAGGGCGGTGATCTCTTGAATATGTTTACGAATTAGCCATGCGGCTTCTAGATTGGATTGACTGATATATCGAACAGCTTCGCGGTTGAGGATTTGAACTAGCTCATTTATCCAACTGTCCCAGCAGTCTAGGTCATCAACGGCACTCATCCATAGCAATTGTGCGTCCGACTCGTTGCCTTGCAATAGCAAAACTAGACCCAAGTAAGCATAGTGAGCTAAGACTTCAGGCTCTGAAGCGATCGCTTGTTCATAAAGTATCACCGCCCGATCAAGTTCGCCATTGAGCAAGCATTGATAGGCTTGATCGGCGACTTCAATAATATTGTCAATAATATTGCGATCAAAACTAGATTCAGGATTCATCATTCACCGTCCACAAACTTTTGCCACATTTGTTCATAGGCTTTTTCCATTTCAAGGGTAAACTTTTTGGCATTCCATAGGGGCGAGGTTTGCCGCGAAGCCTTGAGCTTAGCCGCAACATTCTGTCGGAGTTGGGCATCTTGACCGAGCTTGATTCCCCATTCCACATACTCGGCATCAGTCCAGCCGATCCCTTCGCTGACACCCACATTCTTCATCATCCCATAGCTGTTACGAGCCGAAAACTGCTCCCCAACTCTAGTTACTAGGGGGATGCCCATCCACAGTGTCTCAAGGGTGGTCGTAGCTCCATTGTAAGGATAGGTATCGAGGACAATATCGGCAATGGTCAAATTAGCGCGATGGATCGCTTCGGTTTCGGTAATGTCCAAAAATCTCAAACAATCAGGATTAACGCCTTCATCCTTTGCCATCTGCACAAATAAACCTTTGATCGCTGCTTGATCGCCTAGTCCTTTGATTAGGAAATAACTATTAGGAACTGATTTCAAAATCTGCATTTGTAAGCGCATCGTGTCAATATGGCGCTTGTAACCACGCTGGGCGCTGAGATAGACGACAGCATCGGCAGGAATATCTAGTTGATCGCGGCGCAAGGATGGCACGGCAATCTCAAAACCATCAACAGCGATATAGGTTTCAGGTAAGCGCCAAATCTTTTCAGCGTAATATTCTTGGGCGTGATCGGGGAGTACGTAGGGGTCGGCGATATAGTAATCGATCGCAGGTATGCCCGAAGCGTCCCAGCCTAGCCAAGTGACTTGCACTGGTGCGGGCTTGAGAGACATCACGCCACAAGTACCATCGAGGGTAATGCTATCAAGATCAATGAGAATATCAATTTGGTCTTCGTAGATGTGTTTTGCCATGTCTTCGCTATCGCCAACTCCATCTAAGCCAGAGCGATAAACACGATCGAACTGATGCTCATACCATGACTGTAAGTCATCGGGATATTGGCGATAGACTTTGAAATAGCCGTATAGCTCAAACTTGTCGCGATCGTGGTGGCGGATCAGCCAACGCGCCAACCAGCCGACGGAGTGAGAAGCCATGCAGTGGGAAATATAACCAATTTTGAGCTTTTGAGAACTGGGGCGATCGCGTTGACGAAACTCCTGCATTCTTGATGGCAGATCAATCTTGCTATTGGCTTGACAAAGTTGAGCGATTTGATTTTGGATCTGCCGATTTGCCCTAGCATCATCACGGATATAGGGTGCAAAGTAGTTTGAGCCATAGAGTCGATTGATAATCGCCTGTGGTAAGTCGCGAGGAGATTCGGCAATCAAGTCTGTAAGAATGGTTTGCTGATCGGCGAAGGTAGCTAGGGCGGACTGCCAGTTATTGCCTTGATTTAATAATGCTCTTAGTAGTAGAGCATTGGCAAAAAACTTATCGATCAGTCTCATAGCTAACTGACACGCACGCTTCGCTGTTTCAATTCCTTGCTGGTGCTTGCCTTGCTGTTGATAGAAACTAGAGAGATGCTCTAATACCTCTAACTCATCGGGCAGGATGCGTAGACATCGCTCTAATAGAGCAGTGGCTAGGTCGGTACGCCCTGCAAAATAGGATAGATTAATGGCGGCACTAATCAATTTATAGACAAAGGTTGTGGCTTCTGCGACATTCTCTAACAATGGTAAACAGCCTTCAACAAACTCTAGGAGCAGAGGATAGGGAGGATATTTGAGAAGGCTATCCAATAGTTTCCAGAGTAAATCATGGTTGAGATCTAATCTATTTTGGCTGACATTTTGTTCGTTAAGATTGTCAACTAACTCGCTCAAAATCCGATCGTCAGCTTCTAGTTTGTCTAGCTGAATGGACAACCAAATTAAGGTCAGAGAGTTATGAATATGCTCAGGACTAATCTCATGGAGATGCTGACCAATCAGCCACGCGACATCATAATCGGCAATGGCTATCTGTCTCTGTGACTCAGTATAGAGAATTTCAGCTAGTTCCTTTGTCCAAATTTCAATCTGTTCTATCAAAATCTCGTCATTGATGCAGGTCATCCAAGTAAACTGGGCTTCCGTTTCTTGACCTTGCAAAAGTTGCAGCAAGCCTAGATAGAAGTAATGAGAGACAACTTCTGGCTCCTCCTCAATTAACTCTAAGTAGATATTTGCGGCTTGGCTATACTCTTTGGTTAATAGATACGCAAGCGCCTGTGACTGCCATTGGCTCATGGTTATTTTGACTAAAAGCTCAAGTATAGATATATCAAAAAAGCAGAAGGAATAAATTTCTTTCTGCTTCTTTGATCTGTTTATTGATATTGTCTAAGGAAACTGTGACTAGATCCTAGTTACCGACAGCGTCTTGAGTAGTCAAGCAAGTAGGTCCAGCAGCAGCAGTACCTACATCTGGGGTTCCTGGTGCGGATGCGCCAGCAGTCTTTTCTTCACAAAGTGCAGAGAGACTAGTAACATCGCTGGTTGCTGCTACTACATTCAACTGTACGCGACCTGCATAGCCACGAAGAGCAACTGCATCAGCCTGTCCCTTGCTAGTTGCAAAGTTGTTGGTAACAACGGTCTTGTCGTAGGTTTCACCTTTGGAACTATAGCCATAGTTTACGGTTGTTGACTTTACGCCTATGCCCAAGATTTCGATGTCAGATCCAAAGCGGTTCTTTTCGGTAAAGTAAGCTTGTTGACCCTTGTTGAGAGTACCGACGTAGGTTTTGGCTTCAGATTGCTTTGCCTTGTTAGCTTGGTTAAGGAAAGAAGGAAGTGCGATCGCGGCGAGGATACCGATGATGATGATAACAACGAGAAGCTCGATCAGGGTGAAGCCCTGTTCGCCATTCTTCTTGTTCAGCATGTGCTGGATCAGTTTAGCTTTAAATTCAGATTTCATTGCTTTGCCCCGTAGGTGTAAATTTTTAGACTGTTTCTTAGTCGCTAGCAGAGCTTACCCCGTTTTTTAGAGGTTGATATCATCTCCGAGAATATTTTTTCTAGATCGTTTCATAGCGGTTTTAAGTAACAGCGAAAACCTTGACTAGAGGCTGTTATAGAGTCACTGCATACGTCGATCGG
>Ga0163154_10010625_pt1 | contig 10181 bp, 9 predicted proteins | sample OliLakLV19MP9P1_FD_148649 | JGI IMG/M metagenome (GOLD analysis project Ga0163154, IMG submission 148649) | Freshwater microbial mat bacterial communities from Lake Vanda, McMurdo Dry Valleys, Antarctica - Oligotrophic Lake LV.19.MP9.P1 | ecosystem: Environmental > Aquatic > Freshwater > Lake >...
AGGCCAAGTTGCCCAGCCCTTCGGTGGTGGCGATCGGCACGACCGGGCTGGCCGATCGGACGTTTGAGGTGATCACGCCCAACCCCAACGCCACCGTCGTGCGCGAAGCAATTTTGACTGCGTTGGAAGGCAAGCTGAATGTGCAGATGCCGTCCCGATTTGAGCGTCAGGAGCTCACGCCCGAGGAGGCGCTGGCGGCGGGCAGCATCGTGCCGATTAAGACGATCACGCAGGAAATTGCCGGTTTCGTGCCTTCATCCGCGCAGGAACACGTGGGCGGCGCGGCGATCGTGTTGAACAATCTTCAGCCTGCGCTTTCGGCGTCGGAGGTTCGCAAGCGCGTGGAGACGCAGCGATTGCAAGCCGGGGCCGACACGAGTTTCCGGAATTTTGACGTGGAATCGCCGGCGGGCACCGACGCGCCTTCGGCAACGTTAATCGTTCTGACTTCGGATGCTTCCTTTGCCTATGACAACGACTCACTGAAGCAGTCGCAATGGGTCGAGGAAGTGGCGCTGCCGATGTGGCGCATCGCTGTCGAGGCGGTGACACGGCCGCCGACGCTGCAGAAAGTGACGAGCTTTACGCCTCAAGTCGCCGGGCAAACGCGCGTGGATGCAAGCATCGCCCTTACACTCTCCATCTTCGCGATCGTCGCTTATATCTGGGTCCGATTCGGTGATCTGAAATACGGCACGGCCACCGTGGTCGCGCTGATACACGACACGCTTTTCACGCTGGCGGCCATCGGCGTCGCGCATTATCTCGCCAACAGCGCGATCGGCGAAGCGCTGCTCATCGAGCCCTTCCGCATCAACCTCACCCTGGTGGCGGCGGTGCTGACGGTCATGGGGTATTCCATGAATGACACGGTGGTGGTGTTCGACCGCATCCGTGAGAATCGCGGAAAGTTCGGCGCGGCCAATCGACAGGTCATCAACGATTCCATCAACCAGACACTCTCTCGCACGCTCCTGACCGGTGGAACGACGTTGATCACGATCTTCGTGATGTATATCTTCGGCGGCGCGGGGATTCACGGCTTTACATTCGCGCTTCTGGTGGGCATATTGGTGGGCACTTACTCGTCGCTCGCAATTGCCGCTCCATTGCTACTGCTGGGAGGCTTGCGACAGGCGAGCACCACCGGTGGGGCGTCTGTACGAGCCATCACTCAAGCCGGAGCTTGAAGCATTGCACACGTCGTGCTTCGATGCCTCAGGCGACGCGGGACTGAAAGCAGTTGTGAGTGGATGATTTCCGCCCGCGGGGAATCGTTCATCGAAACAGGGAAAGGACTCCCATATGAGCCGTCGGGATTTTCGAGTGAGCGTCGCCGTTGGATGCGTACTGCTCGCGGTTTTGATCGTCTACCTTTTGGTCGTTCCCGGATCATCGAAGAATGATCAGGTCGCGACGGACGGCACACCAGGCGAGACAACGGTCGCCAAGCCGACCGACTCCGCCCCCACAATCAACGTCACCTCCGGCACGCCCACCGCTCCAACGCCCGCGCCTCGTGCAAGCGTTGGTGTGAAGCCGGAAATCGCTGTCAAAGATCCCTTCGCGTCTCCCAGGATCGAGAACGACACACCAAAGACAAAAACGGATCCCGCGCCGGCAACCCCCGACACCGATTGGGCCAGACTCCTTGAAGGTGCCCCTGTTTTGCGAAGCGAAACTCCCGCTCCGCCGAGCGCTTTCAAGCCGACGAATGCCCCGCCAACCACCGCGCCGGCGACGCCCACCCAGACCGTCGTTCCGCCGATCACTCGAACCCCGGCCGATTCGGCAACCCCCCGCACCGATGCCAAATCCCCGGCAACGCAACCGGCTGGAACCGTGACGCATGTCATCCAGGCAGGGGAAACGCTTTCTTCGATCTCCAAACGATATTACGGCGTTGAAACGCTCTGGTCGCTGATCGCCAAGGCCAACCCGTCGATCAACCCCGATCGAGTTCGCGCGGGTCAATCGCTGACAATTCCTCCCCTCGCGTCGGCACCGTCAAGTGCATCCTCCAAGTCCAACGAGAACGACCGTGCATTTGACTCCGCCCGACAATATGCCGTGCAGCCCGGAGAAAGCCTCTACAAAATTTCCGTCAAGCTTTGGGGCGATGCCAGGCACGTCGATGCGCTTTACGAACTGAACAAAAGCAAGATCGGCAGCGATCCCGCCCGCGTCAAAGCAGGCATGATTCTGAACCTTCCTCAAGCGCCGTCAGCTTCGGCTTCACGATAACGACCACCGCCCGGATTTGGCGGGGAAGACTGAAACGATTGAAACGAAGCAGGCCGGAGACCAGAGCAGATCACCGGCTGAGGCTCGTTCTTGTACGGATCGTCAGTCGCAGAGTCTCAAGGCGCGCGAAGGTGCAAATTTTTTGCAAATAAAAATTTATGAACGGTGCATAGATCCGCGCGGAGATTCAAGACACATTATTCGTTCGAGAATTTTTGAGTTGATTTACTTGTTGCTCAAATGAATCACAGATTTCGGTGATCGAAACCCTTCAACACAATCGAGGCTGCGAGACTCAGCATCACCGAACCTGCAAAAAGCCATACACCGACGCGAAGATCGATTGTCGAGCCGCCGGGCAAGCCTTTCACCGCCAGCACCAGCATCGCGAGAATCAGCACATCCAACATGCTGAACTTCCCGCCTTGATGGGCAAACTTCAGCGCCCATCCACCTGATTCCTCGCCGGCGATGCGGGCGGTGGCGAGGCTCAACAGGGCGAGTTTGAGCGCGGGAAAGCAGACACTGAACGAAAACAGGAGTGTGGCGATTCCGATATCGCCTAGCAGGTAAAGTCGCTGGATTCCGCCAAGCAACGAGTAGGTGGTGGGGCGAATCGCGTCGGGCTGAAGCAGCTTGACCCACGTGTCGAACTTGCCGAACGCCGGTTGGATCGTCATCGCCGGCGCTGTCAAACCCGCGCCCAGCAAAATGGCGGCGATCAGCAGCATGGCCTGGATGCTCAACAGGCGCTTGTTCATCGCCGGCTCACGAGGTCGATCAGTTCGGGCAACGTGATTCGGGCATCGATCGCCTGAATTTCCAGGCGCGCTATGGATGTGCCGGCGTGTTGGGTCAAGGAGTTTACGCCGGGCGCGAGTGTGTCCAGGTGCACGTCGATCATTCCCGCGAGATCGTCGCCGGTGAGATCGTCATCATAGATGGAAAGCCGAACCGTCGTTCCCGCCTCGACGCGCACGATGGGCATGCGGATGGCGGATTCGAGATCGATCTTGCGCGTTTTGACCAGTTCAAAAACATCCGCCGAGAGCAAGTCCCACTTGGCGATGAGCGTATCGGCGCGTTTGTCTGACGTGTAGATGGTGTTTTCTTTCCATGATATTGAAAATTTGATGTCCGGTCCCGATCCACCGGTATCCCACGGCTCGCCATCAAGACGCTTGGCATTCAATTCGATCAGGCGCACCCACAGATAGTAATCGTGCCCCAGCAGAAGCGTTGCCGGCACGGTCGCCGGCGGGGGCGCGATCGTCGCATCCGTCGGGCGTGCATCATGGCGCACCAGCGTATAGGTGCCCCACGCCGCCGCGCCGACAACGGCCAGGATCGCAATCGACCAGATATAGGGAATGATCTTTCGCACGAGAAGCATCTTACCACGCAATTTTTGCGGTGTGTCTGTCCGGTTTGATTGCAACGTGAAGGAGGCCAAGATCCTTTCGTGACGCTCGAATCGCTGCGGCGGTTCGGTTGATTTTACTGATGCAAAGAAGGATCTGAGCATGGGATGTTTCAAAGGATTGAACGCGATGCCGATTGCCGCATTGCTATCGAGCGGCACCATGGCATCGGCGGCGCCGTTGGTGGAAATCAGCATGGCTTACGCGGTCAATAACGGCGGGCTATTTGGAACCATCGGCTTCGTTCAAAGGCCCGCCGTCGCCACGGGCAACGGCGAGCGCGATGATCGATAGAAGGCACCGCATTAACGCAACAAGTCGCAATGGTGGCGTTTCATGAGCGCGCGTTGTGATTGATTTATCGGCGCGCTCAAATGCAATTGATTGGAACGAGTCGACCCTTTCGTCTGGGATCAAGCTTCAGATCATTTGAGAGGCGGACTGAGCGGGCGAGTCTGCGACCGTGTCGCTTTCGACAATCCTTGTTTAATCCACCGTCGTTCCCACCGGTTGCTGCTTGCCGATTGGGTTCCCCGTGCCCTTGATCGCGAGCATGCGTTCGAGCGCCACCGTCGCCCATTGGCGCGTATGGGAATCCACTTTGATCTCGTTGACAACATTCCCTTCCACCAGATTCTCCAGCACCCAGCAGAGGTGCGGCAGATCGATGCGATACATCGTGGTGCAGAGACATTGGCAATCGCTGAGCACGACGATTTTCTGATCCGGATGCTGGTGAGCGAGGCGATTGATGAGATGCACCTCGGTGCCCACCGCCCACTGGCTTCCCGGTGGGGCGGCCTCGATCTGCTTGACGATGTAAGCGGTGCTGCCGGCCATGTCGGCTTTTTGGACGACCTCCCAGCGGCATTCGGGGTGGACGATGACTTTGATGTTCGGATACTTCTGCCGCGCCTGATCGACATGCTCGGGCCGGAAAAGCTGATGCACGGAGCAGTGACCTTTCCAAAGGACGAACTCCGCATCGCGAACCTGTTCGGGCGCATTGCCTCCGAGGTCTTTGGTGGGATCCCAGACGATCATTTTGTCCAAACTGTATCCCATCGCGTAAGCGGTGTTGCGGCCGAGGTGTTGATCAGGGAAGAAGAGAATTTTCTTCTTCCGCAAAGTTGCGGAAGGATCAACGCTTGAGGATGAAGCAGCATTCACGCTTAGATTAGATTCATCGTTTTGCCTGTTGCCTTCGTTCTTGCTGAATGCCCACTCGAGCACATTGCGGCAGTTCGAACTCGTGCAGACCGCGCCGCCGTGCTCGCCGACGAAGGCTTTGATGGCGGCGGAGCTGTTCATGTAGGTGACGGGGACGATCGTTTGATCGGGGCAGGTTTCTTGAAGCTGCTCCCAGCATTCGAGCGTCTGATCGAGATTCGCCATGTCGGCCATCGAGCAACCGGCGCCGAGATCGGGCAGAATGACGTGGACCGATTCGTCGGTGAGAATATCGGCGGACTCGGCCATGAAATGCACGCCGCAGAACACGACGAACTGCGCGCCCTTCTGATCTGCGGCGCGACGCGAAAGCTCGAAGCTGTCGCCGGTGAAATCCGCGAAGTCGATGATCGGATCCTGCTGATAATGATGGCCAAGAATCACCAATTTCGTGCCCAGCGTCTCCTTGGCCGAGGCGATGCGGACGCGCAATTCGGGCTCGGACAGCTCGCGATAGATCGGCGGAAGGGGTTGTTGCCAGACTTTAGTCATGTCATCGAGCCTGCATCTTTTAGATGCGTTGTGAGACGACGAGCGTGACGAAGATTCCAGATTCGTCCGTGCCCGTTCGCTTGCAGCCGTCAAGTGATAGTATGTTGACTGACTCGCGAATTCACCTGTAAGGTCCGAGAAAAATGCCCGATGATGCGTCGCTCATTCTGGATCGCCTCGATGCAACCACGCGTGCCTTCACGCGCGGCCCCTTCGTGCTGCAGCATGATTTGGCAATGCTCCAAAGCGTCCTTCGCGCCGGCGCGCCCGAAGCGACTATATTTTATGCCGCCCGGATTCTTGAAACCCTCACCGCTGAGGCGATGAGCCGCGTGGGGTTGACGCCTTCGGCCTCGGTGTTAAGCAATCTCGATCAATTGCAGCAGTTCAGTTTGATTCCGGCGACGTCGCGCTATTGGGCGCATGCGCTTAGACGAATGGGCAACGATGTGCGGCACCTGCTGCGGGCGGTGAGTGAGATCGAGGCGCGGCAATCGGTGCTGCTGGTGGAGCGGTGGATCGAGTGGTTTTTTTGTCGATATCGCGTCGGGCCGCTCGCCGGGGCAATTACGCTTGATGGCCGGCCAATCTTCGAGGAGATCGACAGGAATCTGCGCGATCTGATGCACGCCTGCGACAGCGGGACATTCTTCACGCGCTCGGCCGAGCAACTCTCGCCGGCGGCGATCGACGCGCTGCTCGACACGCCCAGCGTGCCGGCGGTGATCGGCGAAATGTTGCTGGACCGTGGACGCGGCGAACCGGCGCTGCACATTATCGATGCGGCGCTCGAGCGTTTCCCCGTCGATGCTCGATTGCTTCAATTGCGCGCGCTCTGCCTGAGCCGTCAGTCTGATCCGGAATGTTTGAAAACGGCACGGGAGATTCTTGAGCCTCTCTACGACCGTCACCGCCAGGATCCGGAAATCGCGGGGATTTTGGCGGGCGTATATAAGCGACTTGCCAGAAACGATCCGCAAACATGGATGAGTAAATCGCATCGCACTTATCTAGCTGGCTGGAAAGAATCGCGTCAGTCCAACACCTACCTCGGCATCAACGCCGCCACCACCGCGCTGTGGCTCGGTCGCAACGCCGATGCAATCGCGCTCGCGCGGGCGGTGGAGGATGTCCTGCTTGGCAGGCTGAAGGCGCTTAAGCCGTATATCCCCGGGGCGATGCAAGCCATGTCGATCTGGGATCGCATGACGCTCGCCGAAGCGATGTTGATTCGTGGGGATCTCGATTCCGCTTGCGCGACCTATCAATCGGCATCACGCGATCACGCGTCGGAGTTGGAGAACATCGCGGTGGCTCGAAAGCAGGCTGAAAGCATCTTGCGTGTGCTTCGGCCGGAAATGGATTGCGCGGCGTGGTGGACGGGCCAGGCGTCAACGTAACCGTTGCGCGTTCGGCCAATGCGGCTAACTTGCGATCCATTCTGCATCTTCCCGCACGCTCCGATTGTTTACCCAGTCATTCAGGATATTGATAAGCTTCGGTTGAATTTCCGCGCCCTTTCACTATACCAGCGTGCGTATGGCGACTTCTGCTTCATCGTCTCCAGATCGCCTGCCGGTGGGTGTGATCGGCTGCGGTCGGATGGGACGCCTGCACGCCCGCGTGTTTTCCGAGATGCCCGGCGTGCGGCTCATGGGCGTCTTCGACGCCGATGCGGAGGCCGCCCAATCCACCGCCGAGCAGCATGGCGGGCAGGCCTATGCGTCAGTCGACGCACTTCTGCAAGACGTCGCCGCCGCGTGCATCGCCACGCCGACGCCTTTTCATGCTGACGTCGCGCTTCAGTGCATTGCGCGAGGTGTGCCATGCCTCGTCGAAAAGCCCCTTGCCAGAGATGTCGCCGAGTGCCAGGCGATCGTCGATGCCTCCCGAGCGGCTGGCGTTGCGGTTCAAGTGGGGCATATCGAGCGCTTCAATCCCGTGGTCCGGGCGATGTCGCGCCTGGAGATTCAGCCGCGCTTCATCGAAGTGACCCGCATCAGCCCGCTGACGTTCCGCAGCATTGATGTGGGCGTCGTGCTGGACATGATGATCCACGATATCGACATCGTGCTGAAGCTGGCCGCTTCCCCCGCCGTTGCGATTGATGCGACGGGCGTCAGCGTGATCGGCGATGTCGAGGACGTGTGCAACGCTCGGATTCGCTTTGGCGGTTGAGGGTTTTTTCGTCGGATGCGTACGTCTCTCTGGACTATCAAAAGCGATACGGTATCGTCGCCCGGCGCTCCGGAAACCTTCAGGCGATTCGCGACGCAGTCGGCAAAATCAAATCCGGAGAAATCACCGACCTGTCCGACCTGAACTACACAGAACTGGTGAATATTGAAGAATTGGCCATCGACGATACCGAGCCCCTGCGAGCCCAGCTTGACGCATTTGTGACGTGCGTCCGAAACGCTACAACGCCGATCGTGACTGCCGAGGACGGACTGGCTGCGGTGGAACTGGCGACGCGAATCGTCGAAGCATGCGGCAGGCAAAAGATTTGAAGTTTGCGTTCTCATCAGATTCATAACCTTAAAAACCAACCGTGTTCAACCGACGGACCCACACTGGACTGATCTCATGACGTTTAATCTCTTTCGTGCGGCGCTTTCCTGTTTCGTTGTGTTCCTCGTCGCCGGCAATTCGCTGGGACAGACGTCGGCAGAGTTGCTTCTTAAACCCTGGGAGAAAGAAGGCTTGATCGAAGGCGAGACAAGCGCTTTTTTCGAGAATAACGCCCACGTTCAGGACGAGGACGCGGCGGATATTCAACTCTCGCTTTATGAGAGTTTTGGTCGCCTGCGCGTCGCTCCGGGCGAAATCGCGAGTCCGCGCCTGGGATACGACGTGCTCTATCTCGACATCGATTCCGAGAACGACATCGTTCCCGATCAGCTCGTCGATGCCTCACTGGCGGTGGGCTTGGCCGTCGGGCAATTTGATGGCTGGATTGCCGGGCTGACACTGGGCGTGGGTTATGCCGGCGATACGCCGTTTGGCGAGGGGGACGCGTGGTATGGCAAGGGGACGTTTGTGATCGGCAAGGAGCTGGCCAACGATCAGGCGCTGGGTTTCGTCGTGGACTATGACGGCAATCGTTCGATCTATCCTGACATTCCTCTTCCGGGATTTTTCTACAGCTTCCGACTCGATTCGAAGATTCGCGCAACGATCGGATTGCCGATTTGCTCGATCAACTGGACCCCGACCGAGCAATTCAGTGTGGACCTGACTTTTGTCTTAATTGACCTCTTCAACGTGCGGGCGGAGTATAAATTGACGAAATCGTTCAGTATTTATGGACTGTTTGAGCGACGCAATGAAGCCTTCCACACCGACGACCTCGGCGGGACCAACCGCCTGCTTTTTGAGCAACAGCGGGCCGAAGCGGGCGTCAAATTTTATCCGATCGAAAAGATAAGTATCGTGGCGGCGGGGGGATACGCATTCGATCAGTCGTTCCGAAGCGGCTTCGATTCCCGTGAAACAGACGAGGTGGCCAATCTCAGCGACGAGCCCTATGTCCGATTTGCCATCGGGATCAACTATTGAGTGCTGGAATTGGAGCGATTCGGGAGAAATTGCACGCCGATCGCGTTGTGTATTCGTCCATTGCATCTTGATTTAGCGTGTCGCACATTGGAGAATGAGCGTTATGTGCCCTAGGTAGTGATTGCGAACCGATGCCGCTGAATATGCGCAGCACGCGGTCCGCGGGAGTATACTCGTGCTGAGCCTTGGCGAGGCTCGGTGCCAGGAGTTCAACATGTCCACATTAGTGATGTGTCCGCAGTGTGGGGGAATTCTTGCAGGCTCCGCGGATGAAATGTCCGGAGGGCGGCGTTGCAGTTGCAGCGGAACGTCCAAAGGCGTGGCGGTGGCCGAATCGCCTGCAACCTCTTCATCTTCAACAACAGCGTCCCGCAAAGTATGCGTTCAGTGTGCCAAGGATGTCACCACCGCCAAGCGGATGAAAGATTCCAAAGGAAAGTATTGGTGCATCGAGTGCGGCAAGGCGGATCAAGCTAAAAAAGGGACGACTGCTTCTTCTTCGAGCGGCGCGGTTTGCCCCGACTGCCTCCAGTCTTTTCCGCCGGTGCAGCTCATCAAGAAAGACAGCAAATACCTCTGCCAGGGCTGCCTGACGATTCGCCTTCGTCGCGACCAGGAAAAAGCCGGCTCTTTGCTCGGTCGCCTGAAAGAAAAGCTAACCGGCGGAGGCGATGGTGGCGGCTCTGATGCAAAACGCACCCGTATTCTGGCGCTCATCATCGTCTTGCTTGGTATTGTGGCGGCGTACACTTATCTTGCCCCTTGAAGTGGACTGTCTGAATGGATCGAGATCGATTCTTCCCGGGCGTCGAATTATCCCGATCATGCCGGCGTAAATGCGCTTCGTGCAGCGCGGGGATCCCTCCTCAAACGCGTTCTTCTATCCATTCGCACAGCGAGTGATACAGAATTTTATGGGCTTCCTGAACGCGCGCCGTGACCGAGGACGGCACGATGAGTTCGATATCACACAGACCGCGGGCCTTTCCCCCATCGCGTCCCAGGAAAGCCGCCGTCGTCACCTTCTGCGCATTCGCCGATTCGATCGCGCGAAGGATATTGACGCTGTTCCCGCTCGTCGTGATGGCGATGAAAATGTCCCCTTCGTTGCCGAACGCTTCAATCTGTCGCGAAAAAATATGATCGAATCCGAAATCGTTACCAGCACAGGTGACGACGGTCGGATCCACCAACGCCATCGCCGCCAGCGCGCGGCGCGTTTTCTGGAAGCGGACA
>Ga0163154_10010634_pt1 | contig 10176 bp, 3 predicted proteins | sample OliLakLV19MP9P1_FD_148649 | JGI IMG/M metagenome (GOLD analysis project Ga0163154, IMG submission 148649) | Freshwater microbial mat bacterial communities from Lake Vanda, McMurdo Dry Valleys, Antarctica - Oligotrophic Lake LV.19.MP9.P1 | ecosystem: Environmental > Aquatic > Freshwater > Lake >...
TGATGAGAGGCTACATTCAGAAACCAAAGCCGCTCTCAATGCCAAAAAACAAAAAGCATCGTGAGGCAGTAGAATTATATTATGCCCTTCAGGAGTACGACGCTTTTCTCGATGAGCTTAAGTCGCGTTACGAAACAATAACCTTCGGGACGCTGACGAGCGAGGAATCGCTCATAGAGCGGATTAGATCTACTTTCCAATTCAAGACTGGGCGTGGGCTGCGAGATTTATACAAGTTAACAGGTAAATTCGCTGGCGTGCGAGAAGAGAATGTTATCCCCATATACAAAGGTATTTGGTACATGCCGGATGATTTGCGCTATGTTGTCGGGGACACCTACGGAATGAATTCCGTTCAAGCACGAGCACATCGTGTAAGACGCTTTGCGGTGTATCAGGGGGCAGAGAAATTTGACGTACGCCCTATGCTGAATGCGATGAGTGTCAAGTTTGTGCGCCTCAAGCAATATACAGTCTATCCCTATTATTTCCACCTGATCGATCTTTATATCGACAATGTTCTCACCCATCAAAGACGTATGATGAGGATCGAATCCAATGAAGACAGTTCTGGGGACGAATCCGCGTAAATACAAGGCGCTGCCTTGCAGCAGCGCCGCATCGCTGCGCGATGCCGACCAACCCCGCCGCAATGCAACCGTCGTAGACGGGCGCATTGGAGACTGCCGACGGTGTATTCAGTGAAGCTGAAATCATCGGCGGGGTTGGGCGCAAGCTAAAAGCTTGCCACCTCATGCGCCAGTGGGGGCTAATGTACGCCACTCCGTGGCGCACCCAGACAGCATCCGTGGGTGCTGTCTGGTATGTGGGCGGGTACATACCCGCCCACCGAACGTGCTTCGCGCGTTCGTGCCCGCGACAGAAACATTACGCCCTTGAAGTCGAATTTCGATATACAATAAAGTTTCTCTTTGTTTTCCCAATGTTTCAAAAGATGCTGAACAACCACTCAGTAAAATGTCATAGGTCTATAGTTCCCTTTTCGACATCGGTACGTTAGAATTGACAAACTATCTAAGCGTAGTGGTAATGCAAATACCACTCTAATTTATGATGATCCCCTCTGCTTGAGGACTTGCCTTTGAAACCGGATGTAAAAACTGTCGTAACGTCATTGACCCCAAAGTTTGAAGGGGAATATGCACGTCGCTTCGATCAACTTTGCAAAGCATTGAATAGACGCGACCCTACGGGTAGGGACGAGACACTTCGTGCGGCACGCATCAGCAGCGAGGTGGCGTGGGCAAGCGAAATGACCATGAATCGCGTCGAGAGTCAGCGGTACCTTACTGCTGTGTTGATTTTATCTGACCTACTCAACTTACGTTGGGAGTTGGATTATTCACCGACAGGGTTAGAGTTGGTTGCGCCTCCTTTCCCAGATGCACGCGGATTAACAACTGAAGGCATACAAAAACTTAAATCAGATCTGCGTAATGAATTGGCTCCGGCAGTTCGCAAACAGCTAGAACATCCAGCAACTGTCGATTTTATCCGTCGGATGGAGCAACCGCACCAGCAAGCAAAACATCAATCCATTCGGTTACTTATCGCCGATGGAACCGAATTGGTAAATCGATTGCAAAATGTAGTTGCTTTGACTGAGGCTGAGCAAGAAAACGCTCTTTCTGTAGCCGTCCGTCCTTACCTGCAATTGGTGAATAGTGAGCAGCGCGATCAGTTTACAGGCATTCGACTTGGGGATGTGTGGCGCTACTTCCGTCATACTTGGTCAATCCCTAGTATGAGCATTCCGGGAAGGCAACTACTCTATCTTGTCCGCGATGCTGCACATCCGAATCATTCTGTCATGGGCATAGCAGCACTCAGTAATGCTGCTATGCAATTGGGCGTGCGTGATGTGTATATCGGTTGGACAACAGCAAATTTTAGAGGACATTTTTTGGATGTCATACAGCGGCAAGATTTGTCCACTTGCTCATATTTAATTGATATCTTGGAACGATATATAGAAACGGGTATTGAAGAGATTGATTGGCAAGGATTGGTTGAACCTCATGAAGTTATAGAGCCCTCCGAAACGGTAGTCAATCGCCTTCGCACGCAGGTATCTATTTTTGCCAAAGAACGTCAATCAGAACTGAAGAGATCGAACAGTGACATTAATGGTGATCTTGGCGAAATCGAAGAAGAGATATTCGAGTTGGCGGATGTTGAAGATGAGGCGCTTCAACCCGACGTAAGTAAGGAAATTCTCGCGCTCGACGAAAAAGGTTATGAGGCGAAAATAGGTGATGCTAGACGTCAGCTCATTTTCAAAAAACGTGCGTTTGAGCTAAGTCGGCTACTTTCGGCACGCCTCGTTTTTCAAAGCCTCCGTCGCACGCCGAATCTGTTAGATGCGATAGACGTAATGCTCAATCGAGATGAGTTCTTGGTTGCAGTCAACAGCGCTTTGGTTGCCCACAAAAAGCGGCGCATAGGAACCAACATGCTGGAAATAACGACGTGTGGCGCTATCCCGCCCTACAATGAGATTCTTGGCGGTAAACTAGTGGCTCTACTTATGCTTAGCCCACAAATCATAGCTGATTATCACCGCCGCTACGGTGATAGACCAAGTCTCATCGCATCTCAACTGCGTAACCTACCCGTCATTCGTTCCTCTGAATTGGTCTATCTAGGTACCACCAGCTTATATGGGTTAGGCAGTAGTCAGTACAATCGCCTCCGACTGCCTGCAGGACTGTTGCATCCCGATCAACCGGAATTACGATACCGTGAAATTGGACACACAAGCGGTTTTGGAACGGTGCAGTTTTCATCGGACACGAGCCGCGCACTCGCAAAAATGGACGAATATCTATATGGCTTCCAAGATGTTAATCACATTTTTGGTGAGGGGTTCAGTCCAAAACTACGTAAGATTCGGGCAGGATTGTCTAATCTAGGTTTTGACTCCGATGTGATCCTGCGTCACAACCAACCGCGCATACTTTACGCTATTGAATTGTGTACGGAAGCAAGGGCTTTTCTGCTTGGCGAGCCCACAGTACTTCCAGAATACATCGCAAACCCATCTAACACAGAAGAAGCTACGGAATGTATAGCACAATTTTGGCGCCAACGATGGCTTCACAGTCGAATTCAAAAGCCTTCTGTGCTAAACGCTTTGCGAGATTACCAATGGCAAAGTATTCAACATCGCATGATAACTGGTGAAATTCACGTAAAACCTATGATGCAAACACAGGTCAAGGATATGGTCGCTGTAAAAATCCCCGATCCTCGCGTTGCCGGCGTCTCTGTTGAGTTCTTGCAGAAGCTCTATCGTGATACAAGTGCCTATTCAGACAGATTACAACGTGATCAACGCGAAGCTATCCACATTACTACAAGGTTGGAAGGATATGTACTTTCAAAATTGGAAGCGGGTTACTCTATTATCCTCACGGGTAATGCCGGTGACGGGAAAACTCACATTTTGACAGGGTTGCTTGATGCCATCGCTTATACAGGCGCGCGGGTAATCCTTGACGCATCTGCTGTCAAATCCAGACAAATAATCCAAGAGTGGCAGAATGCATTACAAGCGGGTGTGCCATTTTGCATGGCTACGAATGAATGGCCACTTTACACACTTATTCGAGAATTCAGTAACGAACTGCCAATTTTGGAGCATGTCCAACAACAGCTTGATCAACAACTTATCTATGATGAAATTCACTCAGTTCTTGCCATTGATGACTCTCGATTAATCGTTATAGATCTTGGTAAACGAAATCATTTGCAAAATGAATTTTTTGGTGCTGCATTAGAGGCGATGCTCCGTGAAGCGTTATACGAGCAATGTCCGAGATGTCCAGTGTTCAACTATTGCGATACAACTCGCAATCGTCACCTCTTGAGAAACGAGCAAATCGCGGCACGGTTAAGCGAACTGATTTCACGTATTGCTGTGATGGGATATCACGTTACAGTTCGCGAACTTCTCGCTATGATTTCCTATATTATTTTTGGTGGGCGGACTTGCAGAGCACTAGCGCGTTACAGCGGAAAACGAAATGGACTCTACTCGGATCAATTATTTGATCCGAATGCTCACGGTGAAATATTCGACTTACTCCGCAAGTATATGGATCCCGCGATGATAAGTCATCCGATGTGGGACTCACGCTTGTACTACAACGACCACACATCATCAGATTGGGTAGATTCAACCGTTATTGAAACCATTTACAGCGATAAGCGTGTTGAATTCGAAGAGCGCGAAAAAAAGTTTAACCATATGAAAAGACGGTTCTACTTTGAACATGTCGATGGCAATGAAGTTCTTGAGATGCTCCCAGAAGACGAGAATATCTTTTTGCGCTGGGTTGATCCGAACAACGACGATTTGGATGCCGTATTGGACGATGTGCTGGAAGCAGTGAATATGTTCTTCTGTCCGGTTCTCGAGCCATCCAAGATGCGGGATCGCTTATTCATTTGGACTTCCCATCATTTTGACGAGCGTGTGCCGAAAGCTTTTTTGTGTGTTCAGACAGTAGAGCGCCGCGCTGGAGAAGTCACTGTTCAGCGCCCTCAACTTGCATCTCATCTACGCGAAGCATTTGACTATTATCCAGATCACATTCGATTAACTGTCTACCCAAGACAGGAAAATGCGCCTTACCTGAAGATTGATTACGCACTTTTCAAAACACTGCGTGATGTGAAACGTGGATTGCCTCCAATGCTTGTTCCAGAGGAGTTGTCAGTACGACTGTATCAGTTTATGAATGCTGTTCATGCTATAAGTGCACCCAATACACGCAATCGTCAAGAAACTCTTAGCTACATCATCGGTTCAAATACCGTGCTAGAAACTTCAATACGGCGCGGAAAGCATGTAGTCATCAATAAACAGCAGCGTTCGGAGTAATTAATGAAAACTTCGCTCTTCCGCCGTCACATCAACGCACACTGGATTGGTTTCGATCCAGATGAGATGGAAGCAGCCCACATCGCAAATGGTCTGTTTCTTGAAATCACGGGCGAACAATATACGGCAGAAGATACAAACCGCCTCGCCGTAATTGCTGACAAACGTGGTCCCGTGAAGGGTCATGAGAATACTACATTGTTAGACGAGTTATCCCCTTTACAAGGAGTAAGTGAAGGAGATCTTGCTTTGCTGCGTGCACATATTCGCCAACATGTCGGAGCTGATGGCGCGCTGTTCGATCAGCAAATTGGCGTTGGTTGTGCTTATTCAGCAGCAAGTGCAAGATTGGTCGTGAATGATCGTCACAATGATGGATGGTCAGGAAATTTTATTGGCAAGTTACTGAGGATCGACTTTGGTTGGGGGGAATCCCCCATTTTATCCAAATTAGGGGATGCTCTAATTGATGAAACTGATCCATTGAGTGCAATGCTAATGCCTTTTTTAGCATCGGAGAAAACATCTTTCGACCAAAATTATAACGATTTAACTGATGATCACTTTGAAAGCTTAGTTCGACAACACGAAGAGATGCACTCGTTACGAGGGGCATTAGACACATTTGCAGCATACTATCCAACCTATCTGAGTAAACAAAGATTTGCTCGTCTTCTTGTCATCCTCACTTCTGGAACATTGTTGCGATACATTGCGACACTTGCCCAAAAGATAACTCTTAACGAACGCATTCCTTTTCTTGTTGATGCAAGTCAGAAATCTGGAACACGAACACGCTTCGCTAGCCAGTTGTCCTACATACGTTGTGTCGTTGTGCTGACTGAGTTTTATGAACGACTTGTTCAACAATATATCTTTGAACGGGCGGTTGAAGTAGGTGGTTCAGAACAAGTCACAATACATGCGGTAAGGAATGCGATTAAAGACGTAACCGATCAACTTGAAGAAGAATTGTTGAAGGATGAGAAGAAGCGTTACGTGCTTGATGAGCAGATAGGTGATTGGCGTGAGTTATTGCGTGATACAGCACATCACATTGTTGAAATGCTATTCGACAAGCAAGGTATTTTTGTGAGCGCATTCTTTCGGTCGGTAGGAATAAGAGCGGGCATGGTCGTACCCAGAGGACCTTATCCACGAAAGCATTTCGCGTTTCAGCCCGATACATTGACAGCACTCACAATGGCTTGCATTGCGCCAGATGCAGTGCCTATGACAATGAGAGAGTTCACCGACATTCTGTGGGAGCGCTTTGGTTTTCTCGTTGGTGGTGGCGCAGAAGATATCGAGATTTTACATCGTGCTGCTATCCGAGATGTGAATGAAGACGATCTTTATAGTAATTATCAGGCATTCACACAGTTAATGGTGTCGCTTGGCTTGGCACAACAACGCTCCGATGGCTTAGTTCTAGTTCATCCGGTAAAAAGATAAATCTCTATGTCAAATATTCAATCTAAGTTGACACCTCATCAACTCATTGCGATGAGCATGGCACGTAAAGTCGAAGAGGTCATTGATGATGTCGAACATGTCGGGCATTTCGGTATTTTGTCGACCACAGTAACAAGTTTTGATCCTTATAAATTAATCCAAGCACTTGGTGAACTGAACAATCGACGGAACAAACGCCGAGTCCGGCTGGCGTTAGCATTGAGTAAATCATATCCCGACCTTGAAAACGCAGCCGAAAGCGCTGGCTTTGTTGTTGAAGAAACTTTTGCATTAGATTTGCTCGCAGCTGGCCGATGGCGTAACGCTCCAGACCTTAACGACGTACCTGTGGCTGTTGCAACTGGAGAACAGTCCACGCTCCATACATTAGCGGCGTTCACACCTATCACGGGTACAGATGTTGCAAAAGAAATGTTGCTTTGGGCGGCTAAAGGGAACGGCATTTCGGTCAACGGGCAACAAGCTCAACTATTCGAAGCTTTGGCTGAGGATGATTTCGCGGAGTTACATAGTCCACTTAGCATTGCCCTATATCTCACAGAATTACTGATTAAATCTAACCCCCAAAGGGGACATGTTATTCCTGAAAAATTTCCAATAATTGGCTTACTACGGGATCCTGAAGTCTTTGGTGAACGCAACGTCAGAGACAGACTCAAAAGAAATCTTGAATTGTGTCGAAGAATCCGTTACTTCCCCAAAACAGAGCAGCGGAACCTTAAGAAAAAGCTGACCCAATTTCCTGAAGCTGAAGCTGCTGAACTTGCTCTTACGCTGGAGACAATAGAGGATTGGCAACGATATGCTTACGATCCTAACCGATTTGAACAGCTCACTTATGATAAGGTTGCTCAGCTGATTCAACTCAAACCTCCGAAGAAATCACGCGCAGAAATATCTGAAGTTAATCCTGAAGAAGTACCTGAAGTGTTACAGACGACAACTCCTGCACCGCCTCTTGAGCGCACTTTTGCCGAAGCCCTATTAGACACGAATGAAGTAGCGCGTGAGGAAATTGCACGTGCTGTGAGCGAAGCCATTGCTGTCGAAAGAACGATGGGGGAGGCGATTCCTGTACCTGTGCATACGCAGGATTTTGAGTTTGTTACGGATTTTCGCCCCGACGATAAGATGCTTGAGTTTGTTCACACCTTTTGCTCAGAAGAGAATTGGGGAGGAGTAATCGATACTGAGCATAGAACACTGCGTGCTGCTATTGATTTATACAGCCAAGAAGGACGAGGCACAACCATCAGCCCGTATAAAGCCGTTACGGTGGTCAAAGATGAGAGTACCCTCGCAGACCTTATCGAGCGTCTTGGGCGACAACTGGGCGACGGAAATATATTGATAGTCGCTTTCAATGACTATGAAAAAAGACGTAGAGATTTGCTTCCCTTTATCGATGGACTGGTACTTCAACCATTGGTCACAGTGGGCAGTACCTTAGAGCGTCGTATGCAGTTTCGGGAATATCTCGAATCTGCCAATAGATTGATGAGATTGCTGAAAGAAAATTTCGCTAGATTACATGCGGTAAGTGCAAAAGCTTTGCGAATCTGCGTTGCTTATGTTCTTGCTTTAGATACCGTTTTGGTGAGAGTGCAACTTGCCGATTCTATCGCCCATAAAGCAATACTCATGCCGCTACATCCACTCCATCTATGGAAGTACGTGCGTCTAGTTGAGATTTATGAGAACGGTGTCGGCGAAATGACCGCTCAGGATCGTGAGGCATTACTTATTGAGGCGGATAACGATCGGCACTTTCTCCATACCTTATTTGTCAGCGACGTGCTTACGGAGGAAAAACCGATCATTCTTCCGTTCGCTGGAGCTTTGAGTAGCCTTCCATGCTATGAAAATACATCTAACCACTACAGTGGGAATGATGGTGTCAGCAGTCTGTTCCACACCTTAGACCGTTTCTTGGCATTCTATCCACTTCTTGCTCGTCCATTGCGTATCACTGTTGTTGATATACCAAGTCTAAGTGAATTTTTAGCCCATGTCACACGCTTTTTAGCTAAACACCCTGTTGAACGCCTACAGGGGCTAGAAGTGCGTCTCTTCTTTACAGAAACGAGCTCGGCGCGAAATTACCTAGCCAGTTTATTGAGCGGCGAAAATGAGCGCGTCTACCAAGAGTTGATCTTCTTAAGACGTTTATCGTTACAGATTGAGTCTCGCTCGGTTGTTTTTAACGAAATTGTTGAAAGACATAGAAAACAACCGGCTCATGTAGTCGCTATGTTTGATCAATCTGAGCTAGAGGTTCGAGATTTTCAGCTAACGGAAATTTTCTTTGGAGAGTCGCCATTTTGTATCACTCGTGAATATCAATATGATGCTGTGATGGATGAGTTTCAAGTGATCCCTGTAAACGATGCACGCTTGTTTTCACATTACAATGATCTTGTCAACCATATGCGGCAGAATCTCACGAGCCATAGTATGGGGGTGATTGGACGAACTCAAGCCTTCCGAGATCAACTCGATGAATTACTATTACAGCGTTGCGCGCAATGGTTGTTTCTGGCCGATCGAGTGCTTCCCGCTGAAAATCGGTTGACCTCAGCACGAATTTATGCCAAACATGATGGACGGCGCGAAGTGCTGGTCTTAGCAAGTTCATCTGATCATTTTGCTCGTGAAATTGAGTTTCAGTTAAAACATCATTACAACCTCTATCCAGAACAGACACAAATACGCCAATTATTGCTTGAGTTTTCGCACATGATCAGTGATGGATTATTAGCCGTTATTCAATCCAGTGACGGTACGTTGATGGAAAATAAAACTCTTGGATTGATCGGATTGTTGATTACAGTTCGGCATTACATGGAGACCTTTCCTGACGCCATCGTTGTGGCAGTCGATAGTCAAGATGCACGACGTTGGTTGAGAATTACAGATACAACAGAAAAGCGGGGAGACCTGCTTGCCCTACGAAAAGAAGGTGACCAGTTCATTATCGAAGCCATTGAAGTAAAGACGTTTACCAGCGAAGAAGATGTATTGACGCGCCGGAACGGGATGGTACAAGGAAAAGCAATCGATCAGGTTGCAGCGCTCTATCAAGCTTTGAGACAGACCTTCCACGCACCGGATTCGCCATTGACCCCGCCCCGCCGTGAAGTTCTTCGTGATCTTTTCTATACGGAATGTCAGAATCGCCGCCATCAGCAAAATTTCCGCCAGCTCTGGTCTAATCTTCTCAAAATTGTCTTTGATACAGAAACAGGTGTACTTCCCGAGGTGACAGCACGGATCTATCGTATTGATCTTGCTCATACACGTTCCTCTGAACCGGAGATACTGCGCGGTTTACCCCACGGGCAATTGGAAGCAATCGAAATTGCGTATATCACATTAGGGCAGAAAGATGTGCAGCGCTTGATTGTCGAAGACGGAGGAATTGTTGATGGAATATCTGTATTGTCCAATGACACTCCTAACAACAAGATTGTTTTAGGAGAATACGAACGTGATATCGTAGATGATACGATAAATGTCCAATCATCTATACCGGCAGGTTCAAACTCTATTGGACTGGATCCGCAAGAATCTGATCGGACTACCATAAACTCAACTTGGCTTATGCAAATCGCGGTTCAATTTAAAAAAGCATGTCGTTCATATGGGATTGAAGTGGAGCGGATTGATCCTAGTGATGCGATTGTTGGACCGGCGATCGTACGTTTTCCGTTTGAGCTAGCACGCGGTATAAGAAAAGAGAAATTGGATCGAAGTCTTCAAGATATTGGCCGCGAAATGGCACTCAGTAGTCTTAT
>Ga0163154_10010635_pt1 | contig 10175 bp, 11 predicted proteins | sample OliLakLV19MP9P1_FD_148649 | JGI IMG/M metagenome (GOLD analysis project Ga0163154, IMG submission 148649) | Freshwater microbial mat bacterial communities from Lake Vanda, McMurdo Dry Valleys, Antarctica - Oligotrophic Lake LV.19.MP9.P1 | ecosystem: Environmental > Aquatic > Freshwater > Lake >...
AAGATGTTTTGGGTCATGGTGTGGTCTCCTAAATAATAAGCAACAACACTTTTTTCTAGTAGACCACACATTATCTAATTTGCGGTCATATAACCTTAGTGACAAAAATCACGGTTGTGTTTTAATCCTGACTGCCGTCTTATCTTCTCTGATGATAAATTGGTGGGGCAGACTCTGGATGAGTTTAGATAGTTGATTACAGCCATAAGTACCACTATCGAAATTCGTGTCAAGACGGTATAGCGCCTGCCCTAATGCGCCAAGATGTACCCATCCATCCTCTTTTGCACATTTATCAAAAGCGTTGCGTAATAGGTCTATGGCATCTTTGGGGTTTTTAGTGGTGGGATTCGGTGGGGGAGGAATTTGGGGTTGGGCGTTTTGCTTGGGCGAGATAATATCTTCGACAAAGAGAAATACATCACAGGCATTGACAAATGGTTTGGGGGTTTTCTTTTCTCCGATACCCATCACAAATAGCCCTTCATCACGTATTTTCATACAAAGCCCTGTAAAGTCACTATCGCTCGAAATAATGCAAAACCCATGAACAGTTTTATGTTGTAGAATATCCATCGCATCAATGACTAAATCAATATCGGTGGCATTTTTGCCATTGGCACTACGCCATTTGTGTATGCCCTCAATTGCATTTTCTTGCATGACTTGTTGCCAAGGGGCTAATTGGGGCAGTGACCAATCACCATAGACGCGACGACAAGTTATTTTTCCATAACGACTCACTTCCTCAATTACTTCTCTGATTAACTTGTAACTGGCATTATCGCCATCAATCAACAGTGCGAGATGGCGTTCTGTTTGTGGTTGCGTAGACATGAGTAGTCTCCCTAATTTATCTAATTGTACAAAGAATAGGTTAGATACTCATATTTTGATTGAGTGGTGGGTGGGTTAATTCACAGAAAACATACGGTGTGGCGCACGATGGTGGATATGGCGGTTGATATGCCTCAATAGAGGCTTCAAATACAGAGCTATTCATTATAATAAACTATAAGGTCGTTGATTCCCTTTAGCGTAGGCATGATCCCACACCCTGGTGCTTCCTGCTCCTGAAGAGCAGACGTTTAGTTTACATAGCTCGATTATTAAAGTATCTATTGAGGCATATAAACCATCATATTCACCATCATGTGCCACACTGTATATTTTCTGTGAATTAACACTCCAATCTTTCAAGCAAATCACAAATATCTATCATAAATTTATAGCAACTTTTCAGAAATGTCAAATACTAATATTGCATCGGGTTTATGGTTGAGGTAAATGGGGATGTTTTTGGCGGACAGTCGAGGGTTATATCGCTTGCCCGCCATTGTATAGATATTAGGCCTTGCCCAATTCGTCCACGCTAAAATCCATCGCTACGATATAACTTTCGTCAAAGAGGAGTGTTTTCATGGCGGGTGCTTCTTTGTGTTTTTCGCCTGCCAACACCTTTGCCTCTAAACCGTGATTCACCAGCACGTTCTCTAATTTATCTGCCAGTGGTTTGGGCATTTGCCCCACCAAATCGCCCCCACCTGTGAAGAGGTCTAAGAGGGGTTTTTCGACATTGATATATTGGGGCAAGTGTCGCCATAACCCAAAGGTGGAGCTATACGCTTGGAACACATCTATCATCAATCCGTTTACATCATCGGGTGTTCCCTTAAAAAATAAGCCTGTGGGGAGGCTATTGTATTCATACAGCAGGGGATGATTTTCGTCTGATAGCACCGCAATTTGCCGAAACATGCCCACGCTCACACGGTGTTCTTGTACCCCGATGGCGCGGACGATATAACGGGCTTTATCGCGCAAGCCACCGACTGCTTCATCAAAATAGGTGGTGGCGATAATAAATTGCAGTGTGTCTGGGACAGAATCCATCTGTGCTATCAGACATACGCCATAGCCATTGTCGGCATTAATCTCTGCGATGAGTTGGTCGAGTAAATTGGGCATTATTCATCTCTGAGCCGTTTTGCCAGCCAATCCACCAGTGGAAAATCAAGCGCCTGTGCATCTTCTATGATGCCATCCACATCAAACGGCAAGGCTTTGAGCGACACATCCACCACACCATCATCGGCAAAGGTGAATAATCCCCATTGGGCGTTGCCTGCCATATCTGCCGATGCGCCCACACTACCACAATTGACCACGCGCCATCCTCGAACTGTTTTATCCATCTGCCGATGAATATGTGCGCCAATGGCGAGTTTGCCTTCTCTATCGAGCAAAAAGTCTGCCACTTCTTCATCGGGTGTTTGGGGTGTAAGAAATGATTCATCATTCCCTGGTACGGCATGATAGCCAATCACCCAGCCAAACCCTTCGACATAATGTGAGACTTCTCTGCCAATGCGTTTGGCGATGAATTGATAATCATCCCACGAAATTTGAGAGAATCCCCAATTAAAAATCGTGTCAAATTCTTTGCGGATAGCAAGTTGTTGATTGAACTCGGCTTCATCGGTGGCGGGAGACAGTCTAAATCGTTCCCCTGTGACCAGATAGCGGTCGGTGTTGCCACCAATGACATGAAATTTGTCTTTGCCAAATGCCTCACGCCATGTCTGAATCGTGCGGACACATTCGGCGGGGCGTATGCCATGCGAGGCGAGGTCGCCCAAGCACCAGATGAGGTCGGGTTGATGCGCCTCTATATCGGCTTTAACCACCTCTAGCGCAGGTAAATTGCCATGAACATCAGAAAATACGGCTAGTTTCATTGGATAAAAATCCTTTCTGTTGGAATGTGGTTATTGTGGCACATTTTCGGTGGTGGCGCTATGATTGGGATAAGATCATTTGGAGATGGTTATGCCTTTATTACAATCGCTGACAATCAACGTAGCGCAAAAATCACCGACTACCTTTCCATATAGTGTGCCATTCATCGAAACCACCCAGCAGGTCAACTTTTCTGCGCCAATCACTTTTTTGGTGGGCGAAAATGGCAGTGGCAAATCCACATTTTTAGAAATGCTTGCCTGTGCGATAGGGTCGGTGACGGTGGGGTCAGAACCCGTTAGCACCGATAAATCCCTCGCGCCTATCCGTCAATTTGCCGATGCACATCTCAAATTGGTGTGGTCTAAGCGCACGAAAAAAGGTTTTTTTATGTGAGCAGAAGATTTTTTTGGATATGCCAAACGCATGACCCAAATCCAAGCCGAGATGCGCTCCGATTTAGCCGATGTAGATGAAGATTATAAGGGGCATCACACGCAATTTTTTGAATAATCCACACGCTTATTTAAGACATCTATTTGAGGATTAATCCCAAAACCCCCAATTACTAGGTGTATGTACATGACATATTTACTTATATAATAAATATACGTTTATTGTAATGTTTGGCGAATGAGGAGACTCTCTATGTTGAAAGTAAGATGTGAACGCCCCGATTGCGGTGGTGATGAAATGCGAGTTAGTGAGCGCAATGGGGTAGAGATAGATTATTGTGCGGTATGTCGTGGGGTATGGTTGGATAGGGGTGAACTGGATAAAGTTATTGAGCGTTCCGCCCAACCGCCCATAAGTGGGACACCACAGCAACCACCCCAGTACCAACAAACTGCGCCACCGCCTAAGAAACGGTATGAGGATGATGACGATGATGATTATCGTTATGGCGGGGAACGTAATAACGACCATGACAAGAAAAAGCGCAAATCGTCATGGCTAGGTGAATTGTTCGACTTTTAGGAAAATCAACATGGGTGTGTCTGTGAAGCATACCCATGTTTTATTTTTTTATGCTATACTCACATAAAATTTCCTTAAGATGAGATTGATAAATCATGTCCCACAACTTAAATTCTGGTGTTCCTCGCATTGAGTCATTACGAGTCAAAAATTATCGTGCCTTGCGTGATTTAGAAGTCAAATTTACCCCATTAACTGTGTTTTTAGGACCCAACGGCAGTGGCAAATCTACTATTTTTGATGTGTTTGCTTTTCTGTCTGAGTGTTTTACACAGGGGTTACGACATGCGTGGAATAAACGGAATCGGTTTGGTGAATTACGCAGTCGTGGGGCAACGGGACCGATTGAATTTGAAATTAAATATCGGGAAACCCGCGATTCATCACCCATTACCTATCATTTAGTTATTGATGAAACCCCATCAGGACCTGTTGTTGCCAAAGAAATTCTCTCATGGCGCAGAGGTAAAAAAGTTGGCGCACCATATCGGTTTTTAGATTTTGAAAACGGCAAAGGTCGTGTAATTAGTGGTGAAAATCCAGAAGAGGGAGATGCCCGTATAGAGGAAAATCTATCTTCTAGCGATGTTTTAGCAGTAAGCACCTTTGGACAATTGGCAAGGCATCCGCGTGTGAGTGCGCTCCGAAATTTTATTACAGGGTGGTATTTATCCTATATCAGCGCCGATAATACACGCGGTATACCCGAATCGGGACCACAAGAACATCTCTCTGCCACGGGTGATAACTTGCCCAACGTGATTCAATATCTCAAAGAACAACATCCTCAACTGCTTAGTAATATTTTATCAACTCTATCAGACCGTGTTCCACGACTAGAAAAAGTGGAAGCGGAGATGACCATAGATGGGCGTTTGGTGTTGCAAGTGAAAGATGCGCCATTTGATAAACCGATTATGGCAAAATATGCTTCTGATGGCACACTCAAAATGTTGGCTTATCTAACTGTGTTATATGACCCTACACCACCGTTATTTATTGGCATCGAAGAACCCGAAAATCAGCTACATCCCCGTTTGCTAGAAGGGTTAGCAGAAGAATGTCGTGGTGCATCTGCCAAGACGCAACTCATGGTCACGACCCATTCGCCATTTTTTGTGAATGGATTACTGCCAAGTGAGTTATGGGTTTTTTATCGGGATGATGACGGTTATACCCAAGCCATTCGTGCTTCTGAGATGGAGAGAATTCAGATATTTATAGATGAAGGAGCAAAATTAGGGGATTTATGGATGGAAGGACATTTTGAGGCTGGCGACCCATTAACCAACTCGGGTAAGCCCAAACGCAAACGTAGGGGTTAGATAATATGATATCTTTAGAGTTTTTTGTTGAAGAACAATCTATGGAAATAGCACTCAGTCATCTTGTTCCAAGCATTTTAGGTGCTAAAGATGTTTTGTTGAATAAAGATTATGGTATGGAAGTTTTTAATTTGAACGGAAAAATGGCATTACTTAAAAATCTCCCCAATCGCCTGAGAGCCTATCACCGTTTTATGCAACACGACCAATACTTATTTATTCTGATAGACCGCGATGACGATAATTGTAAAGAACTCAAGCAACAATTAGAGATTATTGCCAAAGAAGCATTGCTCCCAACACGTACTGTTAGTCCAAATTCTTTTCAGGTTGTTAATCGTATCGTCATCGAAGAACTAGAGGCATGGTATTTTGGTGATGTGAATGCGATTAAAAAAGCCTATCCGCGCTATAACCCTAAGAATCCTGCTAAATATAGAAACCCAGACGAAATTAGTGGTGGTACATGGGAAGCATTGGGTCGGGAATTGGCTTACTATCATAGGGGAGAAATATTAGAAAAAACGCGTGCCGCTAGGGAAATTGCTCCTCACATGAACCCGACCATTAACCAATCAAGAAGTTTTCAGGTATTTCGGGATGCCCTATTAGCCTTGTTTCCCTAACCGTCCCAAAATTTCATCCACCGCCTGTTTTGCCTCAACATTGATGTTATACATCGTGCCTTTGCCCTGATAAAACGTCCCCACCTCATATAATCCTGTTTGCCCCGCCACTTGCCGTTTGCCTGTGGGGATATTTTTTGGGTCTTGTCCTTCACGCAGTAGCCAATCGGCTTTATCACGCGGGGCATCCAGTTTGAGATAGTCGTGCAATACGGCGTTATACCCTGTTCCCATGATGACTACATCCACCGCCACACGCTTATTGTCCGCTAAAATCACACTATCGCTCTCAAAACGTAGTGGTGCTGGCACGCATGTCACCCATCCGCGTTTGACGGCGGTGATGAGTTCATGTCCGCGTGTGCCACCCGCGGCGGAACTTTCACCACCAGTCGGTGGTGTGCGGATGCCGATTTTATCCAGATTTCCAAATTTTAGCGATTCGATGTGCTTTATCAACCGCGCCCCAAACCGTGTGGGCAATTTTTCTGCAAGTATCGTCCATGCGTGCTTGGGCAACCCATACGGATAACGCGGACGCAATATCACCCCTGCCCGTTGTGAGAGATAAACCGCCTCACATCCGCGCTTGCGACCCAATTCGCTGGCAATATCCACGCCACTGGGTCCATTACCCACCACCATCACCCGTTTGCCGATGAATGGCGCATGTCCCAGATATTTGTGGGCATGGATAATGCGCCCTGTGAAAGATTCCATCCCATCTATATAAGGCATGATGGGCGCGTTAAACCGCCCACTGGCACAAATGACACACGGATACCATGCGCTTCCCTCACTACTCATCACGCGCCAACCATCACCCTCTTTGCACACATCTTTTATGGTCACACCAAGCCGAATATTTAACCCAAAGTCGCAGACATATTTCACCAGATAAGCGTGATATTGCTTGCCACTAGGGAAAATGCCATAGGACAGGGGGAATCTTCGCTCTGGCATGTGCGAGAAAAAACGCGATGTATTGAGTTTGAGCGATGGATACAAACTCGCCCATGTCGAGGCGATGATGTTAGCTTTATCCACCACCACATAGGGGATATTGGCTTTTTGCAGATGATAGGCGCAAGAAATCCCCGCGGGACCCGCGCCTATCACAAGGACTTGTGGGGTCATGGTGTCGCTTCTGGTGTCACTTCACTGGGCGGGGTAGGGGTGGGCGAAATTGCCATATTGGTGAGCGCCCACTGTGTCACTGTCGCCTCGATACGGTCATGGACATGGGTGGATAAATGTACCAATGTAGACTCAAACACGATGGCTTGTTCGGTGCTACGCGGGACAAATGTGCCGTCTTGACCACTGGCAATCCATGTCGCTGTGCCAATGGCTTCCATACGCGCTTTGGTGGGGATATGCGTCACAGTGAGGTCAAAATTGACGGCTTCCTCTGAATTACGGGGTAAGGCTCGGTCAACAAAGACGCGCTGTGTGAGATACACTTGGGTTTCGATGCCATAAAAGCGTTCCGCAGGGGCTTGCAATCCATAAACACCCACACCAATAATCCCCATCAGAAAAATGCCAAATGTCGCCACTGCATAGATGATGGATGATTGCACATTTTGTCTGCGTTTGGCGGGTGTGAGCGCGGTGAGTGGGCGCGGGGCATCTGGTGATGATAATTCTTTCACCCGATTAACCAGACTTTTTTCCAGATAGGCTTGGCTAAAATCCAACGGCGCGAGATGGTCAATCACACGCGGAATCTTGACCAATTCTGCCAGCACAGGCAATATATGATGATATTTATCGGATGCGACATTGAGCATATTCATCACTTTTGGCGAATTAACCGCTTGTGCCGATAGCACCGCTACCACCACCGAATTATCTGCCAAATCATCACTTACACGGATAGATTGTGCCTCCAAATCGCCCCGAATCCGCATGGCGAGTTTGTGGTCTGCTTCGGCATAAACGAGTGTTACAGTTGTCATGGGTTATCCTTTTTTCTGATACCAATACATTGTCTTAGCGCATTTTATGGGGTCTGCAATTGCCACCCACGAATATAATTCACCATATCCCACCGTGCCTCTAGCGCAACATCCCGCGCACACGGTGGTAAATCGCGCCAGCCGTCTATGAAGGCGCTATAGAGGGTTTCATCCCGTGTCCGATTGAGCCGAGACACGAGTTCATCAAAATCACGGGTATTGAGCCACGCCACACACACATCATTAAAGAGTGCTTCTCCCAAATTGAGCGATTCTTGGGTGGGTAAGGTCGGATTTATCACTACAGGCGGAGGATTGAGCGTGGCTAAATATTGCCGTTGCGCGTTTTCCATCACTTGCCAACCAATCACCAGCGCAAAAATCGTGAGGAGTGTCGCCGCCACTGCGAATGACACCGTGAAGGTGTTCATCCCCATTTTTTTAATCCGCCTGCGGACGATAGGCGATAGGGCAAAACTCACCGCGCCAAATACCCCGCCAAGCGCCAATAATTGAATGGGTGTGGGTGGTAGGCTGACGATGACACCCGCATCGGCATTAATCGTCCATGCAAATGCCACACGTTGTGTAACCCCGTTTTCAGTGATATTGACCGATGACCACCACACCCCCTCATGGTCAATTTCTGCCCCTGCCGATACATAGACCCCGCCGTCTATTGGCTCGCTGATATGCACATCCCTGCGCGTATCGGCAGAAGGGGAACTGTTTATCATCACTACATCGGCATCGGATATGGCGACATCCCCACGCGCTAGGGCAATATCGAATGTATTCACACCCGTCCCGCCTGGGCTAATACTCATGCTCACGGTCATATCGCCAATTTGTTGGATGGCGGATGGTGTTTGTGTCTCGCTTTGGATAAAAGCGGGTGTAGGAATCGGTGTGGCGCTAAGGGTGCAGGCGGCAATTAGTACCGCCGATGCGAGTAGCACCTCTATGCGGGTGATGCGGATGAAGTGTGTGAGGCGTGGATTAACCCATTTCCGCAAACGGGCATATTGCTCTGGATGGGCGAGTAGGTGATTGAGTCCGCCAATCCCCAAGAGGGGCAAAATCATCACCACTTTGGCAATCAACGCCCCGCCAAAACTGCTTTGCAATTCCTCTGTGCCATAAATCCAATTACTGGCGCTATACACCCCACTGGCAATCACCACCGCCACCGCCCCAATCGCCACCGCCGAAAACCGATTCACCACCGCACGAGTCGCAGAGAGTCGCTGGTCATCGGGATATGGCGCAAGGGCGACAGGCAGGCATAGCATGAGCGCGAATAACCCGCCGACCCATACCGCCACGCCCAATCCGTGTGTCCAATCCACAAAAACCCCCACCCATGCGATGGTCAATGCACCCGCCGCATGACTGACGATGCTAAATGTGCCGATGATGAGTGCGCCCACCCATAACCCCGCTATCCAAAACGGATAAACGACCTCTGGATAACGTTTTTGATAAATAAGCGTGGCAACGAACATCGCCCCAAGTAGGCTCATTAAGCCCATACGCCACATCCACACATCCCCAAACCGTGATCCCACCCGCACCAATTCCCAAAATTGTGGTTGTAGGGCTTGGTCAAAGGGAATATTGAAAAAAATCATGGTTTGTTGGATGAGTGCCAGCCCATTGCCGATGAATCCCACTAGCAAGCTAAAGCCGATGAGCGCGTGTAGCCGATTCATCAGACGCGGGGGCAACCATCCTGCCTTATGCGTTTTATTTCCCCACGCGGGCAATAATACCCAGCCGTATAATGCCAATGTGCCAAATAACACGAGGCTTGCACCCACCGCCAAAAATCGCCAGAACACCTCTAGCGGAATCGCAGTGGTATCGGTGCGAATGTCTATCCCGCCGATGGCTTCCCCAATAAAAAACACCCGACTTTCGGCATACACATGCCCATCACTGGCAAAGGCGGGACGCAATTCCACCACATACGCGCCATCGGGCAGGTCATTGGGCAGACGCGCCGTGAGTAGGCTGGCATCTGTTTCGGATACACCACCACTAGCGAGGATATTGCCTTGTTGGTCACGGATGTTGATGGTGCTGAACTGCGCTTCTAGTCCCTCGCTAAACCAATACTGCACCCGTGTGGGGGCGCGGTCTAAGACAGCCCGATTTTCTGGGATGGCACGCACCAAATAGCCATGTGCCGATGTGCTGGGTACAAGCGAAAATAATCCTAGCATCAGGGCAAAAATTGCCCATAAGTGTCTATGTGTCATGATTTAATCCAACCGAAAATGCGACTTATCGGCAGATATGTCGTCTGGCATGGGGGTATCCTCAATAGTAGGCGGTATGGCTCGGCTACGTACCCAACTAACTGCCATGAATATCAAAAATAACACCGCCACACCCAAAAATATCAATTCATCCCAAATACCAAGCGCCCCGTGCGCCAAAACAAAAAATTGCATAGTGCCTCATTAATTGTGTTAACTTTCACAAATTTTATTATACGGCATTTTGGAGGGGATGATAATGGGTGATGGTGTGGCATGGTTTAT
>Ga0163154_10010638_pt1 | contig 10172 bp, 4 predicted proteins | sample OliLakLV19MP9P1_FD_148649 | JGI IMG/M metagenome (GOLD analysis project Ga0163154, IMG submission 148649) | Freshwater microbial mat bacterial communities from Lake Vanda, McMurdo Dry Valleys, Antarctica - Oligotrophic Lake LV.19.MP9.P1 | ecosystem: Environmental > Aquatic > Freshwater > Lake >...
GAACAGCTTTTTTCAGAAATGTATACCAAGAACAGCATATCCAAAATATTTGCGTTCCTCGATGAAGAGACTTCCCTTGCAGAGGAATTAAAAATTATAAATTCCTTTCATTGGCGTCCATTTATTAATGCAGTCTATAAACAATTGATGCACTGATTGGAACCATTCCCATTGAGGATACTTTTTATGGAATGTTACTTTCATTGATGAAAGTTTCCTTATTGGAATTCCTGCAAAAGTAAAAAGGCCTTGCGGATTTAAAATTTTAGATTTACGAAGTACGATTTATGAATTTCTAAGCCCTGTCAGGGATTCCTTTCAAGCATCGTGTATTGCTTTCATGTACGATGTGGGTTTTAAAATCAGTACCTATAAGTGCCTATCCGCCAAAACCATTGGTGCGACTGAACATTGCGGTTTATCAAATACCAATCATTGTGTATCATCCACAAGGCAGTAGATAATATTTAACACCAAAACATCTCACTATTTGAATTCCTACAAAAGAAAAAAGGCCTTGCGGCCTCTCATCATTAAAAATATGATTGGTTTATGCATTGACCAATTCAAGCTCCTTACTTTTCTTCTCTTTTTTAACCTTCACGGCCTTTATCTTCTTCGACTCTTTTTTCATTTGAGCCGCAACCAAATCAGCGAGTTTTTTTGAAGACTTCTCTATAACTTTATTTGCCTTCTTCTTTGACTTCGTAACACCCAATGCCTGCACTGTCTGATGCATAGAATCTACTAAAAGCAATCTGATTTCCTTCTTTCCTTTTAAAACTAATTTTTCCATAATTCAATATATTTAGCTCTAAAATATCGTGTTAATACAATATTACCAAAAAGTTAATAAAACTTAACATTGGAAGTTTATTTTCCTTGTTTACGCTTCAAATCGGGTGATTTCTTTACTAGCTCAAACTGACTTTGCACCTCCGCAAGCTTGTCAGTAACCACCGCATACACCTCTTGCTGTTGGTCGGTAGGTGCAGCATCAGCACTTGAAATTTGTCCCTCCTTTGCCATGGCAAATAGCCTCTCTAACACCTGTGGTGGATTGCGAAATATATCCATTCGCGCACCTGTTTGATGCACGTCATGCAAAGCAGCTTCGAGTTGATAAATCTTCTCTTCCAGAGCAATAGATTTCTTATCGTTCTTTTTAGCAAGCAACTTAGCACGCATCTGCTCCATCTCGTCAATGAGTGATAATGTGGTACGCGTAGCTGTGTATAATTTTATTCCAAAATTATATTGTTTCAAAATATCTGCATCGGTGCTTTTTGTATTAGGATCTTTAATCACTGTTACAGGTTGCTTGTACTCTTTTCCGTTTACACGAAGCACAATTGTGTACGTGCCCGGATGCACAAGCGGTGGTGTTTGGCCAGGGCCAATATCCAAATCAAAAATAAACATGTTTCGTTCACCCTTTTCGTCTGCAGAAACCCAATCTTTATCTTTAGGTTTTACTCGCAACTTTGGAAGTTCGTAAGGTTGCAATCGTAAATCCCACCAGATACGATTTATACCGACTTCGTTTTTTGCTTTGAGTGTGCGAACGGTTTCATTTCTTGAGTTCAAGACGAGTACTTCAACTGTCGACCTATTCTTTTCCTTGAGATAATAGTTAATATCTATTCCTTCAGGTGGATTTTGACCAGATACATAACTGCGATCTGTTTTTATGCCATCGATATGCTGAAACCGATACGCCTTTCGCATCGAGAACAGATGTGCTTCAGAATTTTGAACTTGTTCGGTAAACTCTCGAATAGGTGTAATGTCATCTAAGATATAAATACCACGACCATACGTACCGATCACGAGATCTTTAAAATTACGTTGAATCTCAATCCCAAAGATGGGTACCGGTGGTAAATTATTTTTTAAATGAATCCAGTCTTTTCCATCATTCGGTGAAAAGTATAATGACTTCTCAGTTCCTAACCAAAGCAATCCTTGTTTGTCGGGGTCTTCTTTTATTTGGTTAACAAAATTTGAATTGTTAGCAGGTAAATTTATTTCAAGTCGTTTCCAGGTTACTCCAAAGTCTGTTGTTTTATAAACGTAGCTTCCAAAGTCGCCTACATAATGCGCGTCCACTGCTATGTAGCATGTGCCTGCACCAAAGTAAGAAGCATCAATGTGTCGAATTGTTCCCCACAAAGGTAAGCCGGGCATATTAGCAGAAACATTCAACCAGGTTTTTCCTCCGTCTTGTGTTACGTTTACTTGACCATCATTACTACCAGTCCATAAAACACCTTCTTTAACTGGTGACTCCGCCATAGAAAATAATGTACAGCCATCCCACGTCATTAAATTATCGCTGGCCATGCCACCCGAATTTTGTTGATGGGATTTATCATTCGTTGTTAAGTCAGGACTAACAACCTGCCAACCCTGACCACCATTGTTTGTTTCATGAACAAACTGACTGCCTACCCAAACTCGACCCTTCACATGTTTAGATAACACCATTGGAAAATTCCAATGCCAACGATACTTGGCATCAGCCGGTGTCGCACCAATTTGAGTTTGCGGCCACACGCGCACATCGCGCGACTGCATGGTTGTGAGGTCGAATACATCAAGGCCACCATCATAACAACCTGACCATACAATATTATTATCAAAAGGATCAGGTTGAGCAAATCCACTTTCGCACCCTCCCACTCCATGCCAGGTACCTAACGGAATATTGGATCCGCCTAGGTATTGACTTGGTCCGCGATACGACCATGCGTCTTGCCGATTGCCGTACACCCAGTAAGGAACTCTATCATCAACAGCCACGTGATACATTTGGGCTATTGGTAAGTTTATGTTACGCCAGCTTTTACCGCCATTAGATGTCATGTTCAAACAACCATCATGCGCACATAAAATCCGATTCCCATCTTTCGGATCGAACCACATATCGTGATTATCACCACCCGGTGCCCACTGATTGAAATCCTTGACAAAAGATTTACCACCATCAATAGATTTTTTTATACCTACACAAATGGTGTACACCTCATCTTCGTTAGAAGTAGAAACACGAAGGCGAGTATAATATCCAGCCCGTTGCCCCATTGAATGATCCCGCTGCATCAACTTCCAACTGTCTCCACCATCATCCGAGCGATAGAGTCGGGGTTCTTTGTCTTCAACCAATGCATATACACGCTTTGGATTTGTATACGAAACATCTACGGAAGTTTTCCCAACAGGATGGGTTGGTCCGCTCTCAATACCATTGCGTAATGGTTCCCAGGTTTTGCCACCATCTTTAGATCGGTAGATACCACTGCCCTCGCCACCGCTATTCAAATTCCAGGTGCGAATGTCGGCTTGCCACATAGCGGCAAAAAGTATTTCAGGATTTTTTGAATCGATACTTAGATCGGAGCAGCCAGTATTTTCATTGACAAAAAATACAAGATCCCAAGTTTTGCCACCATCGGTTGTTTTATAAACACCACGTTCTTGCTGTGGCCCATGGGTGTGCCCCATTGAAGCTACATAAACTGTATTAGTATCGGTGGGATGAACAATTACACGACTGATGCGAAATGTTTTTTCGAGGCCCATGTTTTTCCAGGTCTTACCAGCATCGGACGATTTATACACACCATTGCCAACAGCATGGGCAGGTCTAATCAAAAATGTTTCACCGGTACCTGCCCAAACTTGTTTATGAGCTGAAGGTGCAATAGCGAGTGCACCAATTGAAGAATCTTCTGTGCTATCAAAAACAGCCTTCCAGGTGATGCCCGCATCATCTGTTTTCCAAATGCCGCCCGAGGCCGCACCGGAATAAGAAACATTAGGATTACCGGGTTCACCCACAACAGAAATCATGCGATTGCCATCAGGGCCGATGAATCTAAAGTTTAGTTTAGAAAAAAGTTGAGGATCAAACGACTGTGCAGATAGAAATTGAAAACAACTGCTCAGGCAGATGAATAAAAACAGCTTTCTCATAGGTCTTACTTGTTGAAGAAGTAAATTACCTAAGAGAAAGCAGAAATAATAGTTATCAGTTAGCCAATTCTGCTAAGATTGTGATCAGTGGCAAATATCTATCTATTCATATCGGAGCGAATTGACAGGATTTGAGGTAGCCGCTTTGATGGATTGATAACTCACGGTAAGCCATGCTATCAAAATAGCTGCAACACCGCTTAGCACAAATACCAACGGATTGATATCGATGCGATAAGCAAAGCTATTCAGCCAGGTATCAGAAATATACCAGGCTAAAATGGCAGCCGGCACAAAAGCGATCACTACCAATTTAGTAAACTCCTTTGATAGTAAAATCGATAAGCTGAAAACCGAAGCACCCATTGACTTACGCACTCCTATCTCTTTGGTTCGTTGCTCAGTGGTAAATGCCGCTAACGCGAACAATCCCAAACAGGCGATGAAGATCGCTAAACTTGAGAAAACACTAAACAATTTACCCATACGTTGCTCAGCACGGAACAATCGATCAAAGCTTTCGTCCAGGAAAGAATATTCGAAAGGTTCACTGGCAGCATACTGTTTCCAAAGTTTTTCAACGTTTTGTATCATCACAGCCGGATCTCCTTCATAGCGAACTAAAAGATTGTCTGCATTTTGAGTTAATAGGATTGACAAAGGCCTTACTTGCTCTTTGAAGGACTCAAAATTAAAATTCTTTATCACTCCAATGACTTTGTATTTTTTAAAAGTCGACCCATTGTCGTTATAAAGTACCTCTTCCCCTACCGGATTATCAAAACCGAATTCTTTAGCTGCTGCTTCATTTAACAAGATCGCCAATGAATCGGTGGCGAATTCTTTAGAGAAGTAACGCCCATCTTCTAGTTCAAACTTGAGAACATCCTGATGGTCATAATCAGCATAGTACACGCCCATGATGTGATCTTGCTCTGATCCGGCTGTTTTAAATATGGTGGTATTATTTACGCCTGGAAATGTGTTATTCGTATAGCTGATTTTGGCAATATCCGTAAGTTGCGCGAGTCCGTTCCGGAAAGCTTCCTTGTTATTTCCCAATCGGTTGGCATTGTCAAGGATCAATATATTATTCTTATCAATACCCAGGTTCTTCTTTTGCATGAATTGAATCTGCTGAAAAACCACCACGGTGAAAATGATCAGGAAAATAGAAAGACCAAATTGAAACACCACTAGGAAACTGCGGATGCCTTTGCTCTTAGCCCCTGCACGGATTTTTCCTTTCAACACTTCTACCGCACTAAACGAAGTGAGATAAAATGCAGGATAGCTTCCTGCCACCACGCCAACGAAAAGTACTAGCCCAACAATGCCAGCAACGAATCTTGGTGTTTGGAAAACTTCCATACCCAATTCCTTACCGGAAAGCAGATTAAACGAGGGTAATAAATAGTAACAGGCAATCAGGGCCAGCACAACTGCGACCAGACTATATAAAATTGATTCCGCAATAAACTGACCAATCATCTGCCCACGTAACGAACCGAGTGCCTTACGCAATCCAACTTCTTTTGCTCGGCCCGCAGAACGTGCCGTAGACAAGTTCATGAAGTTGATGCACGCGATGATGAGGATAAACAGCCCAATGCCACTAAAGAAATAAACGTACATAATGTTTCCTCCTGGCTCAAAATCCCCCTGTGAAGTGGAGTGCAGGTGAATGTCTTTGATGTTGGTTACGTAATATCCGTAGGCTCCCCCTGCCTCTTGCATTTGCTTCAAGGTGGTGCCCATAAATTTTTCGATTTCAGGGCCAATGTATTTATCCACCAACGGAATAAATTTAGTTACAACCTGATCTACAGAAGTATTCGGTTTAGTCTTAAAATACGTGTACATGAAATTATTGAGCCAGATACCTGACTTCAAATTTTCACTGGACACGGCCGACACCAATATATTATACATGAAGTGCGAATTGGTGGGAGGTGTTTCCGCAATGCCGGTGACCTTAAATGTTTTATTCTCACTTCCCATGACCAGCAAGCCACCCATAGGGTTTTGGTCACCAAAATATTTCCGCGCCATAACCTCCGTGAGCACTACCGTATTGGGTTCCTTCAATGCTGTTTTGATATCTCCTTCTTTAAGTCGATAACTAAAAAATTCGAAGAAGTTCGAATCAGCGAAGAATACTTTTTCTTCTGTGAAAATCTTTTCTCCATTTTTTACTACTGGCTGATTCATTTGCGCAATCCGTGTCGCTGCTTCTACTTCGGGTATATCTGCCACCAAGGCCTCTGCCATGGGAGGGCAGGTGTTGGACACACGGATGTCCTGGCCGCCAATTTTTCCATTTAATCCCACTTGATAAATTCGATTCGCATCTGAATGAAACGTATCATAGCTGAGTTCATGCGTCACATACAAAATGATCATTAAACAGGAGGTAACTCCAATGGTCATTCCTAAAATGTTAATTGCCGAAAACATCTTGTACTTGAGGATGTTGCGGATAGCAACTTTGTAATAATTCTTAAGCATATGGCTTCATTAATAATGGTATGATGTAGAATTTAGTGAAGAGGTTGCATCTCTATTAAAATATAGGCAGTTAGGTATGGGTTAGACGTAAAGGCAATATTTAAGTTACAGGCATGCTATATTTTATTCATCCCGCAATGTTTTAGTAGGATTAAGTGACGCGGTCGAAATTGTTTTATAGCCAACTGAAACGATAGCTACAAAAATCAATGCCAGAATAGAAATTGAGAGGCTCGCAATACCGATCTTAAGGTAATATTCCCAAATTGAATCCATTAAAAAATCTGCCATAAAATATCCCGCAGCCCCACCAATTACAGTTGCTACCATCAGATTAACTACAAATTCGAAATTGATTACCCCCGCGATATTAAAAATCGAAGCCCCCAATACTTTTCTAACGCCAATCTCTTTCATCTTCTTAGCAATATTCAAAGAGACAAGCGTGTACATTCCAATGCCTGTCATTAGCACTGCAAAAAAACCAAGAAAGCCAGACATGGTTACGATGTTATTATTAATCTCACTGGTCTCCTGCAGGTCTACATCTATCATTCTGCCATTATAAATTGTATTAGGAAAAACTTCCTTCCATTTTTTCTCCATAAACTCATTGACGGATGAAATCTTCCTAGGATCAACTTTAACGATTAATTGCTGATACTTATCAGGTGAAGTATAACGAACCATCAATGGCTGAATTGGATTAAACAATGCACGCGCATAGATATTCTTAATCACACCAACTACGTACAACTGAACGGTATCCCTCCAAACCAAGCGCTTTCCTACTGGGTTATCAGTCCAACCAAACTGTTTAACCAACTCTTCGGTAACAAGAACTGATTCTTTCCTGTCAGTCTCAGAATCTTTCACAAAATTTCGTCCTACAACCAATTCCATATCCATTACTTCAAAATAGTTATCACCAATATCAAAAATATCTACCTCACGCTCAACCGATTCATACTTTATTGGATCGTTATACCAACCGTTAGCAACATGATCGCGTGTGCCTGCGATTAACTCGATCTCTTTATTCGTTGACAACGCATCGCGATACGTATTGAACCCACTTTCATTATTTACCCAAACTGAAATTACACCTTGGGTGGCAAAACCAAGGTCATAGTCTTTCTGATATTGTCCATTGTTATAGAAAGCAACCCCCATAATAATTGCTAGTAAGGAAATTACAAACTGCCCACATAGCAATATTCTGGTAAACCAATTGGTGCCTCCAAATTTGGCTTTGCCTTTCAAAATACTTACCGGTTCGAATGAGGTAATATAAAAAGAGGGATACCCGCCTGCTATTAAAGCGGTAATAATTAACAGAGCGAAAAGGAAAAATATAAATTCAATATTATCTGCATAAACTAATCTAAGTGTAAGCCACGACCATAAAGAATCATAGGCCGGGACCATCCATTCCGCGATCAGCATTCCTGCAAGCATTCCAAAAATACATAGAATCAAATTCTCACTTAAGAATTGAAATACTAGCTGACTTCGCATTCCACCCATAACCTTGCGAATACCTATTTCCTTTAACCGCCTGCTGGAAATTGCAATAGACGTATTGGTGAAGTTAAAGCACGCCAGCAGTAACAACAATCCTGACATGACTGCCGGAATTGTTACAGCCTCGTTTGGAATACCACCTCGCAACCAGTCATTATCAACCTTGGCTGCGCGATTGCGTGTCATCATACCCTTAAAATTCTCGAGGTAGTAGGTGGTTACTTTAAAGTCTTCCCGAGCTGTATTTTGAGGCTCAATATAATTTTGCAATTGTTGAGTTACGGATGCTACCAAATTTGGATCATCAATCTCAAGAAATAAAGTGCTCCAGCGTTTCCAGCTTGTTTCCGTTTGTTCCTGATCCAGATTGATATCCCAAAAATTATTAAAGAGCGTAATTACTTCAATAAAGCTAAAGCTGGAATTGCTCGGAGGTTTTTCAAAGACACCACCAATAATAAACTCGTTCGGTCTTCGAACTCCATCTTTTCCCAACACAATTTGAGTTAGGCTTTGTCCAACAACATCTTCCTTGTTAAAATATTTACGCGCTACTTCATCACTAATAAATACTTTACTCCTATCATAAAAATTAGCAAAGTCACCGTACTTCAGCTTGTAAGTAAAAAGATCAAAGAAGGCTGAATCAACAAAAACCATCTGCGTACCAAAAACTTCTTCTCCAATTCGCATATCGCAATAAGAAGTTTGATACCGAACAACATTAGATACTTCGGTGAAATTCTGTTTTACATTGGCGCCCAGTGCCATGGGTGCCATCCCAAACCGATCCTGATTTCCTTGAAATTCTCTGACGAACTGTACCCGGTAAATCTTCTCAGCATTAACGTGGGTGCTGTCCCAGGTTTCAGCATAGTCCCAATTTACATAGGCCACAATGCAACATGCTATGGCTATGCCCATTCCAAAAACATTTACAAAAATGAAAAACTTATTCTTCGCCAGACTGCGAAGCGTAATGAGCAAGTAGTTTTTAATCATGTGTACTTTGATTTACTGAACAATGACATTCACGTTAAAGAATGGTTGCACGGAGGCAATAAATATGCCTATCAATTAATTATTGATAACCATACAAAATAAATCCAAAATGAAGGTTCTCTTTAAAAGACTGGATTCTCCTGTTCAAATGTGTACAAGTTACTGTTCGCAGGCGTGCAATCTATTCATTTGAAAAATAGTTAGGAGCACTAGCTATTGGGCAATTATCCTTACCAATTCAATTTTATCCTGGCTTCTAAAATTGAATATAAATAGCCCAGGCTGTGACGGGGCTTTTATTTCTATCGTATTGATTCCCTCTTTTAGCAGGGTGGATTCTGTGAATAATACTTTTCCTGTTACATCAACACACTGTATCTCTAGCTGATTATCGCGGCTTGCTGTATATTTTATTGTAATGTGGCTATCTACTTGGGATGGGTTAGGATAAACAGCCATGATACCCAGAGACGATTCATTTACTTGAACCGCCACAACTTTGGAAAAGGTTTTTGTGCCATCAAAATCCTTTTGGCCTAACCTATAGTAAGATACACCGGAAATAGGATTGCGGTCTACAGCGCGATAGTTTCTTTTTTGATTCGTGGTTCCTGCTCCGTCTAAATACAAAATTGGATCGAACCTTAAGCCATCCTTTGAACGTTCTACGAAAAACAACTCGTTGTTAAGTTCCGATGCAGTTGTCCACGTAAGAGTAACCATTGAATTTTCAACCACTGCATCAAAAGCAGTAAGTTGGATTGGCAGAGGGGTATTATTAGCAACGGTAAAAGCAAATCCATCACTCGGTCCGCCCGCGTAAAAAATGCAACTGGTAAGTGTAACTGCTAGATTAACTGGTACAGTCGAACATTCATTGGCAATAGAAACACTAATAGTGCCGCTGCTGCCACCAAAAGAAATCAATACGGAATTCGTTCCTTGTCCGGATGTTATAACTGAACCTGCCGGGCCAGTCCAGGTATAGGTGGTGGTTGGTGTTGCGCCACCGACTGTAATCGAATAAGCCTCTGAAGCAAATGCACAAAACGTTGTCGAACCTACTATTGGTCCCGGGATAAAGCCGCTGCCGCCATTTAAATTTTGGATGCAACCAATCACATTGCTGAATCCATCACTATCCCCGCCTGCAAAAAACTGGC
>Ga0163154_10010643_pt1 | contig 10170 bp, 7 predicted proteins | sample OliLakLV19MP9P1_FD_148649 | JGI IMG/M metagenome (GOLD analysis project Ga0163154, IMG submission 148649) | Freshwater microbial mat bacterial communities from Lake Vanda, McMurdo Dry Valleys, Antarctica - Oligotrophic Lake LV.19.MP9.P1 | ecosystem: Environmental > Aquatic > Freshwater > Lake >...
AACCCAATGTTTTGAGGAATATCAATTACCACCGTTCGAGGCTTACGCAGGCATGGCGGCGACTGCGATTGAAAAAATTCGGTTGCAACAAGCAGAGGCCCAGAAGCTTAAAACGGAGCAAGAACTCACCATCGCGAGTGAAATCCAAAAAAACTTTTTGCCTGAGAGTCTTGAGTTTGAGGGATTTGAGATTGGAACGAGTTACGCCCCCGCTCGGTCGGTGGGTGGGGATTTGTACGATTTTTTTCAGCTTTCTGAAAATAAATATGCCTTTTTTATCGGTGATGTCTCTGGGAAAGGTGTGCCTGCTGCCCTTTACATGGCCCAAACGATTAGTCAGATTCGACTTCTTTCAAAACGGCATTCGAGTCCTGGCGAGGTTTTAAAGTTTTTGAACGAGTCCTTCTGTGAAAAAACAATGCGAGGCATGTTTGTCACGGTGCTTTTGGGTTTTTACGATGCGGGAACAGGGCACGTTTTACTCGCAAACGCAGGTCACCACGCTCCTTATCTTGTCACAGAACAAGGGGTAAGCCACCTTGAGGTTGAGGGAGGTGCTCCTATTGGTATTATTCCCGAGCTCGAATACTCCGATATTGATGTGTTGTTGGCTCCCCATAGCATGATTCTCCTCTACACGGATGGTCTTGTTGAAATGCGCAACCCGGAGAAAGAGGAGTTCGGGGAGTTGCGTATTGAATCAATTTTAAAAGAATGTGGTCCTCAAGCTAAAACAGTTGCAGGTAAGTTGAATGACCAGTTGCAGGCCTTTAAAGGGACGGCTCCGGCTCATGATGACCTTACCATTCTTGCGGTAACTTTTCTGAATCGAATGAACAACGAATCACGTCTGTCTATTCCAAGTACTCCTTCCGAATTCTGCAAAATGCGCGCCTTTATTAGGGAAAACCTCGTGGGTATGCCTTTTGATGATATTACAGCTAATCAAATCGTTCTAGCGGTAGACGAGGCGATTACGAATATTTACCGTTATGCTTATTTCGAAAAGGAAGGGCAACCGATCGATGTGTTTTTTGTGAGACTTGATGGAATTCTCGAGATTCGACTTGTCGACCAGGGTGTGTGCTGTGAACTTTCAAAAATTAAATCACGCGACCTCGATGACGTGCGTCCGGGTGGCTTGGGTGTGTACCTCATGCAGTCGGTTATGAATACCGTCGAGTTTAGGCCGCATCCTGAGGGACGAGGGACAACTTTGATCTTAAGGAAAAATATTCCTTCGGACAAAGCGTGATTACGTTTTCCAGCGTTGTCCGATTTGAACGCAAGGGTTCCCCTGCGAAATGGAATTGGCGGGCACATCCGAAACGGCCACTGACCCGGCGGTGATGACGGAATCCGCTCCAATTTGAACTCCCGGTCCGACAAAAACTTGGGCGCAGATCCATGTCCCGTCCCCGATCACGATGGGTTTGCCAGTGTAAGTCATGTCTTCCGTCCTGAAATCGTGATTCCCCGTACAAATAAAGGCTCGCTGTGAAATTGTGCAATGGTTCCCGATGGTGACAAACTCAAGGTTGAGTATGTAAACTTCCTCGCCTATCCAGGAGTGATTTCCAATTTCCAATTTCCATGGGAAAGTGATGTTAACCCTTGGCCGAATGATGACGCCCTTGCCTACTGTTGCTCCGAATAGCCTGAGCAAAGTTAATTTTAGATCGTTTGGCCAAGGGAGGGATGAAAGTAGGAACACGACCTTGATAAGATACCAAAGTCCTTCCACTAGTATCGACCGGCCTCGCACCATTGTAGGCTTAAATAAGTCATTTCGTACCCGACTCATAATCCCGCTATTAAAGCCACTTCCTCCTTAATAGCCAATGATGAATGCTGAATTCCGCGAAAAGGAACCGGCCACAAAAAGCCGCATGATACGTAGAAAGAACCGTGGGAAAGATGAGCTCACGCGAAGGCGTGAATCTGTTATTTTCCACGATCAGTCAATCTCGCCCTCCTCCAACCCCACTGGCGCAGCGATTCAGACTTCCTCCCTAATCACCCTAATTCCACTGCGCCTCCACCGGATCCCACCAAATAACCCAAATAACCCGTCGACGCCAATTCCGTTACTGTCCAAGCCATACGGCCCCAAAATACAACTTATCCCATAGCCACGGCTACAGGATAAGTTGTTTAAATGTCCATACATTTGCGGTGATTATCCATCTCAAAAAGCCAAAAGATAAACCTGGGGTTACCAATGCCATCACAACATCGCCCAACCCATACGACATCCCCGAGCAAAATGAACAGTCTCAATCTGGAATTATCCCCAAAACCATACGACGCCAATTGTGAGTTTGGATATGGTGTTATTTATGAAAATAACATGTAAACGTCCCCAGATGATTAACTGATGCCTGAACCCTCCCCATAACATCATATGCAACCGATTGAACGTTGCCCGATCCGACAGATTGACTTAATGACCGGGCCAGTGATTCGACTTTAATGGTTTGTCTGTCCCTTCGGATGACGTCAGCTTGCTGTGCACTTTTTTATTCTACTATTGGTTGGCAGTGATTGAAAATTCCATCCACATATTGATGTATATCGGTTGCCATTGGAGTACTAGGCATTATGGTTCGATTTGGTGAGTTAAAATGAAATCGTTGATTAAAATCATAATGACTGGAGCTGGCTTAATCTCGGCTGTATCACTTTATGCTGGGGAGAACACAATAACCTGGGCTGAGGCAGTCATGGAAGCCGCGAAGAGGAATCCGGATCTTGTGGCGTCATATGCAGGGGTGAGGGGGAGTAGAGCGGGGTATTACGGGACTTATTCAGATTTCTTACCGCAAGTTTCGGTAGGCAGCGGTTTTAACAGGTCAGGTACTGAAAGTCAGGGGTTTACGACGATATCTGAAAGTTACTCTGGTAATTTATCTGCGAGACAAACGTTGTTTGACGGGTTTCGCAATGTCGCCAATGTGCAAACGGGGAAGGCGCAATATCAGGTGTCACAGGCGAACCTTCAGGGGGTTAAGTCTCAAGTGAGTTTTGATCTTAAAAGGGCATTTGCCGATTTGTTATTTTCGCAAGAACTGGTGGTTTTAAATGAAGCTATTGCCGAGCGCCGAAGGGAGAATGCGCGGTTGGTGGATTTTGTATTTGAAGGAGGGCGCGAGAACCGAGGGAATAAACTATTGAGCACAGCCTCCTTTCACGAAGCGGAACTTGGGGTGTCACAATCACGGCGCGATCGACAAGTGGCACAGAAGGAATTGCTTCGTGTGCTGGGACGTGGTGGCGACGGAGATATTAGGGTAACGGGTAATTTTATGCCGACACCCCCTAAGACAAAACCTGACTTTTTCAAAATAGCTGAAGCGACACCTCGGTTGGATGTTGCTGAAGGGCAACTTGATGTCGCTAAGGCCGGGGTCACGCGCGCGCAAAGTCAGTTTTTTCCGCAGGTGGCCATGACCGGTTCGTTGTTGCAAAGTGGAAATGGATTTTATCCAGAGGACAGTGGATGGGCGATGGGCGTTTCGGTTTCGTTTCCCTTTTTTCCAGGCGGCAAATCTTTATTTGATTTCCAACAGGCCAAAGCAGAGTTTGATTCAAGCCAAGCCCGACTGCGAGGGGTGTCATTACAAGTAGGGGTGGACCTTGAGCGGGCGTATCAAGATTTTTTAAATTCAATGGAACGGCTTGCGATAGATGACGAGCTTTTGGAGGCTATCGAGGTGCGTGCACAGATTGCGCGGAGCCAATATGAAAGCGGATTGATTTCATTTCAGAACTGGGATGACATAGAGAACCTCCTGATCATTCGTCGACGTCAGCGCTTAGATAGTGTCAGACGTTCGATAATAGCCGAAGCGAGCTGGGAACGGGCGCAAGGGAAAGGGTGGATATTTTGAAGTTTGTTATTAAGGGATACAAGGCTGCCACATCCACAACGCGGAGGAGGGTCATTTCGGTCCTTGTTTTATCCTGCATCATCATTGGGATTAGCTATTTTATTTTTAAGCCAAAAGATAAGGTGGATTTTGAAACAGTAGCTGTCACGCGGGAGACCATAAAAGTGACTTTGGTTGCCAATGGCACCATACAACCGCGGAACCGGATTGAGGTTAAACCTCCGATATCGGGTCGGATCGAAGCCATTCTTGTCAAGGAAGGTGAAGAAGTGAGGAAAGGCCATATTTTGGCATGGATGAGTAGCACGGACCGCGCGACTTTATTGGATTCAGCTCGCATGAAAGGGGAGAAAGATCTCGCGCAATGGGAAACCTTTTATAAACCCATTCCACTCATCGCGCCCATGGAGGGAACGGTCATCGCAAAGAAAATGGAGGCTGGACAGGTGGTGAATTCTACTGAAGGGATTCTTGTTATGTCGGACAAACTTATTATTCGCGTCGACGTTGACGAAACTGATGTCGGTCAATTGAAGTTGGATCAGGAAGCTGACATTACTTTCGATATGTACCCGGGGGAGAAATTGGAGGCTAAGGTTTATAGGATTGCTTATGAATCCAAAATAAACAATTCCGTGGTCACTTATGAAGTGGGTCTTGAACCTCATACTACCCCGCTTTTCATGAAAAGTGGCATGTCTGTGACGACCAAGTTTATCGTAGCTACTTCAACAAATACATTGGTGGTGCCAGCTGTCGCGATTCAACAGATTAATGGTCAGTCAGCCTTATTGACTCAATCATCCTCTCGTTCAGGTCAACCCGCCACGAATATGGTGCAAATAGGAATCACTGATGGACAAAAAACAGAAATCAAGTCTGGGATTAAAGAAGGAGAAAAAGTCCTCCTGACTACAGTAAAACCATTAGACAAAAAAAACCCAGAAAAAACAAATCCTCTTTCGCCTTGGGGCAAACGTAAACGCTAACTTTGAATTTTTGTGATAAGCCCTAAGGGCTTTGAGTATCAGGCCAATAAAATCGAATGATTGACCTTCGTGACATTTGGAAAACGTACCGCGTGGGGACAAATGATATCCATGCTTTGCGCGGTGTTTCGCTCTCAATTAAGCGTGGTGAGTTTGTGGCGATCATGGGTGCTTCCGGCTCAGGTAAATCCACATTGATGCATCTCATGGGTCTCTTGGATTTGCCGGATTCCGGTGTGCTCAAAATTGATGGAGTCGAGGCAGGTGGACTGGGGGAGTCGGTGCTTGCCGAGCTTCGGGCAAAATCGATCGGCTTTATTTTTCAACAGTTCCATTTACTTAAGAGGTCGTCAGCTCTTGATAATGTGTGTCTTCCGCTTTTTTACGCTGGGCAACCGATTCTTAACAACACGCTACCCGCCGAACTTCTTAACCTCGTGGGACTCAAGGATAGAATGCATCATCGGCCGACTCAGCTTTCGGGGGGACAACAGCAGCGTGTGGCGATTGCGCGAGCGTTGGTAAACTCTCCTTCGCTCATTCTGGCCGACGAACCGACAGGAAATCTCGATACTCATACTCAAGATCAAATCATGGGGTTACTTAAGGAGTTAAACCACGGGGGACTCACGATTGTTGTGGTCACTCACGAGGAGGAAGTGGCTGTCTATGCGGATAGAATAATCACGATGAAAGACGGGTTGGTGATCAAAGATGAAACGCGGCAGCTAGATGGGCGTCAGCATCAAGCTGAAGGAATGGATGGGAAATCTGGGGAAACGAGGGGTTCAATATTGGAGCTTCAACGTAAGTATTCTATAAAGGGGATGCCGATTTCGATGTGGCGTAAAGGGTTTGAGTTCATCAGACATTATTGTCATGAGGCTGTGACAGCCCTCCTTGCGCATAAAATGAAAGCCACCCTCACAATGTTGGGAATCGTGATTGGCGTTGCCGCAGTGATGACGATGCTTGCGTTGGCGATGGGCGCGCGAAGGGACATGGAAGAGCAAATGACTGTTCTCGGATCGAACACTCTCGTTTTGAGTCCGAGAGGTAAGTTTAATGCCAGCGGCCAGCAGTATCGCACAAAGCTTTATAAGGAGGATGCCCAGAGAATTCTCGAGGACATAAAAACGATTAAATTCGCAGCGCCTATGGGTTATGGAGAGATGTCGGTGTCCTATCAAGGACGCAAGTCGACTCCGCATGTGAACGGAACGACCCAATCGTATTCCGATATCTATTATAAGGACACGCCACCAGATGGCCGGTTTATCAATCAGATCGATACTGACAAGAGTGCAAGGGTGGCAGTGGTTGGACGGACGGTGGTTGAAGAAATCTTTTCCAAGGAAAATCCTATTGGCAAAATACTTAAGATTGGGAGGCAAGAGTTTTTGGTTGTTGGTGTACTTCCGCCAAAGGGATTTGTAGGAGGATGGGACCGTGACAAAACTGTGATCATTCCGATCTCAACTGGTCTAACAAGGCTTGGCGGAATGGAAATTAACAGGATTGTCATGGAAGCGTCCTCTGCAGATGTGATAGAAGAAACAAAAATGGCATTGGAGAAATGGATGATCAATGCGCGTCGGCTTCCTCCTCATAGGCACAATAGTTTTCAGATTCGGGACATGGCTGAATATAAAAACACCCTATCAAAATCGATGCAGACCATGTCTGTGCTCCTCGTGATGATAGCAGGGTTGTCATTGCTTGTCGGGGGCATAGGAATCATGAATATGATGCTCATATCCGTAAAACAGCGCACACGCGAAATTGGGCTGCGGAAGGCGATGGGCGCTAAAAATAAAGATATCTTGGTTCAGTTTCTTTTTGAAGCTGTCGCCATTAGTTTTTTGGGCGGATTAGCAGGACTGCTGCTTGGAGGAGTTTTAATAGGCGCTTTTATCTATATCATGGGCTGGACTATGACGGTGGATATTGGCGTTGTGGCACTTGCCATGGGTTTTTCGCTTGTAGTTGGACTCGTGTTTGGGTTGTGGCCAGCGAGTAGGGCAGCTTCACTTAATCCCATTCAGGCTTTGAGGTACGAATAATTCATGAGTACCGCGCCCGTGATCGAACTTATTGAGGTGGGTAAAACTTACGAGACGGGTGAAACCCTTGTAGTGGCGTTGCATCCGGTTAATTTACAGATTCGAAAAGGTGAGTTTGTGGCCATCATGGGGCCTTCGGGTTCGGGCAAAACCACGCTCATGAATCTGCTTGGAATGTTGGATGTGCCTACCTCTGGCAAGTGCCTCCTCAAAAATAGACATATTGAGAGTTTGGTAGACGATGAACTGGCGAGATTGCGTTCTTCGTGTATTGGTTTTGTTTTCCAGGATTTTCACTTGCTTGATCATTCGAGCGTCCGCGAAAACGTGGCGTTGCCGTTATTGTATGCGGATGCTTCTGAGAATTCTGGGCGGATTGATGTTCTGCTAAAAACGATGGGCATTGATTCAAGGGCCGACCATAACCCGAACGAATTATCTGGTGGTCAACAACAACGAGTGGCCATTGCCCGGGCACTCGTCAATGATCCAGATATCATTCTCGCGGACGAACCTACAGGTAACCTTGATTCGACGAGCCAAGACCAAGTGATGTCTGTCCTGCGCTCCTTACACGACACCGGGTACACCGTCGTGGTCATCACGCACGAGGATGACGTGTCTCTCCATGCTTCGAGAATCATCCGCATGCGCGACGGTCGGATTGTTTCCGATGACGTGAATACCCCTCCGCCCATTGAAAAGTTGGTGTTCCCGAAACCTGTGATGACACCTTCAAAAGGAAAGTGGAGGGATGGGGTTTTTAGGTTGATGACTCATGCAAGGGAAGCCGTCCGATCGTTGTTAATGAATAAGGTCAGTTCAGCCTTGTCGATGATCGGAATAATTATTGGGCTAGCTGTGGTGGTATCCATGCTCGCACTTGTCGGGAGCGCAGGTCGTGAAATAAAAAAGCAATTGGAGGCGCTGGGGAAAAATGTGGTGGTCATCAGGCCCCAAGGAATAGCACGTTTAACAGTCTCTGATGCCGACATGCTGAAAGAGAAGGTTAAAGGGATCGAGAAAGTCGCTTTATACAGCGATGGGAATGGCGCGTTGAGTGTAGGGAATAAAAAATGGCAATGCCCGCTCATTGGAACGACCCGTGAGTTCGCCGAGATTTATTACACTTCAGAACCTCTCCAAGGTCGGTTTATTTCCCAAGAAGATCTCAAAAGTAAAAACAATGTGGTGGTGATTGGTAGGACCATTGCCAACAATTTATTTCCTGAAGGTGAGAACCCCGTGGGTCGTCAGGTAAAACTCAATCGTATGGATTTTACGATTATCGGAGTGTTGCCAGAGAAGGGGTTCTCCTTATACGGCGATCGCGATAACGTGGCGTACATTCCATTAACCACATTCATGCAAAGGATTAACAAAACGCCCTACCTGCGCATGCTTTTTGTACAGTTCGCTGAAGAGGAGAGCCTCCCGCAAGCCGGGGACAACCTCCAAAACGCATTTAAATCGACTTATCCCAACCTGAAGCCTGACAAGGGTTCGTATTTCATAGATGACTCTCAACAAGTGCGCCAGGCTGTTAATGAATCGAGTCGCACAATGAGCAACTTGCTGCTTGGAGTGTCATCCATATCACTACTCGTTGCGGGTATTGGGATCATGAATATCATGCTTGTTTCAGTGACTGAACGAACCCGCGAAATTGGTTTGAGGAAAGCGCTCGGGGCAACACGGAAAGAGCTACTACTTCAATTTTTGATTGAAGCCATTGTGACCAGTATTGTGGGCGGCTTTTTTGGGATCATATTTGGGATAGGAATCAACTACCTCTTGTCCACATTCGCACATTGGGAAATGCACCTGTCGGTCTGGTCCATCCTCCTAGCTTTCGGGTTCAGCGCGGCAACGGGCGTCCTCTTCGGTATGTGGCCAGCTATAGAAGCCTCAAAGTTAAACCCCATCGACGCACTCCGGAGTTAAACGATGAAAGTGACAGGAGCAGTTCGTGGGGTAGGGTATAAGAAGTAAGGGGAATGCGGGATTAGAATAAGATATGTTTTTCGCCTGTTCAGGCACTGGATTGGTAGGGTAGTTTCTCATTCATGAAAATTGTAATCGCTACAGGGAACGCGCATAAACTTGGGGAGATAAGTGATATCATTCATGGATTCCTGCCCATGATCGAAATTTTATCATTAAGTGAAGTCCCAGCTGTCCCTGAGGTGATTGAGGATGCGGGGACGATTGAAGGAAACGCGATCAAAAAGGCTGTCGAAATATCGAATGCGTTAATGGAAGCCGCCTATTCTTACGATTTTGTTTTAGCAGATGATACAGGGTTAGAAGTGGACGCGCTCGATGGTTGCCCCGGCGTTCTTTCGGCTCGGTATGCAGCGGATGAGACGAAGCCAGGGGAAAATGTTTCCGAAAGGAATAATCAGAAGCTTTTGCGTGAACTTTCATTGGCGCGCGCTGCAGGAAAACCTTCCACTGCCCGATTTAAGTGCGTTATCGCCTTGGCTCGTTCCGGGGCACTCGTCCAAACCTTCGAAGGCCTGTGTCCGGGGCATATCATTGAGGAGCAAAAAGGAAAGGCCGGGTTCGGTTACGATCCGTTGTTCATCCCGAACGGACATGATCAAACCTTTTCTGAGCTCGGCCAAGAAGTTAAAAACAGGATCAGCCACCGAGGCTTGGCTCTTGCTCAGTTGGTAAAGTATTTGAAGCGCTGAGGACCACTCGAGGGAGGAGATTGGAGGCGGGTGAGCGGTAGCTAGTTTAATCCGTCAAACAGAACGTAACTTATCAAATTTCGAGCGGACCGCGTTATTTCAATGAGGTTAATTGCAGGTGCAATCTTTTGACGCAACCCCTTTGGGGTTGTGCGTGAGCCGGGTTTTACCCAGGGTTTCTCGAGGACGAGCAACCCTGGGCTGTTCGACGGAATCCCTTTGGGATTCTTCTTTTAGAGCTTGAGCTCTGCAACAACTCCCTTCGGGATTCTTCTTTTAGAGCTTGATCTCTGCAGCAACTCCCTTCGGGATTCTTTTTCAGAGCTTGATCTCTGTAGCAACTCCCTTCGGGAGTATTTTTCAGAGTCTGGGTTCTGCGACGAAATCCCTTTGGGAGTATTTTCCGGTAATGGTAATGCCCATACCATTATAAGCCACGCTTGCGGATCAATTATTCCACTCATAATAAATGTGTGGGTTGTTCGCGAACCCTCGCGAACGAATCCCAAAGGGATTCCGTCACATAGCCCAG